>Ga0214542_1000345_pt1 | contig 80008 bp, 55 predicted proteins | sample CNSS1metaG_FD_160096 | JGI IMG/M metagenome (GOLD analysis project Ga0214542, IMG submission 160096) | Root nodule microbial communities from cowpea collected in UCLA plant growth center, Los Angeles, California, USA - CNSS1 | ecosystem: Host-associated > Plants > Roots > Nodule | place: USA...
AACCCATAAAAAACAAAAAAAAAAAATCTCAATTCCTTAACCAAAAAACCCACAACGATGATCTCGAAAAAAAAAAAACCATAAACCTGTCGGCGTAGTGGAGAAATGCAAAACAAAAAACAGACCTACGAACCACGATGCTGAATCGAACAATGGAGAGCAACAAAAACCCTAACTCTGGGAGGATCATCTTCTCCCTTCGTCTTCTCCCTTCGTCTTCTTCGATTTCACTACAACACACGTCTTCTCCCTTTTTCTCCTTTCTTCCTTTCTCCTTTCTTTCTTTTCCCTTTCTTCGATTTTGCTTGCTCTGCGCACACCCACTCTCAAGAGAAAACCTACCTTCTCACACTTTCAATTTTGCTTCCTCTGCACACACCCACTCTCCAAAGAAAACCTACTTTCTCACCCTTTCAATTTTCACGCCCACACCCACTCTCCAAAACGTGCCACGTCTGAAGTAAAATGGTTTAATATTTTTAATTTTAATTTAAAAAATAAAATCCACCTGTGCATGCCACCTCATGGAGTCAAATAAGGGGTCAAAAAATGGAGTCAGGATATCATTTTCCTATTTCTTATGCTTGTTCACTCACAATATTGTCATTTACTTGTCGTCTTCACTGTGTTTTCGTACATCGGTCATGGTAAAGTTGATCTATCTCAGCACGATAACCTTGTCACCATCATCCAGTTTTGTAATACCTAAACATCATATTCGTAACTATTATTCATATCATACTCAAATAAAAAATATGTTCAAATTTTCTTCTTTTTTTTCACAAAATACACATGTAACATCTCATTTAATAGTTTTTCACACTATCAAACAGAACATTATAACATGATCAAACATAGCAGATAGTAGGGATAACAGTTATATACACATAGTATATAAATCTGGTACAGTCATCCAAAATTTTGCCATAAGAAAATCCTGGGAGGCAAGAGTAGATGCATAAAAGGCCTAAACTACTCATCAAGTTAGGACTCCACAAAATCTGGCCCAAAACTACTATAGTAGTGAGTAAGGGTCAATTCCTGCTCTGAAGGGGGGCGTCATCATCTGGATTAGGCTCTGCTCACACCAACAATAGGCGATCATAGCAAAGGAGAACACACAAGGACAAACAACATAAACAAAAAGGGTAAGCTAACTAAAAAAGGAGAAAAATAATGCAAAACATAATATACATCATCCATAACACACAGTTCAATAATTAAAATTCTAGACTCGATATCCGGATTGTGTAAGCGACATTGGAGCTCTTGGTGGCTTGCACCTGTAACGGTTCCCAGACTCTGCAGAGTCTGGACACAAGGACTTATCACCCGACCGTTTCCAGGGTAAGTCCCCTTCGCGTCTAGGACTGGATCAAGTCCAAAGACTAGGACCTCCTGCTACTCCTCACGACATAATCGATTCTACTCTATCTGAGCGTGAATGATTATTGGAGTTTCAGGATACCAACCAATATGGATTCCACACATCCTTACACATTAACAATTCACATGAATTTCCCTTGAAATTCCATTCCAGCCACCACTCTATATACTCATACTCTTCTAGTTTCATCACACAATACATTAATAATGATCTATCAAGCATATAAGAACTTCCTTGCACAGAATCACATTAAAACGTATCATTTTTCTCTCTAAAACAGAAGCTGAGGTGCTCCACTGCAGTGACTCTCGCTTAAGCTAGACAATCTAGCTCAAGCGAGAAGCCATCTCGCTTAGGCGAGTCTATCTCGCCTAGGCGAGGCTCAAACAGTGGCAAGGATTAAAAATTGGGCGAACTCTCGCTCAGGCTAAACTGGCTCGCTTAGACGAGAGTGTCTCTCGCTTAAGCGACTCCAGCTCGCCTAGGCGAGACTTCACTCAGTATCAGGAGTGAGTCTTTCTGATAGTCTCGCTTAGGCGAGAACCACCGGCCTAGGCGAAAATACCAGATCATCCCACTGTTTTCACATGCAAGAACACTGATTTCAGGGCAACAATGATCATACACTCACACATGCATTTCTAGCAATCAATTCAGCACACCAACATCATACAAAACATAATTCACGGCTTAAATGAAAAGAATTTCGGTTAGCTTCCCTTACCTTTTAAAATCACCACAAGCAAGACTCTATCACAAGGGCACCTCAAATCCTCAACCTAAGGGGCTGAAAAACCATAAACTCAGAGTGAGTACAAGACCCTAATTCGGTTTTGGTAAGCATTGAACTCCAGAAATTTCAAAATTGGAGAGAATTGAGGAAAACCGAATTTGACTTACCGGAAGGGGAAGATGACTCAGCTAGAGGAGGAGTTCTTCTCCTGGTTCCGGGTTCAACAACTGTAACAGAGGGGAGGAGTGATTAGAAAAGGGGAAAAATTGAGCTCTGTTTTAGAGAGAAGGTTGTGCAGTTGGTTCAGAGGGAAGGAAGACAGTGAAGAGTGGAGTGTGGTTTTGTGATATGAGTTGGGGAAGAAGAGAGTGTATAGAGAAGGGAGAGATAGTGGTCCTTCACAACACATCCATTAGAAATTTCTTGCATAATATTACGGATGTTATTATACTTAGACCAAATATAAGTCAAAAAAAATTGCATACCGAATCCATAACAATTTACAACTTAGAAGTTAAATTATTCAGAGTAATTAAAAGAAGATACCCAATCACATAACAAACAAAGCAAATATATACAACAAGGAAACAATCTAGGCTGAGAACAGTTATCTACAGTCACTCATATACAACAAACTCAAAATAGATAAAAGATATAATGTAGAAACAGGTTGGTTATATCATAAAAGATGTAGGATCTTCTTTTTCAATTTTTCATATGTATACTAAGATGAGCATGCTGATGGTGGGTTTGGTTGATAACAAAATACATGATATTTGTTATTTTGGGAATTTGTATTGTTAGAGTAAAACATTTAGGAATGCTTATTATTATATGTACTTTTTAAAAGGTTTGGAATATCCCAATGCTCTTATATAGTAATTTTTTTTTCTTTTACTGATCAAATAAAATGCAAGAGTTGATGACACATATTTTATGCATACCTTTATGGTTTATTGTACATTGAAAACACTTTCACTGTATTTTTCTTTTTAATTATTCGCATTTAATAGAATTAGAAAAATGAGGTTGACTTAAATCAAGAGGGAGGAAGGGGTGAATTAACTTTAAAAAAAAAAAATCAAATAAGACTTCGTCTTTAAATCTTTTCAAATTACAAAAGCTGGAATGCAACTTTCTTGAATTTTAATTGATGCAAGAATTGAAAAAGCAATAAAAGATGATAAAGAAATATGAATATCAAAGAAAAAATTATGGTTAAATATGTTTTTAGACTCTGAATTTTGATGTGAAATTGGAATTGGTCCTTCTTAAAAATTTTGATACATTTTTGTCTTCAAACTTTAAAAATGAATAGATATAATTTTTTTAACCCAATTATATTAAGTTTTTTTACGTGTCAAACGCGTTTCTAAGCTGACATTGAAGTAAGAACATGTCAGGAGGTGTAAATAAGTCAAATGCTAGCATGAAACACGTTTGACTTGTTAAAAAAACATAATTGGGTTAAAATATCTCCATTCATTTTGAAAATTTAGAGATCAAAATGTATCAAAATTTTCAACAATTCCAATTTAACGTCAAAGTTTAGGAACTAAAACGTTTTTAACCCAAAAAATTATACCGATTCACGTCACCACTGGTCTTACATTTTGTCTCAATTTTCCTCATAAGAAAATTTGGTTTCTATTATCAACAAATGAATTTGTATAAAGCAACAAAGAAATTACAAACACAATACACGTATTAATCTCAATCTACTCTAGAAAAATCAGATTGATTTTTAAGTAAGTTCCAACTCAAGCAATATATATAATCGCATAAAATGTAAAGATCTAGAATAGAGTATTCAAATATAACAAGATTTCAGTATAAATTTAACCAAGTAGAGATAATACCTTTTCTGAGCTTACTCCATCAAGATTAATGACAAATTCGAAAGGAAATTAAAAACATTACGAACCTTAACAAAAAAAATAAACAATTACTCTCATTAAAAAACTAAGCGATTAAAAATAATCTTTAGTTATTGCAATGTGTGTGATCATGATTAAAAGAGGTAATATTTTGAGGACTCAAATATCATATTAAAACTAGGGAGGAATCCTAGAGAAAAATGGAGAGAGAAATGGAAAAAATGAATTTTAAAAAATAATGAAAAATGGTGAAAAGTTTTTGACTGCTTGTATTGAGGGGATAGTAAAAAATAAAAGAAAAGTGAGAAATTTTTTAATTGTATTATTGATTGATGTAATTTTTGTAATATTAAATTTTATTAAAAATAATTCTTGTAGGGTTAAAATACCTTTTTGATCCAAATTTTTGTCAAGTTTTGTCAAATAAGTCCTAATTTTGGTTATGTTCAAATATGTCCCAATTTTCGTCAATTTTGATAAATTGGTTCATTTTTTGCTAACACCGTTTAAATCATTAACGGTCATGAGTCACGTGTCACTTAATGTTTTTTTTTTTAAATGTCCACGTGTCAACCCAATAGTGTGTCATGTGTCAAAATTAATGTTTTATATTCAATTTGATCCTATATTTGTTATTTTTGTTTAATTTAATCCCAAATTTGTTTAAAATTGACCAATTTTATCCCTATCGAAGTTGTGACCAAATTTAATTTTTATATCAAAGTTATAATAATGTGAATTTTAATATATTATATAAAAATATTTATTAAAAAATGTAAATTTTAATATAAAAATTAAATTTGGTTTCAATTTGGAGAGAGACCAAATTGGTTCGTGTTAACAAAAATTGGGACTAAATTGAACAAAAATAACAAATATATGGACCAAATTGAATATAGAACATTAACTTTGATATGTGACATGCTGCTGGGTTGACACGTGAACATTTAAAAAAAATTCAAAAAAATCACGAGATGACACGTGGCAGTCACTGTTTATGGCCGTTAATCATTTTAACGGTGTTAGTAAAAAAGTACCCAATTGAACATAATTGACGAAAATTGGGACTTATTTGAATACAAAACCAAAATTAGGACTTATTTGACAAAACTTGACGAAATTTGGGACCGATATTTTAATAACCTTCTTGTATAAAAAAATTTGATATAAAAATATATAAATTTTAGTTAAAGTAACTTTGTAATTAAAAAATTGTTATACAATGCTAATAATATTTCAAAATAAGAATATATTAAAATAAATTAATTTATAAAATACCAAAATTTAAATTATTTTATTTTATTTATTATTTGAATATTTTTATTTAATTGTTTATTTCATCATAATCATAATATAAAACATAACTATTAATAAAATATCAAATCAATTAATTAAAAAATTTTATTTTTTAATTTGATATTTTATTTTATTTTATTACAATATAAAAATATTTTAATAAAATATTAATAATTTAACTTTTACAAAATTATTAACATTAATAATAAAATAAAATAATATATTATAATTTTTACGTGATCATTTTATTATCTATATAAATATATAAAAAAATCACCCAAAAACGAGACAACGCTTAGCTTATGTATTCGCTGTTTATTATCATGGAGATAATCGATTAGGCGGTGATCAATTATATATACAACTTTGTTTTGCAAATGTGTCATTTGATTGTAGAAAATTTAGGCTCTAACGTTTATGTTTTTTTTTTCTTTGATTCCATTTTTTTCTCCTTACGCAGAAGTGTCAAAAGTTGAGTATTATGGGATTGTTAAATAATGATTTCGAAAATGGTTTTTTATACCACGCATAAGTTTGATGATCTGTTTTTAAGGATATTTTAGTTATTAAAAAATTTAATTTTTTTATTTTATAGAGAAAGAGAAATTAAAAATTTTAATAATGATTATAAAGTGTATATAAAAATTTGTTAATTCTCAAAATAATATACTATAACCAGTTTGTAAATTACAACTGTAAACTCTTTACCTCTCATAATTCTTTTAACAGCATTTGTACAATATAAGGTAATAGTCAAACCTACACATGTAGATAGCTAATTTGGTTAAAAAATTTATTCCGCTAAGTTTTTAGTAAATAAAATAAGATTAACATATTTGTCACACTTCTCTCTTTTTAGTTCAAATCCAAATAATTGAAGAGTTTTAAATTTTTTGTGACATGATATGAAGAGTTTTAAACCGAATTATGATCGTTTAGAATAATCTCAACAATATATAAAATGTGATTATTTTCAATAATTTTCAGAATATTAAAAAAATAATTATGTTATTATCAGACTTAAAAGTTTACGAATAAAAATTGAGTCAGTTTTCTAATCAATTCCGTTTTAAATCTTCACTATAAATAAAAATAAAAATAAAAATAAAACAACACACTTGGATCATCTAATTTAAACAGAACCTTTATTTGAAACCATAACAAATATCATTGACAGTATAGAGAAGAAAAAAGAATAAACCTAACAACAAACGAATCCTAAAATTAGCAGCAAGCTGTGAATCTGTAAACCATGTAGTGCTTGTAGGTGTGACCAGGATGAACAATCTGTGATGGAAAATCTGGATGATTCACAGAATCAGGTAAACCCTGTGTCTCCAAAGCAATGCCACCATACCTATCATAAACAGCACCATCTTTACCCTTCGTAGCATTCAACATGCCACTCGTATAAAACTGCACACCAACTTGGTTTGACCACAACTCCAGTTTCCTCCCAGACACATTTTCTCTCACCGTCGCCACCCTCTGCAAGTGCCTAGAACTATTTCCATCCAGCACGTAGTTAATGTCATACAAACCAGGAACCTCGTTCACTCTGCTTCCAACCGTCCTCGGTTCAAGAAAATCATAAGGGGTGCCCTTCACAGATTCTAATTTTCCGGTAGGGATCAGGTTGTTGTCCACTGCAGTGATCTTTGAGCCAAAAATTTGAACTTCGTGTGACAGAATGTCACCACTCTTTTGGCCTCCCAAATTCCAGTATGTGTGTTGTGCCAGGTTCACTGGTGTGGGTTTGTCTACTGGCTTCGCAATCATTTTCACGACATATTTGTTTCTGCCGAGGAGCATGTATGTCACTGCTACTTCAACTCTTCCGGGGAACCCTAAATTTGTGATTCGAAGAGCAAAATAAATAAAAAAGTTAGCATTCAGATTATGTAATGTAGCAATAACTAAGTTGTCAAAGAATGTATATACCTTCTTCGTTGTCTTGACTGTCATAGGTAAATGTTATGTAACTGTCTTCCTTGTGGGCTTTCACTGTCCATATAACATCACCGAACCCTGTGAAACCACCTGGTATTTCATTCCGACAAATTGTTTTGTTATGTTTGTTATGTTTAATTTCATTATTGTTGTAAATGAAAAATAAAGTATGCATACCGTGGAGTGTGTTTCCGTGATCATTAGCAGGTAGGTTATACGTATGGTTGTGCAATGTAAACCGAGCATGTCCGATTCTATTTGCCACACGTCCGATAAGTGCTCCAAAGTACCATGAATCATTCTGCAAAAAGTTTCAACTTTATATACAAATTTCTAGGGTGGAGAAACATGTTTTTCTTGAGACTTTGATCATACCTTGTATTGCTCGATGTCATCGTAGCCGAGAGTAATGTCATCTAAATTTCCTGAGGAGAGAAATAAGAGAAGAAGCTATGTGATATTTGTTTAAAGAGCACAGATATTCGAAAACACAGTGTAAAACATACCATGTTTATCAGGAACTATGACGGAGACCACTGTTGCACCATAATTGGTCAAGTTCATCTTCAAATTTCCTCTCTTGAGCTGATAGAACCCTATCTCCTTTTCTTTTCCATGTGCTTGAGCAACAAGCAGAACCGCCAGAAGAAAAGAGAACGTGAGATAAACCTTCATCATCGTGTTCATGAAAAAAGTAATTTGTGCTAAACTTGGTTTTGTTGTTTTTGTGTAGTCCCACATCGGATACTATATATACAGAGAAAAAACAATAAAATCTAAACAGAAGGGTTAGCTGTTATTATAATATTAACTCCTACTTGTAAACCCTACTCACCAATTTTAGTAATACTTTATCGATTTAACGATATTCTAAAAAAAATACACCAAATTAAAAACTCATTTGATAATATAATAATATCTATTAGAATTTTAAGTTAACAAATAAAGTAAGTGCAGTTAAGATATTATTACTTTGTAATTTAGGTGTTTTTTTTAATGGTCTCAACATATTACTACTTTTTTTTTACCAATTTCGTATTTTATGTTTGAATAAGTTACACGAAATAACATGTAATTCTTCTGGTGTTTACTTTAAAAAAGAATCGTATTTTCAAAGGGATTTATTTTTATTTAACCATGGTTTTCAAAATTAAAACAACTTTGATTACCTTTTTATTATTTATATCCTTATCTTTTTTCAAATTTCTTTATCAGCCTCCGTATATGTATTTATTATAGTTTATAAATAAAAATGATGAAACAGAAAATCTTATAAATATTTTATTAGAATGAAAAGAATATATTACATTTATTTATTTCTTCAAAAAAAACAAATCTTAAGCGAAAGTTAATCTGGAATGTAGAGACTATACTCCTTATTCAATATAATATAATGCCACGTACAAAGGAAACGACTCAATTTAGTTGATTTTTTTAAGGTTATCAATATACTAAATTAATCTTCGTTACTAATGATTTTTAAAATTTTCATATCATTAAAAAAAAACAAAATCTAAAATTACAAAAACTTTAGTAAGAAAAGGATGAAGTTGATTGAGTTAACACGAGCTATGATGAAAACAAAATTTTAAAATTGAATAATTAATAATTAATTTAATTTTTAATATATTACATGAAATACTTTTTATAATTTATTCATACTTAAATAATTTTTTTATTTATAATAATAATAATGATAACACGAAATAACTAAATTTATCAAGATTAAGAAATGGTTAATATATGTTCTAAACTTATAAAAACCGATTTCCTTCTCATTTTCGCGAGAGCAACAAGCAGAGCCGACAAAAGATTTGAGATAATTAGTTTACTATTTATAAAATAAATAAATAAATAAATTTCATAATTTTATTATAAATATAATAATTATATAATTTAGATAAGTGTTTTATATTATAGTTTTAATATCGGATATAGTTTTTTCTTTTAGAAAAAATATTTGTGTATCATAAATTTAAAATTTATTATTTGTATTATTATTATTATTATTATTATTATTATTATTTGTTGTTGTACTTAGTATTACTGTTATTATTTTGTTTACTACACATTAATTATTGAAATTTAATTTACAAAAAAATATTAAAATTATCCAAAAAAAAAAACTAATAATATTAATTGATTAAATTATTAACCTTTTTAACTTATTAATATCGTATATTTGCGAAAAGAAGTTATTAAATAATATTTAATTTTGATATTACTTCTTATGTTATGATCTGGTTTCCTTCAAAAGTTTAATATCTATAACTATATATAAAGGAGATTCCCTCTTTGTCCACATTTTATAATTCCAACTTTACCCTTTACAATTTAATTATTTATTAAATTTTTAAAAATAAACAGTTACTTCTACAAGTTTTTATAAAATTATTTACTTATCTCCTTCTTTTTCTTCTCCTACTATTCATCAACAGTTATTTTTCTCATATTTTCTCTATACATTTCACTTTATTTTTTATAAATATACTTTTATTTTGTTTATTAACTTAATAACATTACAATATCATCAATTATTAATATAATTCAAAAAATGTGTACACACAGGCGTGATAGCGCCTGTGTTTACGCTAGTATTTCTAATGTAGATAGATAGGGATGTCAAAAAAATCCGTACCTGCGGGGCGGATAAAACTCACAACGGGTAGGAAATAAATATTGTAAATGGATACCCGCGGGTAACGGGTATGGATATTTTTAATACGCGCATGATAACGGGGTGGGTACGGGTATCATAGTATCTGTATCCATAGATACCCGTACCCGCTATACTCTAATTTAAATTAAAAAATTAAAATATTAACATATTGATTTTGAATGAGTTATTTTTTTATCAATTAGTTTTAAAAAAAATTCATTTATTTGTAATCTGTCATTCAACACTATTTAAATGAGTTATTTGAACTTTGTTTAAAATTTATGAATGCTATGTATTGTAATTTATTTGAATTTACGATTGAAATATGTTGTTAAATATTTATTTTTATTTTTTTGTAAATACTTACCGGTACCCTGTGGATATTAAAAAATTATGTGGATACCCGCATAACATATACTTGTGACGGATATGAATACTGGAACGAAACGGATATTTATCTAGCCGCCGCGTTGACATCCCTAGATATAGACATCCTCAATTGATTAGTAATAAATTGATTTAGAAGTATAGTAAACCGATAAAGGACTCCAAAAATATAAAATGTGTATTATATGTTTTATTGAGTTATTTGTAATAAACATGTATTATGTGGCTAGGGTTGTTAAATAAATACTAATGAAAGCAGTAGTTATCCACATTATTATGAGATAATAGAAAACCTGTTATCACAATAAAACAGGGTTATTGTAACAAAAATAGTTAATTCTTTGGAATGAAAAACATTGATAACGTATTCTTAATTTGATAACAAATAAAAAAAAGTATAATGTTTATATTAGTTACTAATGAAATGAATTTGTTTAGCTTAAGTATTAACACTAGGTTTATGGTCCATTTTGTTATAATTTATAAGTTACTTTCGGATTTGTACATGAAGTCAACTTGAAAATGATACAAAAAAGTTTATTTGATGATTGAAAATTTAAAATTGTTATGGGAGGAGAGAATTTAAGTATTTTCCAATAAATATTTTCATATGTATCCCATGTTATTTTATACAATTAATTATTTTTTTAATATATGCAACTTGTTGAATTATAGTGTAAAAGGTCCAAAAAATATCGTATATGTGAATAAAATATATAATATGATATGAGCATTTGAAACATAATAACAAAACAAAACACATTGAGATTGAAGATTTAAAAAAAAAATACTTTTATGTCGACTGAGAAAAAACCTTCAATATATATCAAAAATACTATTAACTAATGTTGAGATGTATATATCTATATAAAAAGAATATTTTTTTATGTCCACATTTTTTTAAAATTTTATCTTCTAAATAAAAGTTTTTTTAAATTAAAATAATTATTTTATTACTTTAGTTGTAACCATTTTTTTAATTTAACCGACCATTTTTAAACTTAATATTTTTTAATTATAAAATTATCTACCAAAATAAATAAAAACTATTTATAATAAAATTATAGAAATTAGTTATATTTAATTTTATAATTATAAAAATATATAATAATAATAATAATAATTTTATTACTTCTTTTTATCAAACTGTACGTGTCTTCACTTGTTGTTATAATGATATTTTAATTGATATATAATTCAAAAGGGAATAAGTAGTACATGATAAGATGAGTACCTGATGAGATGTAAACTATGTAATATATTAAATATTTTAATTTTTTTAGCTCAGAGTGTGTTTATTAATTTTTATTATGATGATCATATAACATGGAATAAATGTTGACCACCTAAAAATAAAATTTGAGCATGAATGGTTCAACAAAAAATGATATTAGGATTAATAAATAAAGCAACACTAACTTCTAGACACTTTTCAACCATAACTAGGACTATCTTTTAATAGGATGGTAAAAAAATTATATGTCATAATGCTAAACAAATATTTTTAATGAAAATTTATTTTTTTTACTCACGAACTTTAATTTTATCTACGATCATTTTTCGTAAATAAAATACAATTATTTAAGAAAAATATTTTATAGATAATTTTTCATAGATAATAAACAATTTTCAAATAATGAATAAATATGAATATTTAATTACTCTTTTATTTGTTGATAAGATCAATCACTAGTACAGAATTCTCATTTTACCTTGTCTTATAAGCCTCGGTTGGCCAGGAACCGAAACATATAATGGCGCGGTGGCATTTTTGCAATTAGAGCAAAGTTTTAGGCCTCGGTTCTCCAAATAACCGAAGCCAAAAAGGGGTATAGGCCCCAGTTCGCCCAAAACTGGTGCCAAATAGTGGTATAGGCCTCGGTCCAGTAAGACCCGAAGCCAAAAAGTGGTTGGACGTTAGCTGTTTGGCCTCGGTCCAAGGAGACCCGGTGCCAAAAGGGGGTCTATGGCTTCGGTTCCCCTAACAACCGAAGCCATAGGGTTTATTTAGGGTTCGAATTTCGCGAACCATTCTTCTTCCCCGCGCCTGCGCCTCTGCAACTCCTTCCCCTTGCTCTCTCTCTCGCGCGCTCTCTCTCTCTGCAAAGATGGCGTCCTTGTAGCATCCCACCGCTTCCCTTCAATCCAAACACGTTCTAATCCCAGGAAAGTCCCTTTCCCAGAAACCCGCGCTCACCGTCTCCTTTCCCCGCTCCACTTTCTCCGCCCTCAAGCTCAAGCTCGCCGCCGCCACCCACCGCTCCAACGGCGCCACGAGCGCTAGAATGTCAGCCACGGTAGCCTCCAGCTATGCCCAGACCCTGGCTGTACCAAACACTCTCCAACGCTACCGTTCCAGATCCAATTTTCGAAGGTGGGTGCTCATGCCACTACCCGCAAGGCATTGGTCGATGGCGATGGAGTCTCCGTGGTGTCGGCGTTGCTCGGTCCTTTTACTTCCCATGCGATTGGCTCCGAGGTCATTGGTGTTCTCGTGAGTTTGAACCTTGATTGTGAGTCCAAGAGGAATCTACTGCAGCCTGCAAGGGTTTCCTTGATGGTGGACATTTTGAATGAGGGTTCAATTGAGACGAAGATCAATTGCACGCGGCTGATTGAGACATTGATTGAAGGGAAGGATTTCAAGTTGGAGATTTTCAGGAGCCATAGTCTTTTGGTTGGGTTGATGAGGCTGGTTAAAGACAAGAGGCATTCAAATGGAATCTGCCCTGGATTGAGGCTTCTATCAGTGATGATTGCGGAGATGAGGTGGTGGAGAGGGGATCGTCGCCGAAGAAACTGATGGCGGAGATTTACCAGCAGGGCATCTGGAAGGTGGTTCTTTGCGATCGTGAAACTGGGTATATGGCACCGGTTTTGAAACAACTGAGGCATAAAAGTGGGTATATGGCTTCGGGTGATAACCGAGGCCAAAAGGGGTACATTTTGGTCTCGCCCCAATATGCCTCGGTTCCAGACCCGAGGTAAAATGTGAAAAATAATCGAGGCAGAAAGCCCTTACTGCACTGGTGAATACAAGTATCATATCATGATATCTTACCAATAGATATTATTATTGGTTAATAATTATTAGTGAATTTTATTTTAGTATATTTTTAAAATTCAATTGATTAAAATAAAATTATTAGTGAAAACATTTTATTAACGAAAGAATTATTTAAAATTTTATTTCACATATTTCTATTTTCTCATTTAGAGTTGAGGTTATTTGTGTAAAACATTATTTTTTTTATGATTGATATATTGGTACAACTCATTTAAATATATTTTTTTAAAAAGACTAAATTTATTTATGTTAATATTTTATGGGTTAAATATGTTTTGAGTTCTTAACTTTCAGTAAAATTTGAAATTAGTTCATTTTGAAAATTTTAGACTAATTTAGTCTTCCATCTTTAGAAATGTGTAAATTTAGTCTTTTTAACAAAATTTTGTTAAGTTTATTTGATGTTTCGTTATGTTTCATAATAGCATTTAAGTTATTTACAATGTTTGACACATTTGAAACGTCAAATAAACTTACACAAATTGGATAAAAAGACTGAATTCACGCATTTCTAAAGTTTGAAGACTAAATTGAGTCAAAGTTTCATAGAGGGACTAATTTCAATTTTCACTAAAAGTGAAAGGACCAACAATATATTTGTTAGGCTTACCAGCAGGTTTCTCATCCTTCCTATCCCAACACTGGTACGACATGTGGCTTGGTTTTCCACATTCAAAACAGTGAATCACCTTAGCTTTCTGATTCTTCCCATTGTCATCTTTGGAATATTTTTGTATCCACTCTTTTTGAATTTATTTCCTTTGGCTTTATATCTGTCTTTAAAAGCAACAGAAGATTCAACTAAGTTAGCCATAACTGAAATTGAAGAAACAAAATTTTTCTTATCTTTCAGACGATTAGCCTCACTTTCATATGACTTATTAGCTCATGGAGTGGCAAGTCCTTCTTTTTGTGTTTTAGATGGTTCCTGTAATCGCCCTATGAAGGTGGAAATTTTTCCAACAAAACATTATCCTGCATGACATCACACATTTTCATGCCTTCTTTGAGCACATCTACAACCAGGTTCTTATACTCGTGAATATGCTCCATGATGGGCTTGTCATCAACCATTTGGAACTCCATCCATTTTCCCACCACGTATTTCTTTCTACCAGCATCGTATTTCAAAGTATCCAAAATTTCCTTTGCATATTTTTGTTCAACAAAAATATCAAAAAGATCATTTACCATGTTGTTAAGAAGATGACCCTGGACCACTTTATTGTCCTTCTCATAATTCACCTTTGCCTCCTCATCAACCTTTTTCGTTTTGTTCGTTAAAGGCGTAACAGTTGGAGTAGTAGGAACAATCGGTTGATCATTAGGAACTAGAATGAACAAAACGTAATCAACCTCAAGTTTTTCAAAGAAGAACAAAATTTTCTAGGACCAACATCTGTAGTTGATTCCATCCAAAGGTTCAAGCGTGGAGAGATCAGGCAGCAACTTGAGAACAGAGGCAGATGCAACCTTCGTTGAAGAAGATCAGAAAAGAAGATTTTTGCTTTCAGATTGTTAGCACAAAATGAAAAAAATGAAAGTTGTGCCGTGGAAACCCAATGTCGTGAAAGCAAAATTCCGGCACGACCGAGTTGCAATCAATTAATGTCGTTTGATCCCTAAGGTTAACATAACAACCCCTAACCCGTGCACTCGTGGAAGGAGTTTCAGGATGCAGCCAGTCTATGCCCAACAATGTGTGAATCAAAGGTTTTTAAAACAACCACATTTTGAACAGAAAGTAATCGAAAATAAAATAAAATATATTGTTGAGAAAATGAATCCGAGAAAGAAGGAGAGCATGATTTGTGGAAAGATTTAGGCGAGGTAGATGTTATTCTTGGTGTTAAAATAAGGAAAACTGAATTTGGTTTGTCATTGTGTCAATCACACTACATTGAAAATATACTTAAAAAATTTGTCTATTTTGATTAAATGCTTGTAAGAACTCCTTATGACCCTAACATGAATCTTAAAAGGAACAATGGTGATAGTGTTTCACAAGCGGAATATGCTAAGATTATAGGAAGTGTTATGTATCTAATGAACTACACAAGACCTGACATTGCTTATGCTCTGAGTAGACTAAGTAGATAAACTCATAATCCTAATAATGAACAATGGAATGCACTTCATTGATTGTTAAAATACCTTAAGTGAAGTATTTTAGAAGGCTATTTTAGCAAGTTTCCTACTATTTTAGAAGGTTATTGTGATGCAAATTGTGTTACAAATAATGATGAGGTGAGTTCTACCAGTGGATATGTGTTCACTTTAGGTGGAGGAGCTGTTTCATGGAAATCTTCCAAATAGACATGTATAGCTCACTCAACCATGGAATCTGAATTCATTGCTCTTGAGCTAGTAGGTCAAGAAGCTGAATGGTTGAAAAACTTGTTAGGTGATATTCCATTATGGGGGTCTTTTGTACCAATCTCATTGCATTGTGACTCACAAGCCACTATTGGAGTTGCCAAAAATTATGTGAATAATGGTAAAAGAAGACATATTCGCATCAGACATGGTGATGTTAAACAACTTTTCAAGAATGGAGTAATTTGTCTAGAGTTTGTGAGATCAGAAAGAAACCTAGCAGATCCTTTAACAAAGGGGTTGAGTACGAGAGTCATTCAAGAGACTTCTAAAGGGATGGGACTTAAGTCTTTGGCTTGAATATTGTGTGGTGCACTACAGTCCATCCCTATATCTATGGTAGTGCTTAAATCCATAGCTCTATGTGTTGAGTGGTCCTCAAAGGACTTGATGGATCATTGTGATATAAGTCTAAAGGACTTAATAGCTCTATTTGTTGAGTGTTCTATTATGGTGATGGACTTGATAAAGTTATTGTGTAAATGAGTGTGAAGGTAGGCCGCCTTCTAGAATACAAAATTTTCTCTCTAGAGCACTCATGGAACTAAGGTATAAGCGTAGGACCTTTAATAGCGCTTTGATTGTATCACGGGATAACAAACTTTAAGGAATTAATATGTGTTGTGGGGTCTAAACCTAAGCTTTTGGAAGATCAAGAATTATTTCACTTTCACTAGTTATGTCTTTACCTCATTTCACTATACATTAATTCAACCGAAAGATATTAATGTTTAAGTAACTTAACTCTTTCCTTTGTCCAAAAAATGTCCTTTTTTTTCTTTTTCTTTTTAAACATATAGTCATATGTGGAGGATTGTTGGGATATGACTATATGATGAGAAATCGTTTTTCTCCATGAATCACGCTCTCCTTCTTTCTCGGATTCATTTTCTCAACAATATTTTATTTTATTTTTCGGTTATTTTTTGTTCAAAATTGGATTGTTTTAAAAACCTTTGATTCACGCATTATTAGACATAGACTTATTGCATCCCAAAACTCCTTCCACGAGTACACGGGTTAGGGGTTGTTGTATTAATCTTAGGGAGCAAACGATATTAATCAATTGCACCTCGGTCATACCGGAATTTCGCTTTCAAGACAATGGATTTCCACGACGTAGTTTTCATTTTTATGTTAACAATATTTAACACATATTTTATCAAGTAACTTGATTTAAATTGCACTAAAAAAATATTACTATTTTGTTTAGGTTTATACTTTAAAAATTTGTCTTTGAAGAATTTTATTTAATTTTTTAGAAATTAAACATAAAAATACTCACATACATTTATGAGTACGATGTATGAGAAAAACCCATGAATATATAAATACTCACATATACCCAGTTAGTAATAAGAAAAATCTTTTTAAGACAAATAATAAATAAAAACTATGGGTATCCGACCCAATCCCATATTATTCCTTACCTTTAATCACAATTTAAAGACCCATAATTTCAGCCGTTAGTGCGATATAAATATTGATATTGAAATACCCTCATTCACACATCACACTTAAAAAAACCAACCAGAAGTTTTCATACAATTATAGATATTTTAAAAGTTTTACGAACATAAATATTGATATTGAAGACTTAAAAATAACAAACTCGTCTATATTATTATTCTTCATTGGTAGAAGATAGATTTTCAGCCTTACCTGCCTCAACTATAATATAAATAATATTCATTGGAGTAATTAATCATTTTTCATGTAAAAACCAGTCAACCTTTATGTCTTTCAATTCAGTACAATCATATCAAGAAATAACATAACTAACCTTGCAATCAAAAAAGAGATCATCTACGTATTCCGAATTCTTAAAACATAAGTAACACCTTAAGATGCATATCCCCAAATCATAATTTTCTGAGAAGAAAAACAACAAACCATTTTTTTTTTTGGTTGGAACCAGCCGCTAATTTTTATTTATGTATACAACGTATCAAATATGAAAATATCACACACATGCATAAATCATCAGAAAATCTAACTAAAGCAAAAAATTTACAAAAGATGGATGCCGGATGTACCAAACTTACAAGCAGGAAATTAATTTATATATTAATATATAATAAAGATTTCTCTATTTACTGTACATAAAATGTGTATACTTTGCTCTTAATAATATCTTAAGTCACATTAATAAGTATCAGAAAAATAAACTGACACATGACTTCTACCTATACAAAAAAAAAAAAAAATTGTTTATATCATATTTATGATTAAGATAAAGTGTTTAAAATATTTAATTATATATAATTAATCTTTTAATTATAATGTATGATAAATAATATATTAAATTATTTTTTACATAATAAAAAAATCACATCAAATAAAAAATAATACATATGAATATCCCAAAAACTAAACAAAATTCGGGGCTATATATACACACTACTGATCCTGTACTCGCAGAGTATGAAACTATGACAAGGTGTCAAATGCCTGAGCCCCACGTGCAACTTTGATGAAGACATCTTCCAATGTGGTATCAGCTAGACCCCATGCTGAAACGGTGAAGCTTCTCTTTGCAGTTTCAACTGCTTTGAATACATTTGCTATTTTAACCTCCTCCTTTGGTAGCTCAAACTTTTGTGTTCCAGAGATATGGTAGATCTTGTTAGCATTTGGGGACAGCCTTCGCACCAAATTCTCTACATCCTTTTCATCATCCACAGATGTTGTCATTGTGAACACGTAGGTTCCTCCATACCTACCTTTCAACTGTCATAAACCAACGAGTATAAAAAAATGTCACTTGAGAGCCACAGAAAGTGAACATAGCAAAGGCATGTTGGATTTCCAATGAAATTCATTATTGGTTATTATTAAGCAATGTTACCTCCTTTGGGTTTCCTATGCACTGCAAGCTTCCATCTACAAATATTCCTAATCGATCGCATAGGACTTCGGCCTCTTCCATGGAATGTGCTGAAAAGGGTATGTAAATAAAGATTTCACCAAATTTCGCTAGAATAAACTCTAAATCATGACTCCAACTCCGATATTATGTTAAGAAGTCAACTAAGGTCTAACTCAACCTAACAAAATTAGTTTGTTTGTAGTAAGGTGGGGTTTGCACCCATTTATATATTATGAAATTATTTTATCTTTAATAGACGTGGAACATCCACCGGTTTAAAACAAAAAGGAAACAAGCTTGTATATGTGCTTCAAAAAGCAAGAGGAGAGTGAGATTACTGGTAAGAATGATTGCACGATCTTGTTTTGCACGCTTGACAACATTCCATAAGTTGTTTCTTGATGCAGGGTCTAAACCAGTACTTGGCTCATCCATATACACAACCTTAAAAAAATAAAACATTTAGTGTAAGAAAACATAGCAAAGATAATTTAGAGAAAGATAAGAAGTTAGTTTAGTGAAACAGATTGAATGGAAAAGAAAGCTACCTTAGGATCTCCAATCAATGAAATTGCGACACTAAGCCTCCTTTTCATTCCTCCGCTGTATTTTCCAGCTTTCTTATCTGCAACTCCTCCATAAAAAAGGTTTACACTTTTCAACGATTCTTCCACTGCCTGCATCAATAGATTGGAAGTTAAAATTACAGAAGTCTTGTCTTTATAGCGAAACAAAAGTTAAGAGAAAATGATTCAGTTTGCATCTACACATACACTGAATCCAAGACCTTTAAATATCTATGCCCTTTTAAAAAATGAATAATTAAGGGGAATGAGCATAAAACTAATATCATAGTTCAATTTCATTTAAAATTGACAAACCAAAAGTACTCTTCATGATGTTTTCATACACTTACGTCATACAAGCATAATACACAAGAACTGTATATCACTAAAGAATGACCAAACTTTTAACTACCCAATGCTTTCGTCACATAAGAATTGTATGTTTCTTTCTTTGCTCTAACTATGATGCAAGATATTCTGAATCCCAACATTCTATGCAATCACAATCTCAAATAGACTTACTTCTGTCAAGGCTGAACCTTTAAGATTTTTAAGTCTGCCATAAAACAGTAGATGCTCTCTTCCTGTCAGAGATTCCCACAGCAAACTAAAATAATAAAGGAAAAATATATATAAAATTTCTTAATTTTTACAAATTTAATATAATATTAAACTAAAAAATATAAATACGAAGAAATTTAGCTTACTCATGTTGTGGGCATACACCCATGCTAGTATATATTCCATCCATATGAGTTCTTATGTCAAGACCTTGAACAAATGCTGTACCAGAGGTTGGCTTCGTGAGACCAATCATCTATAAGCAATCCATGCTGGTCAGTTGAGGAGCAAACAAACGGAAAAAAAATGGACTCGTGGCATAGTAACAGGATTTCAGAGAAAAACAATCAGATACATATATACTTTTATGTCTAAACTCAAATCTCTAAGCATCAAGAAATTGGCAATTTTCATAGATAAAGATACTCTTTTCAAAGTACTTTTAAAATTGTACTTTCCTCTTGACAAACTAAACAGATTTTTCAGATTCAGGTTATATTTAAAGGGGAAGGAAGGGATAGGGAAAGAAAAGTAAGGAAGTTTCCAAAAAACGTTTCTTGCTGATAAATCAAATTTAACTAACCATATTGATAAAAGAAGTCTTCCCAGCACCATTGGGACCAAGCATACCAAAGCATTCTCCTTGAGGCAAAGCAAGGGACAACCCTCTCACTGCATGTTTCTCAGGGTTACCATCTCTCCCCGGGTAGACCTTTCTCAGGTCGTCGCATACAATTGCTTGATTGATGGTCGGTTCAAGTAGCAGTTGCTCCACCTTCTCCCTCTGAAGAGAAAAAGAGAAAAAAAATTCACTAAGGTACAACCTATTTTTAAGAGAAAAAGGCTATGCACAGACAGCATAGAACTGTATTACATAGTCATCTAATCCTAAGCTATATTTGTTAATTTTTACATTAATTACTTTAAAAGTCATACTATGGATTATTTCTGTTGAGTTGTGACAATGCAAAACTGTTTTAACTATGACTGAATAATCATTGACTCTACCTTAAATACAATAAAATGTGGAAGAAAAAAGAAACAAGTAGTGATATGACTTCCAATAAAAATATACTGTTCAGATTTAGACTACAGATACGAACTGATATAGTCTTAGTTTACCTTCATCGTCATTCTTTTTTTCCTAGAAACAGTACACAGAGTTTAAAAAATTAAAATCCTAACTTATTCAAAGAATAATCTATTACTACCGACTTTAATTTAAAGTTTTTTCACACAGACAAAAATAGATATATTACTTTTTTTAGTTCCTAAAGTTTGATAAGAAATTGAAATTCGTCAAAGTTCGAAACTTTGATACATTTTGGTTCTCAAATTTTAAACATAAATGGATATAGTCATTTTAACCAAATTATATTAAATTATTTTGACATAGAATGCGAAATTGGAGTTCATCAATATTTGAAATTTTGATACATTTTGGTCTCCATACTTTAAAAATGAATGAATAATCTTTTAACCCAATTACGTTAAATTTTGTTGACGCGTTCCCAACTGACATTGAAGCAAGAATGTGTCAAACTGTGAAAATAACTCAAATGCTAGCATTAAACACGGTTGACACGTCAATAAAATTTAACGTAATTGAGTCAAAACACTATATCCATTCATTTTTAAATGAAGACCAAAATGTATCAAAGTTTCAAATAATAATGAACTCCAATCTCGCATTCAGGTCAATAAAATTTAACGTAATTGGATTTAAATGACCATTTTTAAAGTATGTCAAAGTTTTGAACAATGACAAACTCCAATATCCTGTTAGAGTAGACTAAACACATATTTAACCTTATTACTTTTTAAAACAATTTTACCAAAATAAATTACATATTTTAATATATGCATTATTTTTCTGGGATACAGAAAATAATTAATTTAGAGATAAATTACGGATTTCATTGAAATATTAAAATATAAGTCATTTTTAAATTTTATAAAAGACTAAAGCTGTAACGATTACTGGACGACTGCACTACTAGTATTACTGAAACCAGTTAGGGAAATCCTCCTATGGATGGATATTAGGTTTCTTGATTTCTAAAAGAAACTACTAAATTACTAATGAATCTTTTCAATGCAAACAACAATTTACCTCTTGAGTGACATCAGGTTTCTCCATCTGAACGAAAACTTTGGATTTCTGCCTTTGGATACTAGGCTTCCGAAAAGATGAATGAGGCTTTTTCTGAAATCCTTTCAAGAAAAAAAGAGGACTTTTTCTGCTTCCTGTTGACAAAACTTGATCGATATAATAGGCAAAGGAAAGCACCAGAAGCCACTCCACAAACATTATAATTAAGACCTCCTTCATGCCATTTGCGCTATCGCTCAGATTACTCCAGCGCATACCATCAGTCCCCAAAGCGTCACCATTAAAGGAATATTGCGAAAACTCATATAACCCACGATATAAAGCAAACCCAGGATACAGCTCCATAACAATGATCCACCCTCCTGAAAATAAATAAACAGACCAGAATGAAGGTTAGAAAGATGATAGCAAAGAAATCTACTTGGATATAAATTCGAATCAGAATTCCATTTGTCTACATATGCTTTACACATTTAAACATGTGTTCGATGCGCCTAACTTCTCTCGTGACCGGCCTAAGGTTTCTATGGGGCGTGGATGAACTTAATTTAAATCCTAACAAGACTCCTCTAACTATTTACAACCCTACACTACCATTTTACACTATAAGGACCCAATTCAACTTCAAATATCTTAGTCTACTTAAACCGAATACAAGTCCAAAGATCCTACACTATTTGGCTTAAATACAATTCTTTTTATGTCAATAGAATATGGTATAATTTCTGTCAATACTTTCGAATAGCCATACTAAAATTTATGTCCAGAACCACATGAATGATCCAAGATGCTTACAATTTTTTTTAATATTTTTTACTTACTTGGAAATGATGTGTCTTGAACAAAAAATTGGAAAAGAAAGCCAGCTAATAGCCCAGTTCCAAACACACCTATAATCACAATTACAACAAATAAAAAAAAAAAAAAATGAGTCAGTAATCCCATCAGATAGAAGAAAATACTAATTCAACGATATAGCATATAATCATCAAACCTGTAGCAGTTTTAACATTTGAAAACACGGAAGCCAATAAAAAAGCCAGTGCAATTTGTAAATTTATATAGATGAAATAAAACACGAATTGGATGCTGTAGTCATTCATTGTGAAGAAATTCAACCCTGAAAAAAACCAAACAGTTGTATTAAAGAGAAACGGAAAAAAATTCCAGAAAGAAAATAGTCACACACACTGGTTGCACTCTTACCTATGAGTGAGCCAAATATCACAAAACACAGCATGTAGACAATTGATAAGGCAAGAAAATAACCGTACGAAATCATCCAATATGGCCCATCACCAAGACCATGCATTTTCATCATGATTCTTAATTTTTGTTGCTTCTCATATACAAGCGATGTCAAGGCAATCTACATCAATAAATGCACAAGTTTAAAAAACACATTATATATAACTAATTGTTCTGTATTGACATAACAGATATCGGATAAACTGTTGCCTTTAAATCATGTATTTTTCTTAGTGCAACAATTCTTGTCCAGAAAAAAGAGGCTTTACATGTTTACACTCATACTAAAATGATACGGGGAGACGTAAGAATGAGAAGCCTAATTTAAACACAAATTTTAGTGAGATGAAAACTCATTCTGTAATCCATGTCAGTTCTTTTCTCATATGCTAACTTCTATTGGTACGAACAATGTAGTTCATTGTAAATATATTTCTTCATATGTACTTACAGGGAAAAGTTGCAGGATGACCCATGTGAAGAACAGACCACCCAAAAGAGAAGCCAAATCAAAATTAATTGGGGTTGAAGGCTTTGGCATTTCCTTTACAAACTCAAAAAACATTTTGGTACCAGGTCCCAACAGAAACTGCAGGTAGGCATCTGATACCTGCGATTGCATTCGATAATAGATGTCAGTCCTACGGTATCATATTCTAAAAAATAAAGACACAATTGTTCTTAAAATGAAAAGTAGGAAAATGCAAACAGAGCAAATTACAATAATACAGTTTTGAAATCTAAAATACCACAATTAAATACTTCATGGAATAATTGCTTTTACTTTATCCATTTGAATTACGAATTTGAAATGCATGGAGAATTATATTGCAAGTAGCGCGAAGTTGTTTCATATACTGAGACATATTTTTCTGTTACAATATGTTACATCAATCATAGATAATAGCATAGAGGATGCACACTGGAAAACAAAGTTTTAGATTCTTACCAAATTAACAGAACGAGGAATACGCGCCAATGCAATTTCAGTAGAACCAGTGTCGTTTTTGTAGGTGGAGTTGTACCATATGCTGACATTAAACACTCTTCCATTTGAATTCAAAAAATCATAACCTGTCAAGAGAATATCAACATAAGTATTGCTTTCAACAGTGAATAAAAATATAAGTATATACCTACCTGCAGCTATCTCTTCGATTTGTTCCTCTAGGTTACTTCTCCGGTAGCCTCTATATAGCTCATTGTTCACTTCAGTAGCACTATTACGCCATAAACGCAAGCCCTCAGCGCATACTAACTCTACATCCAGCGGAAAACAAAATTTTGAATTAGTAACAAGAATTTTAAACAAAATATGCAAGCCTTGAGCATACCCAGAAAAGAAAAAGACAAGCATATACAACATGCAAACGTATTCAAAATCATTTGGGAGCACTTCTTGAGCACAAGATCATTCATTAGAAGTGTCTGAGAAAAGCATCCCAAAGGTTGCAATTATATGTAACTATGCAAACAAATTGTATACTTTCTTTTGATGATTCCTAGTTTGGCGATTCAGCAATGAAAGACTGTTATCACTAAATAAATAGCTCGGCAAGCAAACGATTTATTAATGATGCTATAACTAAACTTCCACACTAAAATATTACAAGGTTTAAATTTACCCCGTTCCCTTCCACACTAAGTTAAGTTTGGCTTAACTTTTATACTACTAATTACTTGTTTGAACAAAAAAACCTGAACTTAAATCATATGAAAGCTGAAAAACACATGTCCAAACAAGTTTATCGAGTTATTTTTTATCAAGCATCACACCTTCTTGATTAAATATATGGATACAAAGTACACAAAGGATTATCAAATTTTATTAACAGCTGTATGCAACACAGCTATGCACACTCATTCACTTTCTATTATCACATGATGAAACTTTACATTGCCAATAAAAGGATGTCTCGTACCTTGTTCTCTGCTAATTGCTGCGGATAGCTCAAAAGAAATGGAAAATGTAGAGTTCTGCGTGCACTGACTTTGAAGATAATAAATAGGTTGATCCGAAAAGAAAGCAGGTTCCAGAAAATTGGTGTTCTCTGTATTTGAGGCTGATCCCTATATTTTGAAGACAAAATGAAATTACATATGAACCTAAATAAATAAGAATAAATAATGCTTACACACGACGAACAATGTATAAACGTTTGGTGTTACGCAAGTATAAATCATTATTTATGTCAACTCTTTCGATTTTTATAATACTTATAATATTTATGATTGGTAAATAGTTTAAAACGTTTACATTAATAATGCACGTCTATTAAACTCAATAAACTCTAAATTACCTTTTTTTGTCAATTTTTAAAAATTTTCTTTACTTCTTCCAACATTTACTAAAACTTTCAATACAATCTTCTAATTGACAAATATATGCAATGTGACCCTTCTTATTTGTTTTCTCACTAAGGTTATTAGTTAGTCGGAAAACAGATGAAACCATATGTTATAGACAACAGAAATCACGTTAAATAATTTGGTATCTATAAAACTTTAATAAAATATATTTAATCCTATAAATTTACAAAAATTAAACAATCAATCTAACAAAATATTTCATCTAATTACAACCAGAAAATCTTAACATTTTCTTAACTGTGTCAAAATTTAATACTAAACATGACTCTTACCATTTTATATGAATAAATAACTACCATTTGTCTCCGTTAAGGAAAGGTCAACATTTTCTGTTAAAATTTCATAAAAAAGTATTAATATTGAAATAAAATTGTTTCATTTTAAAATGTTGGACTAAATGAGTCATCAAATTTTGACATGATAAAATTACACATTCACTAAACTATAGAGACAAAAAAATGATGATTTAAGCCAAATTTAATAATAAAGCGATAAAAACATTAAAAAAATGGACAAAAAGAATGTTTTAGCCAACAGAAAATGGTAAAATGTTAAAACAGTAACTCACAGCCACATTCGCTGCCAAACTACTCATAACAGAAGAGCTGTTTATAGCAGTGAAGGAAGTTGGGATCATATTCCCAGATATAACTACAAAAGAGAAAAGCAAGAGTTGGTTAAGTAAGAAAAAAAACAAAAAAAAAAGCAATATAATTCAATAATTCATAATTTTACTTTCTCCAAAAGACTGATTTGTCCCGGTGAAGAGCATAGTGACAGGGCAGGAACCATTCCTCCTGCAGGAGGCGTTTGGATAATCGGAAAAGGGAAAATTGTCCGTTCTGACAGCTCGGTACTGCGGAGCCGGCACTTGCAACAGAGGAGGCCATTCCGGAGGATTGGGAATGGCGCAGGTTGTTACTTGGTCCAAATCCGAATGCTCAATCCCGCACTCCTCCTCCACACACGTGTCCCCCACTCTCCTCACACAAGCGCACCCACACTTGTTCTCTGCCTTGTCCAATTGAGAATCCACCAGGCGTTGAAGCAGAAGCAGCAACAGACACAACAGGAACGGGAACATGATGAGTCGAACGTTCGTTTTAACATTTCGCTTCTGAAAAAAAATGAAAACCACACCTTAATATCTCACACTCACCTCAATAACAGAAACTGATAATCAATAATGCACACCAAACCCAAACTAATTCAATTAGCTTCTAAACGTGCTTCCGAAGTTACAATCATCAAATCAAAAACGCAGAAAAAGTTACCTGAAACGTTAAATTCTTTCTAAGGAGAGCGTTTGCCTGAGTCCAGAAGCTCGCAGGTTCGTTTGCCATGCTTCTGGATTTTCTCTGTCGAACATCACACATACACACACTTGTTCGAAACTTTAAACGGACGGTGTTTTATTTTATATATTATATAATGTTGTACAGTGTGACCGTTTTGTCCCTGAATCTTGATGTTATTTTCAACGATGGTGTATTTTGGAGTGTGAATGCTAAATTTTTTTAAGGCGCGTGAATTTTTTTTCTTCCGGATATAGCCTTGGTTAAATGACTAGAGTGTCCTCTTACAGGAATGTTGACTTTGCTACTGGAAGCATGTTCCATGACACTTCCCATGTAGACTTTTTCTGTTACGTTGATATTCACCCGTTCCGTTTTACTAGACGCGTTTTTTCTATGGCCACGTAAACTAACGTCATAAAAAACTGTTTACAATATATAATGGGCAATATCTTTCTAAATAATGCCAATTTTTTTATTGGCTCGTGAACTAATGATATTGATTAACATTTTTTCCGGTAATTTCCTTAAAAAATTATAATTGTCCAAACTAGGGGTGAGCAGCGGTTGGAAGGGGTCGGATTCGGGTCGGATTTGTCCAATCTGACGTAATTCATACTTTAGATTTCAAAATTTAACCCAACCGTTTAATTTATCGAATTAATCGAATATGGATAAGTTCGGATATGGATAATTTCGGTCGGGTTATTCGGATATGACATATATTAAATTACTTAAAAAGTTAATGATTAAATTTAAAATCTTACTCTCGTGACATAAACTAATGACATTTATCAAAAATAAAATAAAATCAAAGAATTTTTTATGAACAAAATCCACTTAACAAAACCCAGAAATCACACACAAAAGACATGGCACTGAACAAGCATAATATGCACAAAAGTAGATTAAATGGATACAATGATGCAGGAAGCAAAATCTTCTTCACACCAAAAATCAAATATTTAATCATTTAACCTCATTACTAACAACCGAACCCCTTTCAAGCCTCCCTTTACCTAAACCCTAAAATTCACAAACGCACAAACCACTCTTTCTCTTCTTCTCTCTCGATCCACAATGGCAGAGCGCGCGGTGGGCATGGCAGTGATAAGGGGTCGTGGACGCCGCTGAAGACCTTGCTAGGAGGAGGAGAACGGGATCCTGCCACAAAACTTGAGCATCACACGATTTTGGAGATGCTAAAGGTTTCATAGAAGAAATGGAAGGGCAGTTGCTTCTATGAAGGAATTGAAGTGGATAAAGTAAGTGGAAAGACAAATGGGAAAGAGGAATGACTAACAGGAAAGTGGAGAAGAAATGAAAAATAGGGGACTGTCAAGGTTTTTCACATTTTTCACTCTTAAAATACGATTGGGTCAGGTATCGACAATTTTTTTTCCTTGATCCGAATCAGACCGTTTGTATCCGTTTTACCCGTTTTAAATCATTCAATCTTACCCGAATTCGTACCAAACCGATCCATCACCTATTTTTTCAATCGGATTGGTCGGGTGCGGTCGGTTTAACAATTTTTGCTCACCCCTAGTCCAAACTCTTATATAAAAATATAAAAAAAATAAGACAAGATAAGAAAGAGAACAAAAAATAAAAAGAATAAAATAAAGATACTCATCTCATGATTACTTCTCCTAACAAGTCCAAAATGGAAGACAAAATATCTCCTACAAGACACAGACTCACAAAGAATTCCTAATGATCACAGTCTCAGCCAAAAAAACATATATGATATAGCCAAACAAATGACAAGAGTCTTTATCGCATCTAAAGTTGCAATTGTCTCTATATCATTCCAATTGAACCTAACTTCCCGTGGGATTCTCCATGATTGATGTCGTTCTCACTTTCCTTTTTCTTGTCATTTAATATCTCTATGATTTTCAAAAGCTAAGTATTTAGTGGAGTAGTGAAAAGATTAGTTATTCCATGGGCCGCATTTTTACTCATGGTTGTTGAACTTGGGTCCATCAAGTCTGCAAAATGGTGCCATAGAGGTTTAAAGACCCAGATAATGAATCTCTGCCAAAAAGAAAGACAACAACCACCACCCACTCAGATAAAAGCAACACAAACATGTATTATACAATGAAGGAGAAACCAAAGAAGATAACCAACATGACTAGAATCGCTTCTTTTTATGTGATTAAAAGTGCAACGATTTTAGATATGTGGTTGGATACATACAACATTTAGGATATGAGAAACTAGTTGATAAATATTTATTAGAAATCCATGCCCAAGCTATAATTTGTGCAACTAAAAAAAAATTCCTCCAACATCTGCTATTATATTTCTAAAAATAATGTTGTCCTATGGATCCACATGCTTCAAACTATTGTCATCCACATACATTTCCAAGTTGTAATAGACTTCTTATTTAAACAAAGATGTTCAAATTGATAAAAATGTATCTTTGCACTATTATGAGACATAGAAGATGTCTCTATCTAAAAATCGCACAAATTTCATATGTGTGTGGTTATCCTACAGGTAAAGAATAAATGTGAAATTGTTTCATTGCAAGATTGACACATGACGTACATTTTACTATCCAGTTCTACACCCATGTGTTGTAAGTTTTCTCGTGTGGCAATCTTATTAATAATCATGTGCCTAGAGAAGTATTAAGGGTGTTGGTAAGACTTTGTTTTCCAAAAGAGGTAGTATAAAAATGCTTCCTCTTTTTTAATTCTACTATTTACCTTTTTATATGCATATTTTACCATATAATCATGTGTTTCCCCATCATTTCGTATCCACTCATTCTCTCTATCTCTATTCAAAGTTCTCCCTTTGATCTCACACATGAAGAGAGTCACCATACTCCTCTCCCATTCAAACCACCCTCTCCTCCGTGGTAAGTTCCATGTCCATCAGTCACTATTCCAAAATCTGCCATCTCCTAATTTTTCTTCCTTTACAATTGAATTCATATATAGCCTAGGAAACTTTTCTTTTAAGGCATCTCACATAATCATCTATCTTCCCAAAATTTGATTTTATTACCTGTTCCTAAGTTCCACTTATGTTACAACTAAACCAATTTTCTCTCGTACCTTCCCCACATGATCTCCTAATATCTCTCCACCACAATAAGTCATAGTTAAGATTTCGTGTCTCATCTAATGCTCTCCACGAGTCATATTTAAATATCAAAATATCTTTCCAAAGTCTAGGTTCATCCTTTCCAAGTTTCCATTTCTATTTTCCCAATAGAGCTATGTTAAACAACTCCAAATCCTTTACTCCTATACCATTAGCAAAACCCTATTCCTAAGCATTTAACCCATAAGGTGATTCAATGTGTTAAAAAAAGAATAATCTCCCAATGGTATCCCATATTTATTGTTCAAACCCATTTTTCTAACAACGTTAAACATTAGCACAAAGATAGAATTACTAACAAAAACAAAAAAGATAAAATAATACATGCAAATCAAATTATTACATTTAATTCCAACAACAAAAATCAGACAAACATAATAGAAAAATAATTTGAAACAAAATAGAGTTGAATGGTTACATTTAATCCTCCTTCACCAAATCCTCTTTATCTTGGTGAAGCTTCTCATATTCTTTTCTTTCTCCCTTATGTTGTGTTTGGATCTACATGAGTATTGTTCATGCGGATGGAAAGTGAGTTGCAAACGTTTTTTGTTCCACTGATTTGCGCTAATTTGCAAGCGCGAATTTGCACATGAGTTACAGATTTTAACACTCTAAAATGAAGAGAAATGTAGGGAAAGACAACTTATCACGTTAAAATTACTCCATTGTCCTTGTGTTTAATGTAAAACCCTAGAAAATGGTATTTTAAGACTGATAGTGCTTTAAAAATAATGAGACTCAATTATTTTAATATTAAAAGATTTTATTATAAATAGAATTGTTATAAAAGAGTTTCATTATTTTAAAACAAACTATCTCTCTAGAAACCACTTTTCTAGAGTTCTCTAACTGCTCTTTATAAGTTTTGTCTCTCTGGTCGTCTAATTGATGAATCGAGACCGTAGGATTGACCCTCTTGACGAGCTCTTCAAGTTGGACCGATTAGTTTCTCCATCTATATAAGTTGAGTTTCCACTCCTTTTATTTTTGTCTATTTCTATTTTTTGTTGCATGTGAACTTTATTCCACTTGCATGCGTCATTTTATTCATCAATACGAGTCTCTGCTCATCAATGATCATAATGGTATGTCCTGATCATTCTTGTGATGTTTTTATGTGTAGATAGAGCATCTTGTGGAGTTAGAGGTGTTTGATGTTCGTAAAGATGTTTAAGCATGATAACAGGTAAAAGAAGTTAATAATTGATTGATTGGTGATTTTATTTGGTATAATTGTGGTATAATTAGAATTTATAAACTAATTATTGTGATTTGGTGAATTGATTGGTGTTTTGAATGAATTGAAATATGAATGTGTTGTTTGAATTTAGGATAAATTGAGAAAGATGGATTTATGAGTCATAACTCTAATTGGTATTACCTTCCTCAGTTTATAACTATTTTTGGACAAAAATCTATAACGGAAGTGCCATTTAGAGTCATGAAAACAGGTAGCAGATTTCTCAAGAAAACCAAAACATGTGTTGTTTTCTAGTGTGGCACTAAGCGCCAGAATCTGGCGTTGAACACTGAAAAATGCGAGACATTTGGTGCCGAGTGTTGGTCGAGCAATGCCTGAGCGGTGGGACCTCTGCAGGACTGGAAGTGATTTTAGTTACGAACGTTGAGTAGTAAAATTGGCGCTAAGCGGTAAAAAATGTGAGGCAAATGGCGATGAGCGTTGTAACTTGGCGCTAAGCACTGGATTGTCCTGTTTTAAGTGCTCAATGTTTTGATCTGTGTGAAGGTATCCAGTATGATTAATTTATATAATTTATGAATGATTAATTTGTATAAGATAATATATGAAATGTAATATGAGATTGAGATTGTTTATATGAAAATGAGTTGAGAATGGTTGATGCTGATCCAAGGAGGATTAGTACTTATTTTTGTTAGCATATGATTTGGCATAGGGTAGGAATGTAAGGAGGTATCCTGATACTCTAATAAACATTCACACTCAAATAGAGTAGAATGTGTTATGTGGTGAGAGTGACAGGAGATCCTAGTCTTGGGGCTTTACCTTGGCCAAAGATGTTAACGGACTTACCTTGAGAGTAGTAGGATTATAACCCCTTTGTTATGGCCTCTGCAAGGCATAAATACTACTTCAAGTGCATGCCTCCAGTGATCTCATATGTTAAATGCATGTATCCGGATATTGAGTCTTGTTAGAGTCATTGTATGTGGTATGTTTATTTTTATCAATGATTTGTATGATTCATCAAGTATGTGATATAATTTTTATTTCTATTATATGAAAACTCTTTTGCACATTAGCTTACCCTTCTTCTGTGTTTTTGTCTTGTGCTGTTTGTCTTGTTTTTGCTAAGGATGGCAAAGCGGGCCAGCCTGACCTATTTTGGCCCGTCCCGCATTTTGGCCCGCAAAGTACGGCCCGCCCTGCATTTTAATATTGAGTTCACTTTTCTGACCTGCCCCGCCCCGTAGGTTGGCCCGCGGGCCCGCAGACTAGCCCGCATTTGTTATTAGCGATTTTTTTTTGTGTTGAGCAAAATAAAAACTTTTTTAGTTTTTTATAATAATTGATATTCATTTTCTATTGAAATAATTCCAATTAGTTTACCTAATCAAAGACAAGAAAAATAACAACAAAGATTATAGCTAAAGTACAATAGCAACATGTCACCTTACAAGACATGTACCCAAAAATGCATAAAAGATATTCCATATTCAAGAACTAAAATCATTATCTTATATATAATGATTATACATAAACATAATAATAATAATAATAATAATAATAACAATAATAATAATAAAATAAAAAGAACTTAAAGAAACAACGTGATGAAAGATGTGAGAACTAAAAAAATGAAAACATGTAATTTTGTAAGTGGGTTAGTGGGCCAGCCCGCCCTGCCCCGCCTTTAGCCCGCGTGGGCTGCAGGGCGGGCCATTGCAGGCTAACGGGTTCAACATCCCAACCCGCCCTGCATTTTTTTGTGCAGGCCTACGGGCCAGCCCGCCTAGTCTGCCCCGAATTGACATCCCTAGTTTTTGCAATGATCACCTATTCGGTGGGAGTATATATGGTTAGCAGTTTCAGAGGTACTTCTGGAGGATGAGGAGTCACCTTCTAGGTTGGGGGAGTTTGTCGTAGGAGCTGTTGTAAGTGAATAGTTGGTGTATATATCTCTTTTTGGTTTTCAGTTGGTTTGTATAAAGGTTATATTTTCATAGTCCTATTGTTGGTAAGACTTTATTAATATACTTTATACACATATTATCTGTTTTGAACACTAGGATGAAACATCACATTTTATTAGTTGTTTTAGACTGCTAAAAATTAGGATGTTACTTTAACAATTTAATTTATTTATACTAGCGAAAACACAGGCGATGTCACGCCGAATGTTCGCATTTTCTTAATTTTCATAGAAATTTGAGTTAAGATGACTAAGAAATATATAACTAATTTTTAAAATAATTGTTAAATGTAAAATTTGAAAAATAAAATATGTACAGAAAAGAAGGTTTGAAGATAACGGTTAAAGACATAAGAGATTTTTTAAATAACGGTTAAGATTAAACTATTTATAAAATAAAATAATAATTAAGTGTAAAATTGGAATTTCGAAATGTATACACAAAAGGAGATGTGCTCTTTGTATATTGTTATAGATTTATTACTTTATATATATATATATATATATATATAATTAATATATTAATTATATATTAATTTTATGTATATTATAAAAATAAAATATATTATAAAAATAATATTGATTATAATTGCTATATATATATATATTATAATAATGAGTATATATATATATATATATATATAATAACTATAATTATAATTATTATAATAATTACTATTATATAATAATTATATATTAATTATATATATATATATATATATATATATATATATATATATATATATATATATATATATATATATTTCCTCTTTTTTGTCCATATTTTATAATATCAATTATACTTTTTATAATATAATTATTTATTAATTTTGTTTTTAAATTAAAGTTATTTTTACCTATTTTTAATAAAACGGTTTATTTTTTTTCTTTTTTTTTTCATCAACAATTATTTTTTTTATTCATTTGATTTTATTTTTAATTAAATATATTTATTTTATATATTAATTTAATAACATTATATTATTATCATCTACTAATATAATATTATTCATATTTAAAAAATACGTAACACAGACGTGATAGTGTCTATATTTACGCCAGTATATATAAAAATCATATTTTATATATATATATATATATATATATATATATATATATATATATATATATATATATATATATATATATATATATATATATATCATAAACAAATCTCAATTTACACCTCAATTTACACCTCAGTCCAAACACAACATTACTCTTAGGCCCAAGGGTTTCAAAGGTTCTCTTCTCTCCTCTAATGCTAAAATATATACTTATTAAAAGCTTTCCTTTTGCTTCAAAACCTAAAATCTTTTTATACTTTCTAATTATTTATACGCAGGACACTGGTATCTGACACTTCTGTTGAACAATTAGGCTTTAGTGAATTTCTTTTCGTAACACTTTAGATTAAGCACCTCAAATTCGTTTCTTAAATAGATATTTGTTGGGTGAATTAGATCCTTGCAAATTTCATGTATGTGCCCATTATTTAGGATCAATAATAAAATTTACTAAACAAATTTTCACTTTTTCTTCTGCGCTCATGTCTACAAAAATCTAAAGAAACGAACATTAATACACCAAATATGCATTATATAAACTATTCTTCTATTTTTACGTAGTATAAATAAACAAATGAGGCCGACAAGGCATCTAAATTAAAACGGCACATTAAAAAAAAGTTAAAACAATAAGTAAAATATTCACTAAATGCTTCTTCCACAAGAAACAAAGAATTTTGAAGAAAGAAAATTTTGATATACCACTCATACACTGTATGAGGCACGCGTTTAACATATAAAAAATATTATTTTTAATCTTTTGCAGTGCTTCAAAATTAAGATAAAAGTCCAATTGTTACTTTTTGTTTAGTCAATAACCAATTTTAACAATCAGGAATATGACTTTGATCAAGACTTTATCCACCTCGAAAAGAACATACACAAAAAATTTACAATTGAAGTAAAACTAATTTTTATCGTACTTTTTCCTGGTAAAATGGGTTTCAATCTATCTCCTAAGATGGTAAAATGGGTTTTAATTCATCGGTATATCTTAAAAGAGACGGTGATATTAAATATTTTAATTTATTAGTCTGTACTAGTCTGACTCATTAAGTCAATTTAACGAATCAAAATGCGAGTCAAATTATTTCGACGTTAATCATTTTTCTTAAAAGATAAAAATAAAAATAAAAATAAAAATAATATTATTTTTTCTATTTATTTTTTAAATATGTAAATATATAATATTATTATAATTTAAATCATTAAAATTTACAAGTTAAATTTTAATTATTAGATATAATAGAATAATTTAACATATAAATATAATAATTATTTTAATTTATCTAATTAAAAACATTAACTAATTAATTAAAAAATATTTTACATCATTAAATATACTTTTAATATTCATTTATATGTACGTATAAATAAATTTTAAAAATAACAAATTTTGAAATTTTGGAAATAAATTAAAAATAAAGTGACGAGTCGACCTGTTAGCCCATCTTGTACAGGACGGATTATTATTATTAACTCTTTTCTGCTTGACAAGTCAGTTTGGCCCAATCCATTTTTGACAAACCATTGATAGGTCGGGTCAAAACAAGTTGGATTGATCCGTTTTGTCACCCTTATTCTTTACAAATAGCCAGTCAAAACACAAAGTGATGAATGGAAATGTATTTTCTAAAGTCTAATCAATTATAGATTTAATAGTCTTTTTGTCCTATTTTTTTAATGGAATTATTTAATGTAGTATTTTAATTTTTTTGTCTGAACAAAATCTTTATTTTTTTTTATTTTTTTAAAATCCATATGAATCCTTTGTTGAATCGGTGTTGACATTATTTGGAGAGTAACAATGTAACCGTGTAAATGACACATGACATTATTTAAGATGTTTTGATTATCTAATATGACATCGATCATTCAATATCACATGTCATTTACACTATTATGTCTTTCAAAAGAGACGATATAAAGTATAAATGATATGTGATATTGTCTAATATGGTTGAATTATTTAATGAGATACTAATCATTTAGTATTATGTGTCACTTAAAATGTTATGTTATCTTATAAACTGTGTTAGTATTAATTTAACATAAATATTATATTAACTATTTTTAATAAAAATGAGAACTACACCGAGAAAAAAAAACTGAAAAACCATATATTGAATAAATTTGAAAAAAAAATTACATAAAAAGGATCAGAGAAGTAAATAATAATGTTTTGGATTAAAGGTTATGTAAAAATATTTTATCTATTCTATTATTATATAAGATGATTTTTTATTAGGTGTACGCATCTTCTTTCCAATTTTATGTTTTAAGTAAATTTTAAATCAAAATAATTATTTTCCAATTTTATCATTTAAATCATATTTTAAATGTTGTGACTGACCCAAATTTGAAGAGTTGCAATTGAATTATAATTTGGCAGTTTTTTAAATGTAAATTCTTGACTAATGCATTTTTAAACCATTGGATCTTATTGTTGAATCTTCTTAAGTTTGAAACTTTGTGTGTTTCTCGGAACATGCAAATTTCAAATAAAGCAATGCCATTATTTTTTTCATGCTGAATTTTCAAACTGCAAATTTAAGGCTGTATAGACATCTTATGCATTGCAGTTTTTTCTTTTTTTAGAAATATTATTTAAGAAAATAATACCTAATAAACTAGAATAATATTTTTGGAAAGTGATAAATAAAAAACTCAATGGTCAACAAAAATAATAATTTTGTAGGTGTTAAATTCAATCCTGTTGGCCCTCAATTTTTTAAATACATAGTGAGAAACGGTGTTTTACAAACTCAGCACGTAACTATTTGAGTTTTGACTATATTTCTCAAAATCCCGTTTGATTAAGTTTTTTAATTTTGTTCTCACTTCTTTGTCACATCAAATTACCTGGCCCAACACTTCCAATGTCTTGTTATACAATCAATGCGGAATGACATTTTTGTCCTTCACCGTGTTGCATCCAAATGACCAAAATGCCCCTGTATAAAACATACTTATATCCCTCTATCATCTTTGGTACTCGTTACACGGATCTTGAAATATAATAGAAAAAAAAATTATATTAACTTATTTTTATGAAAAATATAACTATATTAAAAATATTTAAAATAGAATAATAAAATGAAAACATCTTCATAATAATGAAACAAAATTAGTTAACCTTTTATATTTATGTTATATATATATAACTAAATAAACTTCAATTAATATTTTCATTATTGTTTAAAAAATTCATGTAATGTAATTTTATATGTTTTATGCTGTAAATTGTTTTATGAAATAATTCTATAATTCTAATTTTTGAAGTTATTTAATAGCTTTTAGTTATTTCACTGTATATTTTTTATTTTCTACGTTTGTATTTTTATTATTTTAACGATAAGTTCATAGGAAATGTATTATTTTGAAGTTTGTCATTAAGTTTTGAAGTTCCTATGGTGTGAAAGATTCGAACTAATTTGAATCAACTAATAATCATTATAAGTTTTAACTTTATACTTCAACTAACTTGCCCTATCATTAATTACTATTACTCTAAAAGAGAATGAAAATGGAAAATTCACATATCATGAAAATGTAAAGAAGATGCTAAAAGAAAAGGTTATTTGAATCTTAAGAATATTAGCTAAAAAGTGATAAACTATTATTAAAATATTTGTTAGAATATATTAAATATTATGATTATATTAATGATATATTACTATTTTTGTTCTAAATTCTTTATTGATTAGTACAGTATCATAATTTAAAACGTCCCATTAATTAAAAAATATAAAGTAAAATTTTAAACGTTTAATACATGCTAAATATGTAATAAATTACGAACTATTAAAATTTACATTAATAATATTCTATAAGTTTATTTTATGCGGTTAAAGTAGACATTATTTTCACTGAAAAGTGTTATAAAAAACACGCTTTATTAATTGTTACACCTTCAATATTTATTTATCTTTTTAATTTAAAAGGTTTTAGTCCTGTTAAAAGAATAAAAATATATCTTTAAGATGTCTACAATAATTAAGTATTGTTTAATTAAACTAAGAAATTAAAATAGTTTTATTTAAATACTTTTTTTCGTATGATGAAAATAGTTTAGATAATATAAACAATTATATTGTAAATTTTTAATATTTAGATTAGTAAGTGTGGGAACCGATTTTCTTATTTAGAATGGATATTTTCAAGATGGTAAATATTAAAAATGTCATATTTAAGGATATAAATTAAAATTGTAATTATTTAATTATTATTTTTAAAATTCTTAATTTTCCCTTTTTTCTCAATCTTTTCTGTATCTTCTTTTTAACTTTCTAAAGCTATTTGTCTCTCTCTTTCTGGAGCTATATTTTATTCTTTTATTAATCGATATCTACTAACAGAATATGGTTACACGTACGTTAACCTTATCAATCAAAACTTAATTTGAAAAAGTTTCTTCTTTATTATAATTTTTTACTATAAATCTTTTTTTAAATTCAGCATTTATAAATAAAAAATTAGTTTAAAAAAAATAGTACTAATATGTTATTTAAATATGAAAGAAATTCAGACACCAAAATCATATATTTAAACATAATAAGAAACTTAAAGACCAAGAAATATTGTTAGAAGAAAACGCAATGGCAGAAGTGGTAAATTTGGGTGCATTTCAGTGTCAAAAGTGGAAGTACCTTTCTGAGAATGACGAGGTGAAACGAAAACCCGCGCTTTCTCTTTATGGAATTGATCACGATTCACGATGTTGCTTCACCTGCATAACTCAAAACTGAAAGAGGAAAAACGTTACTCTCTCTTATATATTCCACATTCCAATTTTTTTCCTTCATCACCCGCTTGTGACAGACTCAGTGACTGACAGACGCAGAGAGAACAGAGTCACGCGCAAACCATGAGGACCACCCTCACCGGTTTGCCATTGGTGTTGCAGCAATTCAGAGCTCTGTTGAAGAAGAATCTGTTACTGTCATGGCGGAACAAGAGAGCGAGTCTTCTGCAATTGCTTTCCCCTCTCATATTCATTTTCCTCATATTCGCCATCGACAAGGCGATCAAGGCTCAGACATCGACCTCCTCCGCCTACAAGACCGTCACCGACCCTCCCACCCAACCGTCGCCGCCCATAACTCCCTGCGAAGACAAGTTCTTCATCAAACTCCCGTGCTACGACTTCGTTTGGAGCGGTGACCAAAATCCCAACTTCCAAACCATCGTCACCCGCATCATGAACAACAACCCCGGCAGACCCATCCCTCCCTCCAAGGCACGCCATTTCTCTTCGCAATCTTCGATTTTATAGGGAAATTAGCAATTCATTATTCGCGAATAACGGATAGTTGCGTGCAGGTGAAGTCGTTCAAGGACAAGACCGAAGTGGATGCGTGGCTGTTCAGTAACCCTATGAGTTGTCCCGGAGCGCTTCATTTCTCGCAGCTAAACGACACCGTTATAAGCTACGGTCTTCAGACCAACTCCACCAGTCTTCAGTGGCGAGGCAAATATCAGGACCCCACTATGTCGTTTCAACTTCCTCTTCAGCTTGCCGCCGAGAGGGAAATTGCCAGACACCTTATTGGAGGTATCAAAATTAAATTATTCAGAGTTGATTTTTTTTTTTTTTTTAATTTTAGTTCGATTTAATTGATGAATTTGTGGGATTTCAGACCCGAGTTTCAGTTGGAATGTGTTTCTGAGGGAATTCGCGCACCCTTCCATGACTCCTTTCTCTGCCGTGGGTACAATTGGTCCCGCGTTTTTCCTCGCCATTGCTATGTTTAATTTTGTTCTTCAGATAAGCTCTTTGGTGACGGAGAAAGAGCTTAAACTTCGCCAGGTACGGATGTAGTATAAAATCGTTACTGTGTATTTTACGGACGTGGATGTTTGAATCAACTTGAATCATCTAAAATTGTATTGAAACAGTAGTTACGATGATTTTAAATGAATATGGGTGTGTTTTGACTCTTACCATAAAAGGGATTTCAAATTAAATAGTTTCAAGTAACAGTAGCGACAGATAAGAATTTTCATGGTGAAATTTATTACTAACTTGTTTCCAGAATAAAAATATCCAAATGTAAATAATTTACTTTAAAATTAACATTAATTTTATAAAATCAATTTTGCAGATGCTCATCCCCTATGAATGTGCCATATTTTTATTATTGAAATTGTTGTTCCTTTGTTCGTGCAGTCAATGACAATGATGGGCCTTTACGACTTTGCTTACTGGTCGTCCTGGCTGATTTGGGAGACGGTTGTCACAATCCTATCGTCCCTCCTGATAGTACTCTTTGGAATGATGTTCCAGTTCAGTTTTTTCTTGAAAAACAGTTTCGCGGTCCTGTTTATCTTCTTCTTCCTATTTGAACTTAATATGGTGAGAAATTTATGGTATTCATTCCAGTGTTACATAATTTAGATTTGTATGATGTGTAATATGGCTTCCCTTTTTATTTTAGACTGGCTTGGCCTTCATGTTGTCTGCTTTCATTAAGAAGTCATCTTCGGCAACAACAATGGGATTCTCTATATTTATTGTGGGCTTTTTGACTCAGGTGTAAATCCTTTTGGTTGTAGTTTGCAGACAAGTTTTCTTTAGTAGCAGAAAGTGAATGCTCACGTTCTTTGTCTGTTGTTTTTCTGTTTGCAGCTTGTGGTACAAGCAGGATTTCCTTACACGAATAGTTTCTCCAAAACTTTACGAAATTTGTGGTCGTTATTCCCACCCAATCCTTTTTCTCAAGGTATACAAGTGCTTTCAGAAGCAGTTGATACTTCCGAAGACAATGGTGTTAGCTGGAGTAGACGAGGAGAATGCCCTCATACCGATTCAGACTGTGTGTTAACTATTGTATGCAAAGATTTGACCTCTAAATTCCCACTCCATAAACCACTTCATTTTTAGAAGCCTTTTGGTTACTTTTTCCTTTTTCTTTCTGCTACATAGTTCTATATTTGCTTTGATCCTTCCTTCCCTTCAGCCTTAGTTGTCTTACTGCAGTTATCCCCTATTTTTTTTCTTTTCATTGACAGGATGATATTTATAAATGGCTTGCGGCTACATTCGTTCTCTGGTTTGTTCTGGCCATTTATTTTGACAATATAATCCCAAATGCATCGGGTGTGAGGAAGTCAATATTCTACTTTCTAAATCCCAATTATTGGATGGGAAGAGGGGGTCAGAAAGTGAAAGGTGATTAATTTGTTGGTTTGGTTTTTTTTTTTTCTTCCTTCCAGCTCTTTATGGCTTAACACTACTTCCTTGTCCCTCATCTTCCTTCCATAGAGGGTGGGCTTTGTAGTTGTGTAGGTTCAAACCCACGTCAGGAAATAAGTACACCTGATGATGAAGATGTGCTTGATGAAGAAAGCAAAGTGAAACAGCAACTAGCTGAAGGTCTGGTTGATGCAAATATTGCTGTTCAAATACATGGCCTTGCGAAGACCTATGCCGGTACGCGTAACATTGGTTGCTGCTGCAAATGTACAAAGACTGCTCCATACACTGCTGTTAAGGTAAAGTATTTCTTGTTAAACTTTTTATCCTTGAAGTTAGGGGTGATTAGAAGAAAACTTGTTGATTTTCATGAAACATTTTTTGGGGTTGTTAGTTCGTGATAAGGCCAAAATTTTCTCATTAGAAATGAAATCTCAGGAGTTAGGACAAGAAGGCAAAGATGGTCTGTGCATTGTAGTATCCATGCTTCGACTACAAAGGGCTCCTATGTTGAGTACTTGGAATTTGTTGGTTTATGAAAAACTTTTTCCATAGTAGCATGGGTGTAGTTCAATCGAATAGTCTTGAAAACTACATACATGCAGAATTTTTTTCATCTTGACCTCATTTTGGAACATGATTATCAATATTTTGTTTCCTGGAACTCCTCCCCCCTCCCCAACTTTAATGTTATATCTGGATGTGGATATTTCATGGTTCTTTACGGCAACATGTTGGAGATTTATCTGGGTGATGTTCAATGTGCTATTCTGAAATTATTTTCAGGGTTTGTGGGTAAACTTTGCAAAAGATCAGTTGTTTTGTCTTCTAGGACCCAATGGAGCTGGAAAAACCACAGCTATTAATTGTTTGACAGGGATAACTCCAGTAACTAGCGGAGATGGTGATACTTTCTATCCGTGTCTCTTCTTTAACTACTACATCGAATGTTCATTAGTCAAAGTTACAGAAGTCAAAAAGAGTATGTTAACACTTCTAATTTTTTCTTTAACAGCGTTGATTTATGGACATTCAATCAGAAGTTCTATTGGCATGTCAAACATTCGAAAGCTTATAGGAGTATGTCCACAGGTGTTTCTCTCTCTCTCTCTCTCTCTCTCTCTCTCTCTCTCTCTCATACTCACAACACACCAACATGATTTTCAAATACAATAAATTTTTCTTCTCTTCCTATTAACGGATGACTGACACCTGTTATTGATTATTCCAATCTGCAGTTTGATATACTATGGGATGCACTGTCTGGCCAAGAACACCTCCAACTCTTTGCTACTATTAAAGGCCTGTCCCCAGCTTCCATAAAATCAGTATGTCTTCTCCAGGCCTGATATTGTTCTGTACAACAAATGATTATGTGTGTGTGAAATATTTGAAATTATCATCAGCTATTTCGAATACTCCTCATTCCTTTTAATTCAAGTTCTTCTGGAAAAATGTAGATTATCCAGGCTTCATTATCAGAGGTGAAACTCACGGATGCAGCCAAAGTGAGAGCTGGAAGTTACAGTGGAGGAATGAAGCGCCGTCTCAGTGTTGCAATTGCGCTTATTGGTGACCCTAAGTTAGTCATTTTGGATGAACCGGTATGTACAACAGTATTTTCCTTTCATGCATATATTCTGTTGACATGATTACAAGATTAATCTTTCATTTTAATTTCATAGACTACTGGTATGGATCCAATAACAAGAAGGCACGTGTGGGACATAATTGAAAACGCAAAAAGAGGGCGTGCCATTGTTCTTACGACTCACTCTATGGAAGAAGCTGACATTCTAAGTGACCGCATAGGAATCATGGCAAAAGGAAGGCTTCGATGCATTGGCACCTCAATCAGATTGAAATCACGCTTTGGTACTGGTTTTATTGCAAACATCAGCTTCCATGGAAACAATATTGAACGCAGTCCAACCAATGGTGATGCAATATCTACAGAGCATCGTGAGGAAGTGAAGAAATTCTTTAAGAATGTGAGATGAATTGTTATAATGATTTAAAAATTTTCCATGACTAGTATTGGTTTTTAACCACTGAATTATTTATGACAGTATTTAAATGTAGAGCCAAAAGAGGAGACCAATAACTTTATAACTTTTGTGATTCCCCATGACAGAGAGGCGCTCCTAACAGTAAGCTTTCTTTCCTTGGCTTCGTCCATCTCCTTTAAATTTCTCTAAGACAGGGTTTGGATATTATTAACTGTTTAAATACCGATTGGCATGGAAACAGAACTTTATTGGAATTTCCTATTTTAAATTAATCCCCATTGTCTGAAATTTTTGCCGAGTCACAATATTTACTCTGGTTTTGCTGACCATGTAAGCTTCTGTATCTTTAGTCCGTTTCAAACTTGGTGAACTTAATGATAATTAATTTGAATAGACTTTAGCTAATTTATCTAGTGTCTTACCAGAGAAAATCAATACTTCATTATAAATGACAGATTGTTTAACAAATTCTTTGTTGCTCTGTTTTAATAGTTTGGGAATACGTTCTTGGTTACCTAAATATTTCCTTTCTTCTAGAAAATATATAAAATGAATCATGTGTATCTCTTTAATGTCACAGTTTATGATTGTAATCAAGGATAACACCTATATTTACATTCCCCGTGGACATATAAGTTGCAATTACAATCTTGTGTTCATACTACATGTATTTGATAGAAAGCAGAATATTGTTTAGGTAACGTAGAAACAGGCAGGCTCCACTGCACCAGTGTGACCTATATATTAGTGGGAATAGCAGACATGAACACAAATCGTGCTTAATTATATGGGATACATTGTCTTATATTCCTATTGCTTTCCAAGCAGAATTTCTTTTCAGAGCTCCAAGATAGAGAAGAAGAATTTGGCATTTCTGACATCCAGCTTGGTCTTACAACTCTCGAAGAAGTTTTCTTGAATATTGCAAGACAAGCAGAGCTAGAAAACGCTACAGCTGAAGGGAGGCTAACAACCCTGACCTTAACATCTGGGGAATCTGTGCAGGTCAGTGGAACAGTATTTTGCTTCAAATTTTTACCCCGAGGCATATACCTCTAAAAGCGTTGAGTTGTAATTGGTTCTATGAATTTCTGAAACAGCCAATATAAAATACTTGTATATTATTATACCACATCACAATAGTCAAAGCTGCAGAAATTACCCTTTTCATTTCAATATGAGTTGCAACTAATCTTTTTCTGCTAACCAATACAATAAACATGCAGATTCCCATAGGAGCTAGGTTTGTGGGAATTCCAGGAACAGAGACTGAGGAAAACCCAACAGGGTTTATGGTAGAAGTTTACTGGGAGCAAGATGATACTGGGACCCTATGCATTGCTGGCCACTCGCAGAAGGTTCCTAGTCCTCATGGCCTTCAATTACCATCCTCACCTTCTGCAAGAAACCGTAGATATTTAAACCGGCCAGGACCAATTAATGGAATTGTGATTGATCCAAGTCAAGTTAATCCAGGTGATTTTCAGCGATAATGTACAGAGAGAAACATCATGTCCTGTTTCTTTTATTTTTGTTTTTAGCAATATCTTTCAGCAATTATGTTTGAGGTACTTTCTTTCACTGCATTTCTACACCTCAACCACATTTAATACCAAAAGTATTTCAAACATGATTGCTTCCAAAAAGATGTGTGGGAAAAGCAAAATAAAATAAGGCATGGTGAGTTATGTCCTGGGCGGCTGTGCTTAATGTATACAATTTTTTTCTTAGGTTTTTTAAATTTATATTATATAGTTTAATTTCTCTTCAGTTGTAGAAATTTGTTAAAATAATATTACCAGAAAGGGGAGTACATGTTTTTTGCCGTTGGCACCATGTTGGACTAGTATGTAGATAAACTATTTTCACTATTTTAAAGAGTTTTTTTTCTTCTTCTTTCATTATATGTATAATTACTTAAGTTTAAGTCATGTTCTTTCTTTTACTTTGATGTGTAGTTTTGAATTAAAACTGAATGATGCCATGGATGATCAATACTCCAGTTGTGAGCAAGAAATCATCGGTTTAATTTTGTTTGTTCGGTCAAATTCTATAATTTTTTTTATTAAATATGTAATTTCGAAATTAGAAATTTGTAATTTGTTTTCAAACATATATGGTACAGGAAAGCTTTTTACAACTGTTTTATTGGTTTTTGTTCTCGCGATCTTAAAAAACTGTTAGAATTGAAGTGTTTTAGTTCTAAATTAACAGTCATTTCTAAGCAAGGAAGTTTAGTGAATTCGTTTAAATGGCACTTATCACGTATAAGTAACTGCCAAGCTTTAAATGCCTGTTCTTTTTAAGGCATAGTATTTGAGGGAGAAAGGTGAACTTTTATCTCTGATGTGATTTGAGGGAACGAAGAATGCAATTACCAAATAACTTTTGATTTTTTCTAAAATTTACAACCTTTTATATATGATAAATAATAATCATAATAATAATAACAATCATAATAATAATAACAATAATAATAATGAAATATAAAATATTTAAAAATAATATTAATAGAGAAAATAATTCAACATTTAAATAAAATACTAATAAAATTTATAATGACAAATGTAATCAATTAATAATAGTATTAATATTTTTATAATTCCAATATTTAATTAATTTTTTAATCAATAACATTTTATTTTAAATTAATTACATCTATTAATATTTTTATAAAAAATATTAATGTTTTAAATTAATTTTAACTAATTATATTTAATTTTGTTAATTTTAACCATAAGAGCAAATATGATCTACCATTTGTATTAAAGTTTTTTTTTTATCTCTCATATTTATCAAATCATTGAAAAACTTTGATAAATTTTACTTTCAAAATGTTTAACTTTCATTTCCAAATCCTTCAAAGGAACAATACCGCTGTATCTTCTATTACTTTTCAACTTCATTTACTCATTCTTTTTTAAATCATCTTTCCAAAAAAACAAATGAAAAAATTGTCATATTTAGGGGATGAGCATTGGTCAGGTTAATTTCAATCGGATCCAATTGTCCGATCTAAACCTTAAATTCTAAACCAATCATTTTTATTTTGAATAAATGACATAAATATAGTAAGCCTTTAACTATAAAAGTTACGAGTATAATTTTAATAATGATTGTTATAATGGACTATGGTTGTGTATAACTTACTACTAAATTTTCACAAAATAGTATCATATTAAAAATAAAACTTAAAATTTATAATGTATTTTTAAATGTATAAATTTGGATTAAGTCAGGTATTGATAAAATTTCAACTCGTTATCCAAACCCGACTGTAGTTAACATTTCACTTAATTGTATTTATCCAACATTATCCGTTTATCTAATCCAACTCAATCGTATGTTCAAATTTACTTCGAATTTGTTTGGATATAATTTTTTTTCTCAACCCTTCATGTTTAAGCGAGAATGAATGATTGGATTTTAAATTTTTTAAGTAAAATGAAAAAAAAAAGATAAAAATATGAAGACTAAATTAACAATATTAATATCTACTAACAAAATAACTAGATAAATAAAAAAACAAAAGCAAAAACCACTAAACAAGAAACAATATAATGTTGCGGAATCACGTGCACCATTATATAAAAGAGATTTTTCTCTTTCGTATCCACACTTTGTTTTCTATTTTATCCTTTTTGGTAACTTTTTTTTAATCAATTTTATCCTTGAAGCGTTTTTTTTCTAATTTAAACATTATATTTTTTTTATTTTACCATTTTTTAAAATTAAAATAACTATCTATAATAAAATAAATATTATCTACATAATAAATAAAAATTATCTACAATAAAACACATGTGCCAAAGGATAATTAATGCACCCTACAACAATGATATCTTTGTTAATTATTGCAATTTCTTGTAATACATATATTTGGTGTGTTGATTGCAAAGTGTACATCATGAAACATATTTTAGTTTTTAAATAATTTCCTTTTTAGTAGTAATAAACTAGATTATTTGTACATATTTATTTTAATTCTATATTTTCAACTAATCTAACTTTTGTTTAGTATAGTGTTTTGACCATAACTTTTCTATAGATATTATTTTTGGCTGATTTTAGTTACATTGAATTCATATTCAAGACTTCAAAATGAACATATGTTAGGCTTCAAATTCTATACTTTTCAACATTTTTAGATTCAATTTCCTTTGTATTAACTTGAACTTTTGTAATTGAACTACTTGTGAATTTGATTAAAACTCACATTTAGATTCATGTTTATTTTCAGAGAGTGTATATATATATATATATATATATATATATATATATATATATATTAATGAACTCTAAACATGTAAACAAAAATAAAAATCATTTGTTTGGTTTTCTAATTTTAGACATTGAAGCTCCATATCTTTTTCTATGTTTTCTCTCAATTGCTGAAATTACCTTTTTTGATTTCTCTTTTCATTTGTGTGTTTCGTTCTTCATCAATGGAGCATTGATTTTTGAGAATCTGTTTGTGGAATCAAGATCAAACAATACAAATTAAGTTTTTTACTGATCATTTAATGCTAGGTTTATTCCTCTCTTCTCTAATTTCATAATTGTATTTTGCAATTATAATTTACATTTCCAATTTTATAAATCAACTTAATCTTGATTTGATGATTAAATAAAAATTAAATTAAATAATATTTTGATTTGATTCGTATAATTGATTTAATTAATTATATCAGTTCTCCGTTAAAACTTGAATCTTACTCTTTAGATAACTATGATAATAAGAAATGTTCAAGTTTTAAATATATGAATCGACCTTTCACCTTCCTGATTTCATTTTCTTATAATTTGTTGCGTTTTAATCCCAATAAATTATGTTTTAATTTGTGTTTTCACTAAAAATACCAAAATTGAATTTGTACCAAAATAGTACTAGAGATTGAATATAGTATAATATTTATCCTTTTAAAATTGACCTAAAGTATACTCTATAATACAATTTTAGAAGAAAAAAAACTTCGAATCTTTTCTAGACATTTTCCTAGTACTTTCTCTTGAACATTGTTTAAGGGAGTTGCAGGTGCATCTTCCTTATAATTGCATGTGTAATACGATTGTAATCTAGACATTTTAAGATAGTGAAAAGAATTCTTTAAGGTTGAGTAGATTGATATTTGATGTAAAATCAATTGATTCAAACTAGCCTGAAATCTCTTGTACAATCTTTACTTCTTTATCTCTATTATACTTGTTTCTTCATTCTTGCAAAAATCCCAACTCCTTAATCAAGTGCTTGAAAAAATATTTTCAGAATTTGCTAATGGAAAAATGTTTTAAAAGTTATACCAATTCACCCTCTCTTGTATCGAACATCATATTACTTACTATTACAATTGATAGTTTTTCAAAAGAAGAAGAAAACCCAGAAATCTACAATGCAACGCTACTTCTCATACTAGTTTGCGCTTCACTCCATTTAAAGTGGCTTACGGAAGAAATCCTTGCACACAACACACGATATTGAATATAAACGTTAACAATCCCCTTATTTTCTTCATTTTTTGTTACTTCCGCTGTTACACTGATATCAGTCTCTATATTAATAATACAAGGTAGATCATATTATTGAGAAGGTCACTATTGAATGGTATTTTTAGTTACACTAGCTAGACCCTAATCATGCATCACAGGCTTGCAATAATGAATGTAACAATGTGATCCCTCCTTCACTAAAAAAGAAAAAAAGAAAAAAAGTTTCTTGAAGGCTGAAGAAATATCGTATGAGAGTATTCTCATGTTACCAGATCTTTTTTGTCCAAACACAAGCTTGGGAAAACAAATAATGTTTATGATCACACACACTGCAGAGATAAAAATACAATATGGACAGCCAAGACAAACAGAGCATAGACTTGTAATGTTGCAGCATGCAAAACTTAAAACCTATGTTGTACAACTCACCACCCAGAATGCAGGAAAAATACGCTGATCGTTGCAACAACTTTCATCACATTGACTCAAAAGGATGTTCAACATCTCAATCCCAGAAAACATGGGTTCCCTTGCTCACCTCCTCCACTCTGCTTGAATTACTTTACCTGCAAGATGAATAGACAAGTTTATGACTATCAATCATGAGCAAACAAAGGCATCCACCAGCATATAGTGGATTCATTCTGGAAATTATAACTTCACTTCTACTGAGTTGATTTGTTTTTGGAATCAGCGGTTAAGACACTAAACTATAAAGTATAGAGTACCAGAAACTTTCTCAGTGACATTCATCCAACATGAGATTGGATAAGTGTCTTTAAACTAACAGTTCACTTTTAAAACTCTTCGAAAAGTGGTAATTTTCTGGGTGAATCATAACGTGACATTGTCAAATTACTAGATGTGTGAAGGACTATGTCATACCATTCCCTCCTTTAGAAGATGCCATTGATCTGTCACTTTTTTTAGTCCCTTTGCCACCTGCTGGAACTGATCTCTGTGTCCTAGGTGATTGCGAACTAATCTTGTTGCCAGTTGAAGATGGCAGAGAATGTCTCCCAGAACCAGCAGTGTTGTTGTTTTTCTCAATTACATCTTCTCCAGTCCTTGGGGACCCTAGTGCCCTCAACTTTGCCTTGGCGGATTCAGTTGCTGCCATATAACTTGGTACTTTTGGACTATTCTTTAAGCCATCTTCCCCATCTTCCTGTTTTGTCAAATTTGATGCTTTACGGGTAGGTTTCTGGTTTTCATTACCTGTCAGATCTTTATGACTCAAATCTCCATTTGTTAATAGGGAGTTGTCTTCTTTAAAAATAGCCTCTGGTAGATCGCCTAGCCCATTTTGAACTTCATCACGAGAAGTATTTCTATCTTTAGTTGTGGTCTCTGTCAAGGGTTCAGATTCTACAGACATTTGATAATTACTTGGAATCTCCGACACTTCCTTGTTAACCAATGGTCTTGGAGTAACTTCGATATCAGGCACATCGGAGATAGTCAAAATTTCTTCCTTCTTGATCTTTTCCTCAGAAGTAATGATCACTTGTTCTGAACCAACATTACCTGGAATGACTGTTGTGATTTCCAAATGCTGCTTTAGAGTTTCAGACTCAACTTCTGGCTGAACAGCATTCTCAACAACAGGGTTATGAATCTTTCTCAAGTTACGTTTAACCTTTTCAAGCTCACTTTGTGGATTGTCTTGCTCTGGATCTGACACCTGGTATGGTGTTTTCCTGAAATTACGTTTAGGTTTCTCAATTTCAGGATTTGTTTGCACTGGGACTGGTTCAAAACTTGCAACAGGAAGCTTCCGGTTAGTGCGTCTTGACTTGGAAATTTGAACTTCTCCATTTGAAATATTACCCTGCTTTCTCTGAGATTTGGAGTCTCGAATCTTCTTAGGTTGGGAAACTGGTTTCCAGAAGTAAGATAATGACCAGCGCTCCAACCAGCTTAACACTGAATTTGGATCTCCACTAACATATTGCAAGCGCAGGGCCATTATTGTAATTGATGAAGCAAGAAGCTGAAACAAAAACTCACATTTTCACGAGCTCAGTTAGTAAAACAGATGAAAACACAAATTTGATAGAAGAGCCCCTTTTCTTTCAAGGTTCAGATTTAAGTAAAGTAAAAATTATGGTAAGACAAGAACACTAGTACACATAATGACATTCGCTTAGAGAAAATTTAAACATGTTCATGTATAAACTAGTAAGATATACAAAGCCACAGGTTGTAAAGTAATGTAAAGCCCTTTCTGGCTTAGCTTCATGCTCAAGGATACCAATAGTCAGGTATAGTAAAAAATGGCATTTAATTCTTTCACATTTAACAAGAACACTATTGCACATAATGACATCTACTTAGAGAAAATTTAAACATGTTCATGTATAAACTAGTAAGATATACAAAGCCACCGGTTGTAAAGTAATGTAAAGCCCTTTCTGGCTTAGCTTCATGCTCAAGGATACCAATAGTCAGGTCTAGTAACAAAAGACATTTAATTCTTTCACCTTTCTTAGCATCAAACTTCATCACTACATTGATAAAGAAAAAGAAATACCACATTTTTGAGAAATGAAAGATAACTTATGTTTGTATCCAAATTTGAAATCCTCTGCAGTTGAGAGCAATTAGACAGTTCCACTGCTCATAGAGAAAAAACAAAAGAGAACAGTACCCTGCTGTTCTATTAACCAAGGGGATCAAAAGGTCTATCCTTTAAAGTTTTAAACTATAGTATTGTCACCTCAAAATATAGTACTGTTCAATCACAAACCGATTCTATCCAGAATATGCCAAACTCAAAAATAAAAAAATATTTGTATGACATGCATAGCATAATTCAGGTTACCTTACGGATGAAAGTATTTGCAGACAACTTTGAAATTTTTGTGGAAATACCAACTGGCTCACCAAGTTTGCCCTCCTGAAGCACAAATGCATAACACACTCAGGGAAAAATTTCAGCACCAAGAATAATAGAAAATAAAGAAAAATAAACAGAAAAAGGAATTATGGTTGGGATGTTATAGTATTAACATTACAGGACACTGGCCTCCAGTATTTGTAATAGAAAACGGAATTCTGGGTAAACTACATTCAATTTAGGAATAATGAAGTTGCTAGATCATAATTCGCGATTCATAAACCTCTATTACAAGTTTTTGAGCATCATTGACCAGTGGAGTGATTAAAGGTTCCCATATTTACCAAGAATTCCCCTTTTGTAATTTTTCCAGAAGATTTATTACATAGAATAATCCTTCCTTCTGTATCTCTACATGATTCAGTCATGAACTTGGTGGTAATACCTGATTGGTGAACAATCCACCATAAAGAAAACTCATTAGAAATTTCACACCTCATTTGATAAATACACATTATTCACTTGTCCCAATATTGCATTCTATACAGCTCAATAAGAGGTAAAAAAATTGAAGAACACAAATCTTAACAAGTTTACAAAAAAAATGTAATGGATGATAAGAGGCCATCCTGAATCTGTTAATAGTTAATTCAAATGTACCCTCGTTTTAAATCTCCTGCCTGTTCAGCATAAATGTGTACATTTAATTGGACCATTTTTGTTTTAATTTAACCTATATAGTCAGGTACATCACTAATGCACGTAAACAAGAAAAACACCTTACACAATAGAAGTGAGATGATAAATCATTGATAATTTACAGATTCTTAGAGAACAGTACCAGAGGCTTAAACAGACTGCGCTTCTGATGGATTTCAAATCCAACATTAGACTTCCTAATCTTTAGTCCACGGGCAAGTGCTTGAAACTTTACAATCCCATACATACAGCATAATGTAACAACTGCTTGCCTCCTAACTAGGTGCCCACGAATAAGTGCTTGCAACCTTATTATGCCTTTTAGAGCCCTAAATGCCCTGCGAGCCTTCACAAGAGATGCTTCCATTAGTTAATATCAAATATTACAATTTTCATTCACTGATACAATCAAAACTCTACAAACATATTTCCAATTTGCTAAAAATGTTCATATGCCAGCTCTTAGAATAAGATGCTTATGAGTATCAGGAAAGTAGTAGAAAAATTAGGATTTCAATTTATTTGTCAAAGAAATATGAATTCGGTGGAAAGAGTCTCATGAAAATGGAAGCTGGGATGAGTAGATAACAGACAGGAAAACATCTGTGAATTGTCTAACATTAAGAAAATTATTAGAACTTCAATTTTAAAAAATAAGTTATTTTCTATACTGACTTATTGATCAGCCTTACAAATAATACTGTATAAAACAAAATAAAAAACAAATAAAAAAAATTGGGGAGGGGATTGATAGTAACTTGGGTATTATGGGGTGCCTAAATCATACATTAAATAGTATGGGATGCTGGATGGAAGTATTTAAGTAATTGATTCTACCCTTAGCTTTTGTGGAGTGGGTTCCCCTAGTGTTGGGTACTTATCAAGGTATAGAAGTCAAGTGATTCTAACTCTAAATACCACACTTGATTTTAAACACCTTGTACTCGAGTTTTAACACTAACTCTTACCAAGAACCTTAGAAATGGAAAAGTACTGCCCCATATTAAAAAACAAGGATACTGAACAGAAGAAATGCATAAATAAATGACAACCAAAGCCACATTGGGAAAAACTCAAGTTTTACATTGACTAGAGATAAGACCAAAATAGTTCATATAAATAGGAGACAACATAAACTTCATAAGTCAATTTTGTGACAATAAGTTAGACTAAAATCCAAATTCTAAAATGGTATCGCAGTTACAAAGTTCATCCTAGATTTATTATTGGATTACCTATCAGGCCCAATAGTATTAAAAACGAGGGGCTATATTGGAAAAATTCAACTCCCACATTAGCGGAGACAAGGTCAAAGTGTATAAATGGGAAACAACCCTTATTTCATAAGCTAGTTTTATGGGATTGAGTTAGACCAAAGTAGAGTATAAATGAAAAATAGTTCTCTCATTACAAGCTAATTTTGTAGTGTTGAGTTAGACCCAAATCCAAATTCTAAGCTAATACACAAATTCCCCCCAACATGATCTAAGGCACCAATTCAGCCCTAAAGTTCAATTATGCTACTCCACTATTCTGCGTCTACCCCAAAATTCATGTTTCCCTTCCCCTTCTTCATCGTGGCATAATTCTCCTTTATAATAATACCTTGCTGCCAACTGCACATTCTACAATGTTTTACCACCATTGTTTCCTCCTTACTCCTGGCAGCATTCACATTTCTCCTCTCACACAGCACAAATAATTTCCCTTTTTGTCTGTTGTACATGTGTGAAAGGTTCACCAGACCTCAAGTGAGATATTATGACAATTAAATTTACAATCAGAATAGGAAAATAAGCTTCTCAGTCAATACAAAAAATAGCAGTCTAGTTCTAGATATCTTACTCCAGAGTACACTTCAAAGTTCTAATGTTCTATACTAAACAATTAAAAGAATTCAGCTACTTAATGTTCTCGAAAACAGTGAGACACCTACCAAGTAACCCCTGAAAGCAGCTTGTGCCTTTATTGCTGCTACCTCCTGCCTGATTTTCTCTGGATCAGGCGGTGCATCTGGATCAACAGGTCCTATACTGTCTCTTTCTTGATTCTCAGGTAAAATAACTTCTGATTCTTCATTCTCCAGTTCAAGGACCTCCTCATTTGCAGCAATCTCGATGTGGTTTGGATCTAAGGCCAAACCGTTCTCCAACACGTTGGAAGTAACCACTGCTTCTCTTTTATTAACAATCTTCCACATGAAATTACAGCAAAAGAAGTCAGAAGTTAAAATCAGGAATGTTCACACATGCAAATTTATTTTTCTTAGGCCACCAATTATGTCATTTAAATGAAAATTACGGATGCACACATGCAAGTAATATGAAATATATTTTAACATTCAGTGATTAGATTTTTTGCTTTAACTAATTGCTTTACCTCTCTTCCCTTTGACATATTTGATCTGGATGACTTTTTCCCAAATAGTACAGTTTTGATCCATTTTCCTGGTGATTTTCCCATTCTGAGATTACAACCTGCACCAGAAAAACGGTAAACCTAATCTCCACGTTTCAAATGGTTGACTAAGAAAGTAAAAAACTATTCAAAAACAAAAAATACACTTATCAAGAAAGTACGAAAGATGAATACTCAATAAGCTTGTCCAAATTAGATACTTTTGTTATTGCTACTAAGATTAAGCAGTGAACCGATGTCACAGGTTGTACTATGACCCCACAGTGTTGTACGGTCGACATACACAAATCATTATGGTCAACGAGAAGCAGAAAAGTAAATTTTGGAACTTGTGAGATAAATTCTTATAATTAGCAATCCTAGATTCATATGTCAGTGTAGACACCACTTGACCACAGAACTCAAAAAAAGAAATTCTCAAACACTTACTTATCGGAAGTACTCACATAATATAAAGCAGGAGTATTAAGATATGGAGACATATCAGTTCTAGAAACTAGAAAATATACGTTATATCAAGATGCTACACAATTTCAAACACAGAATTGTAGTCTCTGTTAAGAAAGAAATTGTATCACTTGAGGGGGAGTGGGTATAGAAACTGTATCTCATTTGATTTAACGGCTAGGAACTATTATTAAATACTTACACCGGTAACTTTAAAATTCTGGGTGGAATAGTTAACAGCTTTTGCTACAAGGAATAAAATCTTATCTTTTCCGTAATGAATAGGTAATTAACAAGAGAACGATTTTGCCACTAATGATTGACAAAATGGGGTGACGTGCTAACCAGTTAGCAAAATTCATAGCATAAAGAGAAAGGTAGGCAGTGTAATCCAGGCTTTGAAACGATAAGTTAAGGGCAATCATGACCAACAACTATGAACAGTATAAAGACATAATGATCAAAATTGATCCCATCTATTCTCTTACGCAATAATAATACTGCACCTAATCATGGGCCACCGCACTCATTACCTTAATATGTTGCTGTCACCGACAATAATTCTGCACGAAAACAAAATAATCAAACAAAATACCCCAGTCCCCTGACAGTTACCAACTGGAATTTTCACGAAAACCTCAACAATTACAGTTTACCAATAATAAACAAGACACAAAAACCGAGCAAGTGTTCAAACTGAAGAAAATCAAACACGAAACAACGAAAACACATAATTATAATCAACAAGATCTGCAACAAGCAGGGGAAAAACTAAACGTCTGAAGCTGATGCTAGGTTAGATCTGACAATTACCTGAGAAACGTGAAAGTTCTTGGTCTCAAATCTCACAATTCCTATCAAACACAAGCACATTGGAAGTAATATGAGAATACAAAATCAAAACATTGTTCTTCTTCTCCTAGCTTTTTCCACAACAATAGCATAACAAGTAGCATTAAGATATTGAGTGGAGAAGATAATAAGAACAGGTAAGGAGAAAAAGAAAGAAGAGAGAAAAAGTTTGTGTACCGTGGAAGAAGTGAAACCGAAAATGAGAACTAAGAGAGTAAAATGTGACCTAAAGCTTCGTCAATTTATGAGTTGTTGCATTTGCATGCTGTCATGTCTTATGAAAGTTAAATTGGAAAAGAAAAGAAAAAATGAAAATGTCTGAAACTGATACTGAAACTGAGAAAAGCTTGGATTATTTGTTCCGTTTAGACAAGGACGGCGTGTGGTCAACACTAACCGAATATTTGGCGGCAAATCTTCTTGGAACCGTTGATGCGATGACTTATTGATCATACGGTGGAGAGAGCAGCTCGCGAAACGGTGCGTTTAAGCACACGTTAAGATGCCTGGCCATAGTGGTTGTGGTGGGAGTGCTGGTGCAGTTACTTCGGAACCAAGTGTCCCAGCTTCTTTATTGCGAAATGACTTTGGTGCCCTTGAGTGGAAATGCGAATCTCACGCGCGGAGGGAACGTTTTGGGAATATGAGGCATGGGAAGTGTAAGGGAGAGAGTGGAGTCTAGATTTTTTATTGTTTTTTTTTTTGTGTTATCCTTTATGAAGTATTAAAAACATACTTGATATTTTAAATATATTTTAAAATACTAAAATTAATAATAATTTAAATTGTCAATGTAGTGTATTATGAAAATTTAGTAGAAGAATAATAAAAAAATCAAGAGAATCCACATTCGAGAGAGTGGGAGTGAAGATTAAGCGCGTGGAGACGCGTGTGGAAGTAGGTGGGAGGGGAATGGAGTGAGTTGGTACATGGGAGCCATGCTGGCATGAAGGGACCTGCTGTGTCGGGCTGGTACTATGAGTGGATAATCAGGGTACGACAAAACAAAACAAGCATTTTTTCTATTTTTGTTTTAAGGAATTTTTACTTTTGTTGTTATGAATAATGGGTAAGATTTATTTTGGAAAAGTTAAAATGAACGTGAATTTATGCTGTAATTTTAATTCTTAATATAATTTACTCTACTCTCTACTCTTGAATTCTTTCTCTACAAAATAATATTAAAATAAAAATATTTAAGTCCACTTTACCAAATGAACATTTTTAGTGTGTAAGTTGGGAACTCGTTCCTTGTGGAACCGAATTTTTTTTTAAAAAAAGTATAACACTCAAAAATAACTATTCACTGTATTATGAAAATTTTCAACATGTTAAATTTAATTAGTAATATAAACATTCAAATTTTCAATTAAATACAAGTATGTAAAAATCATATAAATTATACATAAATCTATATATAAAAATATATTCAATAAATGGAATACCACGTAATGTCTTCTAAAAGATTTTTATTGAGTATATTTGACTGGAGCGTATAATCTAATTCAAACTAATATTTAGATTTATAAGAAACCTAAAAATAAATTACGGTAAGTTTATTATTTTTCAGGTATGTTTATCTACATATATTATAGTATGTAAGAACTCAAATTATGGATCATATATTATCTCGTATTTGTGAGTAAAAAACTCGTACAAATCTTATCAATCTCAATAATCATACAATATTATAATTTATTTAAGCAAAACCACAAATAAATATACAAATTAGTATTTATTTTGCACTTGTACAAATATTTATATTCAATCTATTAAAGAGACTAGACGAAAGGAAAAATAACAAATTTTAATTTGAGAAAAATGTCTTTTGCTTGGGCAAATATTTGGTTAAGATTAAGTGTTGAGTTGTAATTTTTTCTTTTCACTTGAGTGAAAAATCATTTTGCTTAAGTGAAAATATGACCAAAAGCAAAGTTGATTTTCAACTATATTCTAGCTTCAGTGAAATCATCTTTGTTTGAGTGAAAACATAAAAAAAAAATAAAAAAATAAAAAAATAAAAAAAAAATCAACCTCATGCAATAGAATCAATTTTGTTTCAAGAGTTTAATTCAAAATCATTAACAATACAACTTTTAAATAATTCAAAATTATCCACAAATCCATAATTTGCCTAAATATCTTCCTTGACTCATTTTAATTTAACACTGATCATTCAAACTCAATAACACACACAAAAAATTCATAAACTAACATATGAACAGTTATATATTTAACCATTTTCCAAACTCGATTTAAGAAACTCTGTATCTTGGTGTGCATAATCTAACCACAATATCTAGCTTCTTAATAAGAATATTCAATTGAAAACATTATAAAACAATCATATATTAAACAAAACTCAAATAATAATTAATTTTAAATATTCAAACAATTGTCAAACAAAATGTGTTCCATGATAGAAACCAAAATTTTATGACCAATTTACCTTCGCAACCAAATCTTCGGTTTTATTAAAAAAAAAAACATAAATAAATTTCCTTAACTGAATTCTTCATACCTTAGTGTGCATAATCTAACCACTATATCACCTTTGCAATCAGAATATTCAATTCAAAATAATCTAAAATAATCATATACTAAACAAAACTCAAATAATAATCAATTTTAAATATTCAAACAATTGTCAAACAAAATGTGTTCCGTGATAGAAACCAAAGTTTTTGTGACCAATTTACCTTCACATCCAAATCATCTATTCTAAGGTTTATAAAACAACATAAATAAATTTTCTTACCTAAATTCCTTGTATTGAATACCTATCAAGTCAAGCAAAATACTATTTAAAATCAAGTGTCAAAACATAACATAATTTTAGAATAAGGAAAATGGGAAAAGGGCGGTAATAAGCAAGAAATAATAAAATAAAATTATATTGAAGAAAAGTAAATTAAAATAATTAATTAAATATATTGGGTATAAATTTTAATTAATTTTAGAGAGGGGGAGAAAATAAGAAGTGATTTAAGAGTGAATAAATTTTGGTTTGCAATATTGATTTTGTAAGTTAATTTGCAAAAAAATAATAATAATTTAATTACTTTTTATAAAAAATTAAATGAAATATAAAATAAAATTACAAAATTTTGTACATATTTATTATTATTGTTATTATAGTTGATTTCAAAAAAAATTTAAGAAATGCAAGAAAACAAAATGAGTTAAAATATAAAATGTAACTATTATAATTATACGAAGAATTAAAATTGTTATAGAAAAAGGTAGTTCGAAAATAACAAATTAAGAGTAAATTTTAATTGACTTGAGTGATAAAGATATCATATATCTTCTGGTTTTAAGTTGATTGATAGAGATATAATATATTTTATTCTTTTTATTTTTATTAGATATTTTTTGTTTTATGATGATACATATTAAGTTTTATATTTTTCCCTTATATCATGAGATATTCTATATATTGGACAAGTTTCTAAAAGATCGATATGTGGTATGCAAACTATGCAAACTCTCATTCTCTTACTTTCAACAAAGTATTTCTCTTGTAACTTTCTCTTACTTGTGTTTATCAAATACTAACATGGTATCAAATGAAAAACACCTTTCGTCGTTACCTTCTCTTCGTCGTTTCACTCATGCCAAGTTTTGCTTCTCCTCACCCTCTATTTCTTCATCTAGGAGAGAACGATGCATTTGTTCTTGTATATCTATTTTTTGTTGATAACAATTATCAGCAATGAAAACAAAAAATCTCAAGGTTCTCGACTTTCTCAAGGTTCTCAAACTTCTCAAGGTTCTAGCTTCTCATGGTTTCAAACTTCTCAAGGTTCTAGCTTCTCAAGGTTTCCAAGATTTCCTTCATCCTACTACTTTCCAAAAGTGCTACTTCCATGTTGGGCCTTCATAATCTTCATTCCCACCTTAGGAAGGGTGATAAAGATATCATATATCTTCTGGTTTAATTCTATTGATAGATATCATATATTTCATTCTCTTTTATTATTATCAGATATCCTATCTTATGATGACAAATATTAGGTTTTATTTTTCCTCTTATATCATGCGATATTGTACTCTATATATTAAACAAGTTTTGAATAAATCGGTATGCAAATACTAATTTATTGAAAGTACAAGAATGAGAGTTTGCATACCAATTTATTAAAAACTTGTTCAGCATATAGAGTACAACATCACACAACATAAGAGGAAAAATAAAATCTAATATTCATCATCATAAAACAGAATATATGATAATAATGAAAGAAAATGAAATATATGATATCTCTATCAATAGACTTAAAAGCAGAATATATATGGTATCTTTATCACCCCTTTCAAGGTGGACACAAAGATTATGAAGACCCAACTTAGAAGTAGCACATTTGGAAAGCAGTAGGATGAAGATAATCTTTAGATCTTGAGAAGCTTGAGAAACACGATAACCTTGTGATTTTGTTTTTCATTATTAATAATTCTTATCAACAAAAAAGAGATACACAAGAACAAGTGCATCATTTTCTCCAAGATGAAGAAATAAAGGGTGAAGAGAAGCAAAACTCGCCATGAGTGAAATGACAAAGGGAAGGTAATGGCAGAAGGTGTGTTTCATCTAATACCATGTCAGTGTTTAATAAAATACAAGTAATAGAAAGTTATAAGAGAAATACTTTATTGGAAGTATGAGAATGAGAGTTTGCATACCGATTTATTAAAATCTTGTCCAATAGATAGAGTACGATATCTTATGATATGAGGGAAAAATAAAACCTAATATGTATCATCATAAAATAGAATATATGATAATAATAAAAGAGAATGAAAGATATGATATAATAAATATAATAATTTAAAGGTGAAAATGTTTTATTTTTTAGTATAATTGAGCAAAAAAATTGTTATTATTATAATAGTTTATACATAAATTGAATGAATGATAGAAGAAAAATGTAAAAGTTTATATTATTATTATAATTATTTGTTATTATAATTGATTTCAAAGAATATTAAGAAATGCAATAGAAATTATAAAATGAGTTAAAATGTAAAATGGATATTTTATATTTATACTAAAAATTGAATTATTATATAAAAAAGGTAATTCAAAATAACAAATTAAAAATGTTAACATTAAATTTTAATTAGGCTTCATATGCTTGGTTCAAACTTAAATGTTGGAGATGATGTTAACTTGACTTTCATTGAGTCTTCAAACGAATAATTACAAATATGTACAATGGAACTCCCCCTTGTTATGAAAGCTTTAATTTTTTTTATGCTCCCCTCCATAAAACATACAAGGAAAAATTAGCAACAAAGGGACAAGACTACGAGTCCAAAAAAATTCATAAAATTTAAACATTTTAAGTAAGCATGCATGAATTCTCCTCCTTGAAGCATTATCAAGAGGAAAATATAACAATGATTATTCCAAACCGAATATGCCACATAAAAAGAAAAAAAAAATATATTTAAAGGTTAAATTTATGTCTCTAATCCCTATTTTTTTAAAAATTTCAATGAGGTCTTTTTCTTTTTATGCGACTCAATTTGGTCTATATTTTAAAAAAATTGATACAATCAGATCACGTTTGTTGGTACTGTATTAATAACGTTAAAGAGGTATCGCATGTTAATTCATGTTTTTTTAATATCATGTGTTAAGTTGATGTCGTATCACATGGCAATGCCAATATGATGTGGTAGTTGCATTGTCACGTGTCATTGTCAGGCTATGTGTCATTGTTTTAGTCTCGATTTGATTCTTGTATACTTATTTTGTCTCAATTCAGTTCTAATGTTTTTTTAAAATTAAGCAATTTTGTCCTCACCAAATTGAAACCAAATTTATTTTTTATATAAATGTTATACAAATATTTTTATTAATATTTTTAACAACATTAAATTTTTCAAAATTTATATTTTACATTGAACTTTATTTAAAACTATTTTCAAATTTCATGTTTATTTATTTTAAATTGTTATAAAAATTTTTAAAATTATTTTAAAATTTTATATTTGAATTTTAAAAAAATTTAATTTTAAACCAACTCAAACATTTGCATAGAAATTATTGAATTTTACACATTTTAAAAATATACAATTATTTGAATATAGTTTCAAATAAAAAATAATATTAAATATGATGTAATAAAATATCAATTCAAATAAAGTTCAAATGTAAAACATAAATTTTAAAATAATTAAAAAAGTTGGTAAATTTATTTTATTTTATGAAATGCAATTGATAAACAAGTTTAGCATGTTTGTTAGTTGAAATTAATTTTGAATTTTTTTTATTAACATTACTTTTTATTAACAACTTTAAAACATATTTAAATAAAATTTAATGTAAAATTTATATTTAAATGAACTTAATGTTGTTAAAAATATTTAATAAAAATATCAATTTTAATAAAAAATATATTTATATTTATATTAAAATTAAATTTGGTTCAATTTGTTAGTTGAAATTAATTTTGATTTTTTTTCTATTAACATCTTGAAAATAAATTCAAATGAAGTTCAATGTAAAATATAAATTTAAATAAATTTAATATTGTTAAAAATATTTAATAAAAATATTTTTATATTTATATAAAAATTAAATTTTGTTTTAATATGAAAAGAGACGAAATTACTCAATTTTAATGGCAACCAAGCAACGGGATCCAAACATTGATGGTTGGATCAGTGACCCCGAAGCTCAAGAAAATTTTAATGTTAATCGATTATCGAGCAGAAACTTCCTCAACATCAGTAAACCATCCTCCATTGTCTGCACCTATTGTTCTGAACCTGGCCACTTTTCTGCTTCCTGTTACTTTAAAAACAGTTGGGTTCCTAAAGGAAAATTCAAATGGGTGCCTAGAAGCACTGCAACACAGTCTAACACAAGAGGACCCAAGTTTGTCTGGGTACCTGCTTCATCAAAATAATTTGTTTTGCAGGAAAATGTTGAAACTAAGGAGTCAATGTGGTATCTAGACAGTGGCTGTTCTAGGCACATGACAGGTGATAGCACGAAATTCAGCAAAATCTCACACAAAGTAAGTGGACATGTCACGTATGGTGACAACAACAAGATAAAATTCTTGGTTTTGGTAAGGTAAGGTCATCATCAGCCAACTGTGTGACAAGAATCTGAAAGTAACCTTTGAAGCTAATCACTGTTTAATTTGTCATGCATCCACTAATGAACTGGTGTTTGTTGGAAAAAAAATCCAGAACATATATATGGTGGACTTTGAAAATACTTCATTTGATTCAATTGCTTGCCTATTTGCTAAAAATGATGAACCTTGGATTTGGCATAAAAGACTTGCACACATACATATGGGTCACCTAAATAAGCTTGTGTCAAAGCATTTAGTTACTGGTTTGCCTGATATAAAATTTAAAGCAGATAAGTTGTGTGATGCATGCCAAAAGGGTAAACAAACAAAGACATCTTTCAAGTCAAAACAACATATTTCCACATCTAATCCATTAGAACTGATACATATGGATCTGTTTGGGCCATCTAGAACCAGAAGCTTAGGAGGAAATTATTATGCACTTGTACTTGTGGATGACTATTCTCGTTTTACTTTGACCTTCTTTATCTCATCTAAGAGTGACACCTTCTCAGTTTTTAGGAAATTTGCCAAAATTGTTGAAAATGTGAAAGATTTGAAAATCAAATCCATTCGAAGTGATCATGGGGTGAGTTTCAAAATGAATCTTTTGAAAAGTTTTATGAACATCATGGTATCTCACATAATTTCTCAGCCCCTAGAACGCCACAACAGAATGGTGTGGTTGAGAGAAAAAATCGATCTTTGGAAGAGTTGGCAAGAACAATGCTCAATGACAACTCTTTACCAAAATACTTTTGGGCAGATGCTGTAAGTACAGCTTGCCATGTGCTGAACATGGTTTTAATCAGACCTGTTTTGAAACTTACACCATATGAGATCTTCAAAGGTAAAAAACCAAACGTATCCTATTTCAAAGCCTTTGGTTACAAGTGCTTCATACTAAATAATGGAAAATTCAATCTTGGCAAGTTTGATCCTAAGGCTGATGAAGGCATCTTCTTAGGTTACTCCTCCTCTAGTAAAGCCTATCGAGTCTATAACAAACGAACATTAACTATAGAGGAATCCATTCATGTTGCATTTGATGAGAATGTTGATAATCATACTGCTAATTCCTCTGGTCCAAGAAATAATGCAGAATTAAATGACACAGGTGCAGATTTGACACAACCTGAACCTGTAGCAGCAGCAGAGTCATCACCTGGAGCAGCTGAGAGTTCGACCTCTGCAGCAGATTTGCCCGCTGACTGGATAGTGCCTAAAAATATGTCCCTTGACCACATCATAGGGGATATTTCTAAAGGTGTTTCCACCCGCAGGCAGCTAGGCCAGTTTTGTTTAAATGTAGCTTTTGTTTCTCAACTTGAGCCAAAATCAGTGAGTGATGCTCTCAAGGATGAACACTGGTTTCTAGCAATGCAGGACGAACTGAATCAATTCAAGAGAAATAATGTATGGGATCTTGTTCCAAGGACTAAATCTCAACAAATAATAGGCACGAAGTGGGTCTTTCACAACAAGCTGGATGATTCTGGTATGATCATCAAGAATAAAGCTAGATTGGTAGCCAAAGGGTACTGTCAAGAAGAAGGGATTGATTATGATGAGACCTATGATCCTGTAGCACGACTTGAGGCAATCTGAATCCTCCTTGCCATTTCATCCTTACTACAATTCAAGCTCTTCCAAATGGATGTGAAGAGTGCCTTCTTAAATGGCTTTATCAAGGAAGAGGTCTATGTGGCACAACCCCCTAGATTCACAGACTATGAGTTTCCAGATCATGTGTATAAGCTAAAAAAGGCACTCTATGGACTTAAGCAAGCACCTCGCTCATGGTATGAAAGGCTAAGTGAATTCTTGATTCAAAACGAATTTCGAAGAGGGCAAGTGGACTCTACACTCTTCACTAAGAAAGCTAAAGATGATCTACTATTTGTTCAAATCTACGTGGATGAAATCATTTTTGGTTCAACAAATACTCTTCTATGCAAAGAATTCTCCAAAAACATGCAAGATGAGTTTGAAATGTCCATGATGGGGGAGTTGCACTTCTTTTTGGGGCTTCAAATTAAACAAGGACAACATGGACTCTTTATCCATCAATCTAAGTACTGCACTGAGCTACTGAAAAAATTTCACATGGAAACTTGCAAGGAATCATCAACTCCTATGGCTACAAATTGCTATCTAGACACTGATGAAACAGGGACTGCAGTGGATCAGACTAAATATCGTGGAATGATAGGTTCACTTCTCTATCTCATAGCAAGCCGTCTAGATATTATGCACAGTGTGTGTGTGTGTGTGTGTGTATGCGCCAGATTTCAGTCCTGCCCCAAAGAATCTCACCTAACTGCTGTTAAACGCATCTTTAAATACCTTAAAGGCACTAGAAACCTAGGTCTGTGGTATCCTCATGGCTCTAATATTTCCTTGGTAGGATACAGTGATTCAGATTTTGGGAGCTGCAAGACTGACAAGAAGAGCACCAGTGGAACGTGCCACCTCTTAGGTTGCTCTCTAATCTCATGACACTCAAAAAAATAGGCATGTGTTGCTCTATCCACTACTGAAGTAGAGTATATAACTGTTGGCAACTGTTGTGCCCAATCTATCTGGATTAAGAATCAACTTGAGGATTATGGCATCCATCTTCATCACATTCCATTAAAATGTGACAACACCAGTGCAATTAATCTTACGAAAAATCCAGTTCTGCACTCAAAGACCAAGCATATTGAAATTCGGCACCATTTTATTAGGGATCATGTGTCAAAGGGAGAGTGCAAGGTTGAGTACATTGACACACAACATCAACTGGATGACATCTTTACTAAACCTCTGGCCAGAGAAAGGTTTTATACTCTTAGAAATAAATTGGGTATTTTGGACATCACTTGCTCTCATTAACTATGCTTAGTTAACTATTGTCCTATTTTTTTCTGTCATTTTCTATTCTGCTGCATGTGTCTTGCCTGTCACTTTCTCCCTATCTAAATTGTTATATTACATTTCCAGTTACATGCATACTGCATATATGATTCGCATAATTTTTTCATACTTGGTTCGCTTCGGATTCTACATCTACTTGTGTGCATATTGTGTCCAGACTGTGTAGCTGCTTGCCTAACCTTGGCCTTAATCCATTATCGTGCTTTGGTTGAGCCCAGACTGTGTTAAGTCTTGCCTCACATAGTTGCTTTCTATTTTCTCAAAAGGAGCTCGCTAATCCATTAGGTAAGTAATTCCCTGCTCTTAATAGCAGTCTTAACTTCTGAACCTAGGATCCACATACTCCCTAATCTCTCAAACCCTAGGTTTTTCCCTTTCCCTTTCCATCACTGATTCGCTCGTCACCCTGCCCCCTCAACCACTCCGTCATGGCATCTTCCTCCTCCTCTCGCAAGTGCATCAAGCGAATGGCAACCAAGCAACGAGATCCAAACATTGATGGTTGGATCAGTGACCCCGAAGCTCAAGAAAATTTTAATGGTTCCTTTCAAAGTCGCAAAATCATCAACCACAAGCACGTTGAATTGCCCTTCTTCCGCAACCATGGCTTTGCATTCCCAAAGCTTTTCTCCTCCCAATACCTGGAGACGTTCGTCCAACTCACGGGAGATATCTACCCAGATTTGGTTAGGGTTTTCTATGCCAATCTCGTGTGTGAAGAGGATCTTCTCACTTCGCGCGTCAAAGGGGTAAACATTGTCTTAACCTCAGATGTTTGGACCTCCATTGCTGGTTTCCGCATAGCAGGCATTCCGGCCCATCGAGGGTTTCCTGGGGCAAACCGCCTGGACATCTACCAAGGTTGTTTGCGGGATCCCACAGCCAAACGCGATTACAGTATCTTCCGCGCCGATGGGATGAAGAAAGACGAATGGGTGCTCGCGTTCCTAACTGCTTGGATTCTGGTTCCCCGTAACGGAAATCACGCCCAACTCACAACAGAGGATGTTTTCCTTCTCCACGATTTCAAATCCAACATTCTTGTGGACTGGTCTGAGGTGGTCTCTGATACAATGCAAAAGGCTATCAAGCTACCCAACTATCCTATGCCCTATGCTGTATTTGTGTGCAAAGTCCTTGAGCACTACAAAGTGAATTTCTTTGGTGAAGCCTCCTACACTCCAAATCACACAAGCTTGATTGGTGCAAATGCCCTTCACCACATGGGACTGTCTTTTCAGGGCACCACCTGGAGGTTTAAAGATGAACCTGATGAGGACCCTGTGGATGCTGCTGAAGCCCCCTCTGCTACTACTAGAACTCACTACGAGCAGGAAATGCTACGTATGGTCACTGCTCTGTTTGACCATCATCACACCTAGACATCCAAGTTGGATTCCATTGAGCACCAACTCACAGCTGTCTAAGAACAACTAGCTCTACTCAACACTGGTCATGCCCCTCCTAATCCTGAAGCCGTTGTTGACACTGCAGAAGGTAGTGAGAGTGAGCAATTTGAAGATGCCACTAACGAAGAATAGTCTAGCCTACTCCCCACACACACCCATTTTTGTTTACCAACCCTTTACACCTCAGTTTGTGTCCACTAGCCTTAGGTTTACTAGTAGTCCTTGAGGTGTGTGTGTGTGTGTGTGTGTTTTTTTTTTGTATCCTAGTATAGCTCCTTTAGCCTAGGATTATTTTGGTTGGGCCTGTAATGTGTTATACACTCTGTTTATCATGTTTGTTATGCGCAACTCTTAAACTGCACTTTGCTTGCATTATCCCTTGTTGCATATCTTACATCGCTGCACTGTATGGTTATATTTCTCTGCTGCACTATATGGTTATATTTCTCTGATGTCTTGTATTACACAATAATACATTGTTGCACTATATGATTGTTTTTGCTAATGTCCAAAAAGGGTGAGAATGTATTGTTGGCAGGGGGAGTATGTTGTTGTCTGTTATATGCTGCTGTTGTTGTTTGCTTTATGTGTTGCAGGCATGCCTATCACAGTCCACGTTTTGGACATCATCAAAAAGGGGGAGATTGTTGGTAGGGGGAGTTAATTCATCTATGAATGAAGCATGGTTTTGATGATGTCTGCTGGATTAGAGTAGAACATAGACTTGGTCTAGTTAGGTCATGTATCAGGCTAGTAGTTTATCTTTATCAGTTGTATGTTAGGCCTGCTTTGAGCTACATTGGACCATTACACTCTTGCTGGTGCAAACATGAATGGCTAACTGTTTAACTAATGGATTAGCTGTGAGTATGACACTAAGGAAGTGAAAATATGCTCACGATAATCGATTAGGTAAATTGTTAATCAATTAAACAACAGCAGAAAACTCTGTATAAAAGCTGGTTTTAAAATCTATTTTGGGGTCTGGAGAAAATTGACAAAATCACGCAGTTTTCCTTCTGAGAGAGAGCCTTCTGAGAGTCACAGAGATATTGAACATTCTGGAAGATCATTCAAGTGCAGATCCAAGAAGATTGATAGTTGATTCTACCATGAGGGGTCTTGCTTGAATCAAGGAGCATATTGTCAAATCTGCACAACATAGGTGTATTCGTTTCTTGATTCTGTATATTGTATTTCTGTTTACAATGCTTCAGTGTGTAAAGTGTAGGCCTAGGTGCAATTGCGTGGATGCATTGCTCCTAGGGGGAGTTCTTGATTGGTAAATCAAGTTCTTGGGTTTTGGGGTCTAGAATTATATAGGTGTGCTTGTAATTCTTGGATCCTATCTGTGTTAGTGGAATCCTCCTAAGTGAGTTACTTAGGAGAAGACTGGATGTAGATTCACCTTGAATCGAACCAGTATAAATTGTTGTGTATTGTTTCTTTCTCTTCTCTCATAATCTTTCTTGATTGAGTTAAAACAGTCCATTAACCCAGAACTGCGAAATTGATTAATTGAGCGTTAAAACCTAAAGATTTATTCAAGATTCATCTTAAACCAGATAAAAGCCTATTAATCAATTCAGATCCCCTTGTGGTTAAGATAATTAGACAGATCTGTTTTTAACACATGCCTCTTAACAAAAGTTTGAATACTAGAGAACGAGTAAGAATGCAATTTTAGAAACAACTATTTGTAATGAAGATTCATTTCACTAAATACATATTTGGACAAATTTAAATTTGCATTTAATCATTTCAATTATATTAAGATATAAGGTTATGTACTTTAATTAAATTATATAATAGATGTTGTACTCTAAAGTATAATCAAACTAATATATTTTGTCCTAGATAAGTTACAAAATTTATATATATATATATATATATATATATATATATATATATATATATATAAAAATATAAATATTAAAAATATTTTTATAAACCCCAATATATAATTATTATATTAAACATTTATTAAAAAAATTATTAAATAACAATCAAATTTAAATATAAAATAAAATTAATCAATATAATAACACATTTAGATACTAATTTATCTACTAAAAAATATTGATACATATAAAATAGTCTTTGTTATAAATAAAAAATTATAACTAATTTATGAATTAGAGTATGAATTGACCAACATTAATTATTACTAAGAAAGTGTGAATTTTTTTTATTATTGAATAAAAATTGTAACTGTAAGTTCACCAGCAACACCCGGTGCAATAATTGGAGTTATTTATAGGCTGAGCACTATAATCCTCAGGTTAACCTAAACTTAGTATTAATTAATGCTAGGATGGAAGGATTATTTGTAGATCACGTTTGAAAATAGTTGAAGTTTGGTTCTTATTAATAATTAAGTGACTAGACCTTAGACCAAGAAGCAAGCAATGACAATTATAGATATAACATGGTGTTGTGAGATCCCATCATCCAATGTTTGGTTCATAAACAAAGAAGTATAAAATTCATTAAAAAAACACACTAATAAAAATAAACAAAGAAGTTTAAATAAAAATGCACTAATGAAGTATAATATGTGGAGTTCATGGGAATTGAACTCATGCATGATCCTGACTGTGATATCAATTGTTGGATTGAACATTTATCATTTAGTCAAAAACTATAGTTATTAGTCAAAGACGTAACTCTTTTTACTTAAGAGTGTATGAGTCCAAACGTCATGATTTAATTGTGATTCGGTCCACCCGGTCTTTGTCATAGGACAATTACTATCACCCGCAACAAAAATTAATTTAAAAATTTCTTAACTTGGAAAAATATGTGATAGGTGGTGGCAATGGAGATATGGGAGCAACATTAAATGAGGGGTTGAATTTTGGAAGGACATTGTGCAGTGGTAGAGATGAAAGAGATTTTGTCAAAAGACCTTGTCGGTGTGTAGTGTTTATATATATTTTTTTCTTTTGTAATATTTAATAAGTATTGGCATTATTACCTTTAGCACTTCTTTTCTTTTATGTCATTAAGATGAACGTTGTATCCATGACTATGGTTATGAGGGGATGGAGATTGGTGTAATGAATAAAATATCAAGAAGATTTAAATTAAATTGATAATATTGCTGATAGAAAAAAGTTTAACAAGTAATTTACTTGATATAATAAACTCGTATTTTTTTTATTATAAAAGATGTTACTCATCATTTATTATTATGGTTGGATTATATATGTCGTTATTGTTTCATGTTTTTTATTAGTAAAAATGAAAAAATTGTCAAAATATAAGTTCATGAATCGAGAATTTTAAGTTAATTATTGTATATAATGTTGATGTTCAATGGATGATGAAAAATGTTAATTGTAAAATGCTTCACAGCAGAGGTTATTAATTGGAAAAAACTATGGAAAAAAAGATTATTTAAATATTGATGAAGTCATTATTATATGAAGATATGAAATCATGAGTAATGAAGTTGTATGTGTCATTTCCATAAAAGTGATAAGTAAGATAATAATTGTACATTGTGTAAGTTTTTAATAAAAATTATAACGGTTGAATAAATTGTCTATATATAGTCTTTCGTAATAAAAGTTGAAAGTGATCAATTTTTTTTTTTTTCTGAGAAACGAACTAAGAAAGTGACAGACTATGGGGAATCATATTCTTGATTGATTCTTTTTTCCGTGCAATCATTTTATTTTTGTTTGATCATTTGTTTTATTTAACTTCTTGTCATTTATTTACGTGCTCGATGTTAATGCAAATTATTTGTTCATTGTTTTGCACCTTGAAACTTTAATAATTACTTGTCTATCTTTTACATTTACCTTTTTTTTAATTACTTTTGAAGTTTTTGTTTTCAAAAACGTTAGTATTAATTTCGGTACATTTTTCTTCTAAATCATACAAGCTTCATTTCATTTCATGTTATTTCAATTTAGTTTGCTTTTTTATTGAGTAAATATATTGAAAAGTATTATTTAACTAATACCTTTTATAGCGTTTTATAAGAAGTTAGGAATGATATTCACATAATAATAATAATCATAAAAGATCAAATATGTTTTGGAAATAAAATAATATATTTGATTGATGTAATTTTAACCTAACCATAAAATTTTATCATATTCAAATTGAAAATTTACTATAAATAACCAACTCGATATGATCTCGGTTTATATATGTTTGGACTGTGATATCATTTTGTTTAGAACATATCAACAATTATAATTGTGATTAAATTAAGGTAACACTACTATAAATTCTCATATTATTTGAGATTTTTCTTGCAAATTTATTAAAATCATTTGTAAGAAAAGACTTTTTTCTGCCATTTTTTTAAGAATTTTAATTGGCAGGTAAATCCTTTGTAGGTAATCATTTCCTATGAAATTATAAAATTTGCAAGTATTTTCTACAAAATTTGTTGCGAAAAGTGTTTTATACAAAATAATTTGCAAGAAAATTGGTAGCAATTTTTTGCAAATTCTTTTTCTCAACAAAATTTGTAAGTATTTCCTACGAAAAAATTTTCAAAACAAAATTGACAGGAAATGAGTTTTTTTAATAGTGTAATGGTTAAAACACGTGAAGAAAGTATTAGGCAAATTAATCTTGGTGATTAACCAAGTGAACCAAACACATCTAGGTAAAGGCTCTTAAACATAGTATAAATAGTACAAAGTACGAGATAAATTAATTATGTTCAATTATTACATTTATTATCACCTGACGCATTTTGCTGACTTTAATGTCAGAGTATCTTCTACGAATACACACCCTCTTGCTTTGTGCAAGACTTGGACCTAGAACATATCGATTTGGAGTTTAGAGGATGCGTGAAGATTGGTTCGTGGAGATCTTTACAGGATATATTCAGTCTTGTAAGAACATTTTGACGTCCACCGTGGGGCTGATATATAGTAAGGAAAGCTTGTATGGTGTCTACAAGGAGCAAATGACTAGAGGTAAGGATGTCGACCAAATCTTGCAAGAGATGACTATGTTGTTGGAAATGCAACATGCATTTGCTAAATATTAAAAGAGAAGCGTTGAGGAAATGAATACGCTAAGACAAAAGAACACAAAGTTAATAAGAAAGGTGGAATAAGGTGAGAAAGGAAAAGAGAATGAAGTTCCAAAAAACATCACCTCATTGTCGAAGACTGCATCTCATCATTGGACTGCACTCAAGACTAAGGAGGGAAGTGGCAACAACAACACTCATAAGATTGGAGGCACGAAAAATATATCCTTAGTAGTAGGAGGAAGTCGCATGAATCCCTTTGTGGATGACATTATGAAGACCCCTCCTCCTAACAACTGGAAGTCCCTTATGTTGGACCGATATGATGGATGTACAAACTCGGACGAGCATATGGACATTTATGTTAGTCAAGTTATCCTGTACTCCACCGATGATGCCATTATGTGTATGGTTTTCCTTATAAATATGATGGGAACAACTTTGATTTGGCTCACTCATTTACCTTTGTTCTCAATAAATTGTTTAAGTACTCTAGCATCGCACTTTGGAACACAGTTTGCGACAAGTCAACCTCACTTCCTTGGGGCTTGTCAATATAAGGCAAGAGAAAGGAGAGTCCTTATGTGCTTTTATGGAGCAATTTGGGAAGGTCACACTTAATATCAGAAATTTGAATCTTGAGGTAGCTCTACGTCACATGGTCACGACACTAAGGTCAAGACCTTTTGTAGATGATTTATGTATGACTCAATTGTTAACATGGACGAGTTGAGGCAACAAGCTGTCAAGTTCATGTAGTTGGAGGGGCTGAGGGAGTTTAGAAACAAGATGCAGGATGAGACCATGCCGATCGAAAATAAGTTATCAAATGTGAAGCTTCTTGCTCCATGCTCTTCTTCCATGTTTTAGGTTCTTTTAGAGTTTTTTATTGACTTTTGTAAGCCAAAATTGAGGCCCAAAATTATCATACTTGTGTATCTACAAAATTATACAATTACAAGGAAAAATGTACACTTATAGTATTCATATATGTCAAGAAATAAAAAAAGAAAATCATTGTATTATACTCTCCAAAATAGTAGAATCCTCTTTAAGACTTCATCTTCTTCTATTTTCTTAGTCATGCATTTTGTGATTGAATGGTTTCCATCATATTTAGAAACTAATCTTTAGAAAAGATTTTAGACAAATCGTATATTAACTTAAAACCACCGCTTGACCATTAGATATCATACAACACATTGTGAAAAATTATATATATTTTAATACACAATTCAATTATTGCTTCTTGTGTTTTGATTTATCCTTCATAATTGGTGCACTAATTATAACATGTAATGGTTTGTGTATTCACTTTGGAATTGTTGATTGATTAGTGGAATCTCTTACAATATGTCTTAAGTGAGAACTAAAAGTAGTTTGTGATTTTGTGTGAACCAATATAAAGCTATTGTGTTGATTTGTTTGATTGTGAGACAATTTATGATTTGAAAAAGAAAAATTAGATCTTTATTCAATCCACCTTTTAAAGCCAGATGTTCCTACACGATTTAGTCAAAATACTAAATGTGGTTATATAAAGACACGAAATAAGGAATAAGTTCTTTTCTAACTTTTAAATCAACTATGACATAAATTGTCATATTAAGAAGTGAAATTTAAAGTTTAACTCAACCCTACAAAACCAACTTATGAGATGAGATTTGTACTCACTTATATATTCTAAATCGACTTTATCTCTTAATCGATGTAGGACTTCCAACACACATCTCATGCTGAGGTATATACATCTCGAGCATGGGATTAGACATTAGTGGAAGATCTGATAGCAACCTGATAGCAGGTATAACAATAGATCCAACAAATAACAAATCTAGCTAAGATATGCTCAAACTCATGGCTTTTATATCATGTTAAAATGTCAACTTTAAGCATAATTCAATCTTACAAAATTGACTTGTAAGGTAAGGTTTGCACGCACTTACATATTTTAAACTCGTCTTATTTCTAATCAAGTGGATCTTCAACAAATATTGATCAAACTTCACCTTTAACATTACCGTCTTAATGTCAGCTAACTTTATTTAGCTCCTTTTCTAGTACAACATTAATACATAATTAAGTTTTAATTGCATCTTCTTCTTAAAAAAATGTCTATAGTTTAGTTTAGATATATTATGATAAATAAATGGTTAAATGATTAAACATAAATATTTTTTTTTTCAACTTTTTATCATGTAATTTTATAATTAAGAACGATATTACAATGTTATATGTTGATTTGAAGTGACAGACTTTACTTTTTTATGAATGTTAACTTTAATTATAAATATAAAATTGTAAATTTTCTGTTTTTATTCGTGGATATGTATTTAACATTTTTTAATGATTTGCTCAGAACTTTTATCTTCATTAGAAGAAAAAAATGTGTAGATTAAATATAGAGAAATACAAATAACAACGTATAAAAAAAAGTAAACTTAATTAGAAATCAAAATATTGAAAAGTTATTTTTACCTTTATAAGAGTTTAAAATCCTTAGAAAATAATGAAGGATATAAACCTAAGAAAAAAAATAATAAGGTTCCAAATAGGGATGTTAGTGGGTATGGTACGGGTAGTAGCTCCCCCGTACCTTACCTGCTGAATAAATATTTTCCTTGTACCCGTACCCATATCCTTCGGATATCCGTTATGCGGGTACCCGTCTATTTTTTCATATCCGCAGGTATCCATGGGTATCTGCGGGTATTTACAAAATTATTTAAAAAATAAATATTTAATCATAAATTCAAATAAAATAAAATAAAATACATCACTATCATAAATTTTAAATAAAGTTTAAACAAACTCAAGTATATACAAGTCCAAATAATCATAAAAATAAATATAAAATGACGTTCAACACAATATATATATAAGTATTTTTGTGAATTAAAGTTTAGCGGGTACAGGTATCCACGGGTACGGATACTATGATACTCGTACCCGCCCCGTTAACATGCGGGTATAAAAAATACTCGTACCCGTGAGTAGCGGGTATCCATTTTTAATATTCATTTCCTACCCATTGCGGGTTTTATCTGTGGATACCTGCGGGTACGAATATTTTTGACATCCCTAGTTCCAAACTATGGATGACAACGGATCAGGTCGGATAAAGATAATACTTACCCATAATTCGATATGCCATAAAAAAGATTCATTCGTTAACTGTCTTGTTATTCACATAAGTATCCATTTAAAATATATCCACGGATTTTAAAATATTTATAAGTATCCGCATATATTTTTAAAAAAATGATATTTTATAAATTTTTAAAATAAAATTTAATTAAAATTACAAAAAAATAAAATTAAATAAAAATTAAATTTTAATTTTGATTATATTTAATATTATAAAATATAACTGAATTTTAATTTTAATTAAATTTAACTTAATAAATATAAATATAAATTAATTTTAATTTTAATTTTTACAAATAAATATGAATAATATTATATCTACAGTCCGATCTATTTATAAATATATATTAAAATATTTAATACCCATAAATAATAAATACTTACTGTTTATCCACTGTATATTTTATCTCCATACCCATGCGCTTGCTATCATATTGAAAACGAAAACGTTATTTTGACACCAGCACTTTAACTCACTTTTGACACCAGTATACGTGTCAAACGGTTAGCAATGCAATTAATTTTTTTTATTTGTAAAAGTGTGTCACGTGTGTGTGGTTGGAGGAAAAGTAAGAAGAAGATTTTTACAGTAAACTGAAAAGTGAACCCATAGCTTTGAGAGGGAAAAAACTGTAAAAGAAAAGTTAGTAAAATCCAACGCTTTGAGAGGGAGAACGTTCGTCGTTTTTGTGTACTGAAGTTCGCCGGAGAATCGAACGTCGTTTGCGTGTAGCGAAGTTTGTCGGTGGGTATGGTTTTTGTGACCGCATTTTGTTGTTGTAGAGGGTGATATAGTTGTCTCCTTCCATTTTTGGTTTGTGTGAGTTTGTTGATAAAGGTGTGGGCTTTGGTAGAGAAAGCATGTCAACATTTTCTCGGTCGTTGTTATTATGGAGGAGATTGTGATTTTATAGTGAGTTAACCGTATGCGTTTTATTTTGGTTTGCGTCATTGCAGAGGAGAATCGTGGAGAGGATTTTGTAAACGTGGTGCCTTTCGCATACACAGGGAAAAAGATGTGGAGGAGTAACATTATTTTCAGGAAGTGGTTGTTGGACGACATTGGTATGGTGGGTATTATTTTTGTCCATGCCAGTTTGTGGTTTGGTAGTGTGTAGTTTGTGCTTTCATTGTTGACCCGTTATGGAGGTTTTGTAAATGTGTGGGCTTTGTAAGGGAAAGCATACAAATCTGCTAGCAATGGCCAACCTGGAGTACAGAGGTTAAAGTTTAAAACAATTCAGTGGCCACCTCGACCAACGATTTCACCAATGCCACAAATTTGTTCATTTGTTTCCAATCTGGTTCTCATTAATGTGATATGTTTTATAATCTTATTCTTTTTCTTTTTGGTTTATTTGTGGGACAATGATTGAAATAACTCAAACTACAGCTATATAGAAGTTTCTAATCAAAGATTGTTGGGCATGTTTTTTATCGTGAAATGTGGTTTTGAGGAACTGTGATTTATGGATGGTATTATAGTTTGATGTTTTTGGAACGTTGGGTGCAAATTGTGGCATTTTGAGTGGACGTTTGATTTCGTTGTTTAAGTTATTTTTGTACATTGTAAGTGTTATAGTGTTGTTTGGTGTGATATTTGGTTTGTGTGTAGGTGCGTTTGGTTTATCTTCAAATGCATTATTTTTTAAGAGTTCTTGGGTTTTTGGTTATTGGCTACGTTTTCTATTGTTGTGTTCATTGAATATGTGAACTTTTTATAATTGATGTGGTTATTTGTTCTTAAAATTTTGTGTCACTAAATATGAATTATTTTCCATTATGTGAACTTTTTATAATTGATGTGGTTATTTGTTCTTAAAATTTTGTGTCACTAAATATGAATTATTTTCCATTAGGCAGTGATTTTTGGATGCAGTGAATTGAAGTGTTGGAAGTCATGGCTGTTAGCAATGCAATTAATGAAAAGGTTGGTTGAATTTGCTATTGCTATTTGTTGTGTGTTTGATGTACTAACTAATGAGAATTCGCTGGTTTATACATTATTTATGTTTTTGGTGTATGATAGGCTCGACTGCGTACTTTTTGTTTTACAAAGTACATTGTCGAAATGAACAGGTTGATCTTGAACAACCACCGTGCAAGGATTGGAGATACACCATTCAAATGGTGTTTGCATATCGATAAAGCATTACCAATTTGCAACCCACTTATGTTAGAGTTGGTTAAGCGTTGATTTTCTGATAACAATTCATTTCGTATCATGCAACGGTCTGTCCCTTTAACCATAAGTGACATTTGTATGTGTTTAGGATTGGACGTAGGTGGAATAGACGTTGAATTTGATAGGAATGTGTGTGGTGGTATGAGTTCAGTTTTGAGTGGTTAATTGATAACAATTGATAATGTTATTGAGAAGATGAAATCTTTGGTAGGTGGTGAGGTTGATGATGTGGATAATGTATGTCGTATATATATTTTTGTTTGTTTTGCCGAACTTTATTTTCCAATGAATTCCAAAAACGTGTATAATATTCCTTGTAGTATTTTAGACAATATATACTGTTTGTCAAAATACAATTGGGCGAAAGTAGTTCATAGTTATTTGGTTAAGAGCATTGATTGTTCATTTTTTGCAGTAGGTCAACATGAGATATGCCTGAGCGGTTCAGCTGCAATGTTGCAAGTAAGCATTTGAATTATATATCTTAATGTTTAATTTCGTTGTATGTATAATCATTTAATGGACGTTGTATTTTGTTGTAGCTATGTGTTGTTAAACGAGTCGGTTTATGTGGCCCACATAGAAAGGTTGTTTTTCCAAGAATTCTAAGTTGGCTGGATGTTAACTTGAAGTCAAGAAGCATTGAGATGCATTTTCTAGATACCCAAGTAATGAATATGAAGTGGTGTTTGAAATTAATTTTAGGATATGGTTATGATTTATTAATATTACTCTGTAATGTGTTTTGTCATTCTGATAATTTGGGATTGGAGTTTGACAGCAAAGGATTATGGTAATGAATTAATTCGTGCACCTTTGACTTTTGGTGAGGATAATGACGCTAAACATGAAGATGAAGATGAGAAGTCAGTTTGTAAGAAAAATTTGTTAAAAAGGTTGAAAGGCATGGAAAAAGCATACGCAAGATGAAGAAGTGCATTTCATTCATGCATGAAAAGATTATGTCCACATGTAATGTTGCGAAGGATGATGATGGTGAAGATGCTGACGCAGAATGTGGTGTACATGAAGATGGACAAGGTGCTTATGAGCCTAATGAAGAAGGTTTTCAAAAAGTTGATTTACCAGGTGGTGTGTCAGTTAAAGAAGAAGATGTGGCGAAAGGTATTGACTTGAATTCTACAGCAGATTTTGGTACTAGTAACGACATGTTTGTGCTTGCACTTGTCATTCCATGCGTTTCATACCAACCACCTTCTGCTGCAATGAAAGTGGACCTAATGAAGTTGTACACAAGTGTTACTTATTTTGGTGTTCCATACAGGTACCTTTAATTAAGTTGGTCATTTTTTTCTTAAATATTTTTTTTTAATAGTAAGTTATTTTTGTAATTGGTAGGGTTGTTTCTCATATAAATGGTCAGATATTGGGAACCTCTGAATGTTATGGTTTTGGTCCAGGGAGAAGGTTGGAAACTTGGTAATTTTAGTTACGCTTAAACCGTCTTTTGTAGCTTGTGTTGATGTGGCTTTGAAGTAACCATTAATTGTATATGCAGGCTGTCCTTTTTGATGCAAGTACGATGATGTATTTTGAACGACATCTATTTGGACATGTTAAGAGGATTGCTTTCAATCCTTTATATGCGGTAAATTTTGTACATTTATTTGTTAACAATTTTGAATTAATCATTAGACATTGCTTAAAAGACTTCTCTGCCACATACATAGCTGAACATGTAAATACAATGGTGCAAATATTTTGATGTCATTAAAGGATGATTGTAATGTTTTGAAAAATTGTTATGGTCATCATTGAAATAAAATAGTAAATTACTGTCATTTGGAAAATACTATCACAATAACAGTTTTTTATTCAATTAAAAGTGACATGTGTACTGTGTTAAAAGTGAATTAAAGTATTGTATTAAAATAACATTTTCGTATTAAAAACCGTAAAAAACTAGGAGAATTCAAAACTGCTATTAAATCCAGTTCGGAATCCTCGGTAGAACAAAAAATAATAAGTGTTTATATTTTTAAAAATAGTCAAAATTACCAGTAAAATATTAGCTAAGCTCCTTTTACTATGAAAAACTCAAACCACGTATAACAGATTTAGTAAAGTTAAAACAACCAAAACGTAAAAAATAATCCATTAAATTCATATATATATATATATATATATATATATATATCTATTACTATTTCTATTTC
>Ga0214542_1000346_pt1 | contig 79890 bp, 38 predicted proteins | sample CNSS1metaG_FD_160096 | JGI IMG/M metagenome (GOLD analysis project Ga0214542, IMG submission 160096) | Root nodule microbial communities from cowpea collected in UCLA plant growth center, Los Angeles, California, USA - CNSS1 | ecosystem: Host-associated > Plants > Roots > Nodule | place: USA...
TCCTTTTAACCAAATTTTGTTAAGTTTATCTGACATTTCAAACGCATTTCATGATAGTATTTAAATTATATATACTGTTTGACACATTTTTGCTTCAATGTTAACTTAAATACTATCATGAAATGCGCTCGAAACGTTAGATAAACTTAACAAAATTTGGTTAAAAGGACTAAATTCACGCATTTTGAAATATGAAGGACTAAATTAGTCAAAAATTTTGATGAGGAACTAATTCTAAATTTCACTGAAACTTGAGGAATCAAAAACATATTTAACCCATATAAATATGACAAAAAATAAAGAGAAAATAAATTAATACATCTACGAAAAATGTTTAAACATTTATTAAAACGATATTGAATGAGAAAATAAACTTGTATGTTACACTTTTTTACAATATTTTATAGCTTTGTCAGAAAAATATTTATCTTTTTTCTATATTCAAAAAATATGTATCTTCACCCATTTTTTTTTTTTTCAATTTGGAAGTTTTTGTTGTTGTATGTTGCGTAAAGGAATAATATCCTTTCAAACAAACACGAAAACTTAAGATCAATTTTACTTTGAAATTTTTTTTTTCTATTTTTATAGTATATTTTCACTTTTAATTATAAAATTCCAGCGACAGTTTCAATTTATTTTTTTAATTTTTCAATATTAAAAAATGGGTTTTACTTCTTTCTATATATTTTTTAAAACAAAAATAAGAATAAGGTGATAATTTTCATGAAGTGAAGATAAAAACAATTATTGTTCTCTCAAAATAAATAGACCCTTAATATATATGATAAGAAACAATAAAGTTTGAGTGTGCATGAGATAAATTACTCTTCGGGATAAAACATCGTATATATTAATTTAATAAATATATTTTATTTTATTTTTAATAAATAAAAAAATATTTTATTTTAATTTAATAATATTATAATATTGTGATTTATTAATATAATATCGTATATATTTAAAAATCGAGTATACATAAAGTATATGTTTAGGCAGGTCCATTTAAAGTAATTTTCCGTATGTATTTGTCTTTGATAACTGATTAAAGATTGTAAGATGCAAAGTAAAGCTACAGAATTGGTGGGGTTTAGATAGAAGTGTTGTAATGCAAAGGAACATGAACCTTCGCCAAAAACCAAAATGCATCCCACGACCTTTTCCTTGAAGTTTTCAAATGCTGCTTATATTACCGATGTAATTTATGGAGAATGTGACTCTATTAATTACTATACTGGTGAATACACAAACATCATTATATTTGTGTATATAATTTTTTAAATATATATATATATATATATATATATATATGATATTATATTAATATATAATATAATGTTATTAATTTAATATATAAAATAAGTTTATGTTTATTAAAATTAAAATAAAATATATAAAAAATAGTTGTTAATAGATAAAAAAAAAAGAAGGACATAAATAAATAATTTTATAAAAAAGTTTATAAAAGAAATTATCAATTTTTAATAAATAATTATATTTTAAAGAATAAAAATAGTATTTTAAAATGTGAAAAAAATAATCATTCATATATTATTATAGATTATAATAAAATAATATTAATAAATATTTTACTCTACATTCATCACCATGCTCATTCATTCATTGCCAACCTGCTTTTACCACGTTGAGTTCTCCATTTACCAGAAATAAAATAAATTAACATTTTTAATATTTAGATTTAAAATTTATTTTATAAATAAACAAACTTAAAATTACATATTTAGTTCTGTGAACATTTAAAGAATACTGACACAACACTGTTAAAAAATTTAGAAAATATTTTTTTAATAATTAAATTTTAATAATTTTTTTATAATTTGATTTGCTATTTTTTAAATAGTCTTTATTTTTTATATTTTTAAATTAATTAAAATATAATATATTAAATTATAAGAAAAATTTTAAATTATGATTGTGCACAAAATTTATAATGTGTTTAAGTCTTATCTTGTTAAAGTTGTATATTGGAATTTGGTAAAGGCACAAAACTACAAACGAACTGTCCCTACGTTGTGGTCGCAATGGTGGCAGAAACATTGATGTAACATTAACATGTGCCAGATGTGGTTTGCATATGATTAACCATACAATGAACGTTCTTTGGTACTCCACCACTACTACACACTATCCTTAATTACGTCAATTATGCAAATGATATATAGGTTTAAATTTAATTATGAAAATGATTAATTAATACAAAAAATGTGCATAAGTACTTAATATACATTTAGAGATAAAAAAAATATACGGTTATAGGTAGAAATAACAAATAGAATGGATGAGACAAATTTCATTATCTCATAATTATTTTAATGACAAATTTTCATTTGCATTTTTATACTCATATGTTATGTGTATATATATATTTTTTCACATCCTCATCTTCACACGGATATATCTCATGTGACTATTAATTTGTTTATTATTTTAATATTAATTGATCGATTTATATAAAATTAAAATAAAAATCATGTTAAATTATGTATGATTTTATTAAATATTAAATATTTTAATATCAAAATGACATATCATTGTTTTCAAAATGTATTATAATTATGTAAATTTTAAATTAGAATATCAAATGACAATTTAGCAAGAGTAAAATAATTACATAAAATATTACACATTTATACATAAATAAAATTTCATTGTAACAAAAATATTTATTGATGTTTTAAATGTTAAATAAACAAAGTTGATAAAGTGTTGGAGATTCCTCATAGACCAAAAATCATTAACTCACTTTACATGAAAATAAATAAACAATGAATACAAATATTAAAAAATAGGTAAAAATATCATGTATGTCTTGGAAATTATTTGATACATAATTAAATGAAATCACATAAAAAAATAAATGTATATAATTAGATGAAAAATACCATATATATTTAAAACAACATTTTATATATCAAATTAGTTGAATTGTTAAGAATTAATAACATTTTTGAGTGAACCAATCTTTTTAAAATGGAACAAAATTAAAGATCAATGAGAATAAATAAAATAATTTTCAATATCACGTAATAAATGAGATACCATTGAATACTTGAAATTGAGAGTTGAATATTCTTATGTAAAAAAAGTAAATAAATAAAAATATTAAAAAAGAGTAAAAAGAAACAAACATAACACATAGAAACTAAAGAATACATCATTACATAATCCTAAAAAAATTGTGATAAGAATTTCATATCACCTCATAATAATTTATTAATTTAAACAATATGAAAATAAAGAGGAAAACGTGTATTGTGATGGGTATAGAAACATAAATAAGACGAATATATGAATATTCATCATTATTTCTATATCCAATTAAAAAAATCAGATATTAACCATATCCAAATTATTCTTAATAAAAACAAAGATTATTTGTTAATATATAAATAAATTCAAATAATATCAACTATATCTTGTGATTAGAAGAAAAATATATATAATAAGTATAAATAAAATAAAGATGTATAATCAATATTTATTTCATACAGAAAATACCGTTTTACATAACTTATTAAAAAACTGGATTAAATATGTATATGGTCAATTTTGAAATTTTTATCAATTTAGTTATTCATCTTTCGAAATACATGGATTTAGTTATTTTAATTAAATTTTGTTAGGTTAATTTGATGTTTTGTACACATTTCAATATTGTATTTGAGTTGTTTATACTCTTTCACACATTTTTATTTTAATATTAAGTTAAATACTATTATGAAATAGGCTTAAAATGTAAAATAAATTTAATAAAAATTGATTAAAAAAATTAAATTAGTTAAAAGTTTTAAAATAGACTAATTCTAAAATTCACTGAAAATTAAAAGACAAAAAACATATTTAACCTAAAAAATTTAACATCCTAATCAAATGTACATTATTTTATCTCTTTCGTTTTGATTCAAAATGATATTATTATCACAGTATATCAAGCATTCCCACCCTTCACGAGCTGGATTTAGTAACCAACTAACTTCCCATTTGGGGGAGGTGCGATTAGAAAAAAACAAGTGGAAATAAGACAAAAGTTAGGAGATATTTGAGTTTGATTGAACTCATAAAAAATAATATAATTCAAGTTTAATTTATAAAAATATTTTTTTCATCTAAGCATGCCAATAGAAAAAAAAAAAACTAAGAGTTGACACTACTAGTTAAAGTGCACTTTGTGATTTATCATCACTATAATATAATTTTTTAAATAATAATAATGTAAAAAATAGAAATGCGCCGTCAAGTCAAAGATAATAGAAAGGAAATAATAATATTGCTACCTTAACAATTGATTCTACTAAGGAAAATTTGTGTCTTGGTCTGTCCAAATCCAATTCCTTTTACAATAATGTGATGACAGCCAAAATCCAGCTGTTTAGGACCCACCAACCATATTAGGATCTATTTTTCTCTTGTGCCATAATATGATAATAAATGCATACATTAATTTTTATGTTTTATATCAATTCAAACAAATTGCAATTAAGTTAAATTCTTTAAAATATTAAATGCATACTAATTCTCCTTTTTTGACACTTAAATCAAAGTGGTATACTTGATTTTAAGCCTGAATTTTTTTGAAAATGACTTCAATTTGATATAAATGAAAATGCAACTGGTATACAATTTGTGAAATAAAATCTCCTATGCTATTTTATTTCCTTTTTTGATAATAAATATGCCATAAGAAAAAAAAATTATGTCGTTCTTCTGTATTAAGTTGTGAAATATAATTTTCAACGACCCCAAAGTTGTAATTTGACATTGAAAATTTTCTTCCTTAACTGCTTTGAACTTATTTTTATTAATTGTGGTATTAATACGAATTATTGATATGGAATATATATTATTACTAATATCATTAAAAACCTTTGACCCACATTCCCTATGAATAATTAGTTGAAACTAATTTCATAATTAGCAGCAAAGTTTCTTTTCTTTTAGTTTGGCTCATTCATTAATTTGATTAGGAAAAATTTCTATGACGTGATTTCAACCCAATAGTTTGTCTTTTCTACCATTTAACGTTATTTTTCTCGTTTCTAATAATTAGAGAGTCGGTCGTATGTTGAGTTTAACATCGTTTCTCTTGTTTCCAACAACCCAAAAATTTCGTATTTTTCGCAGTTCAATGTCGCCTCTCTCGTTTCCAACAAGCCAACAGGTTGTCTTTTTCACAGTTTCACAAAGAGCTCATCACGTCTGTCACATTCCATTTTCCATAGTTTGTGAACAACACTTTCTCACACCAAATATATAAACTGACATGCTAAACATTCTAAGAACGCAAATTTCCATCTTAGAAATGTTAGGTCAGGATTCATAAGAACATGTTAAAAAACTTAATCATTGTTGAATATAACATTAGGTTGACCTATAAATAAAAACAGCGAAATGATTCTAAAACGTTTCTATATTTTCCTCCAATTTTAGTTCCTATTGTAATATTAAAAATTAAAAAATAAAAATACCAAGGTTATTAAAAGAAACTGATGAAACGGATTATATTTTTAACCTATCTGACCCAGTTTTAATGTTTTAATGGACCAACGTCAAAATAAACCATAAAGTAACTGACCAATTATGCATGTTAGCATGATCGATGCTGTATTAAAGACAAATGAAAGAAGAAAAAAACTATTCTTCACATGATACTTAGGATGAAGACAATGTCGTACATACTCCACCTAGTTGTTTGAGGTGAGAACATGCAAATTAAGAACATCATTAAGTATTTGTCTATGTACTTTTTTCTCATTTCATTTTCATTATTGCATTTTAAAGTTGGTTAATTAACCTTTAAATTTTAATATAATGTGAATTTATTAAACTTAGGTATGAAAAAAAAAAAAAGAGAAGTCAATATCACATATTATATGAATGCATTTGTTATCTCTTTTTTGTGATCGTTGAAGGTAATCCAATACTAATGTCGTACGTGAAAAAAAGAAAAACTAAAACTATATAATTTTAATAAAAATATAAAAAATAAAAATAAATGTGAAATAAAATACGTAGACTAAAAAACTTATTTTTCCCGAGGAAAGAAAATACAATGAAAAGGGAAGGAGAAAACCAACACGCTTGATAATTAATGAAAAATAATATTATAATAGTAAACATGCATAAGTAATGAATTACGGAGTGAAGAAAAAAATAAAATACCAATAGCCATAAATAACATACTTTTCTAAATACTCTTTCTTTATCTAAATAATTATCTGTTATCAGCAAAAAATTTATTAAATAAATAAAAAAGATATTAATTTTTTTTTATTTGCAATAAATATTAGGAGGCAAGTTTTAGACGTGAAAAAAAGAGTATTTTCCAGCTATAAATGGCCATCATCATGCGTCATCGTGTTCGCGTAAACCCCGAAGAAAACAAACAAGTTCACAGAACACACTAATGAAACAGAGACAGAGAGAGAGAAAAAGCAGTGAAATTGTAACATAACACAACATCATTGTTGTCTTCTCCTCGTACACAGCAACAACAACTACTACATACATGTCTCGGAAAACCCATTGACGTTTGAAGAGGTGGTTCTGTTTCACTTTCAGTTTCATCGGTAACAATGGATCCTTGCCCCTTCGTGCGTCTCATGGTAGACTCTCTCGCTCTAAACCTTCCCTCCGCCACCAAAGCCCCACCAATCTCCGGCGTCCACCCTTCCACCACCCCATGCTTCTGCAAAATCCGCACCACCAACTTCCCCTCTCAAACCGCGCTTCTCCCTCTCTCGCCCTCCTCCTCCTCCGCTCCCGACGCCGTCACCGCCGCCCCCGGCTTCCACCTCGACTCTGCAGCGCTCCGCCGCCCCATCTCCCTCCGTCTCGCCGTCTACTCCGGCAGCACAGCCCGTGCCTGCAGCGTCTCCGCCGCGAAGCTCCTCGGCCGCCTCACCCTCACCCTCGACCTCACCACCGCAAGGGACCGCCCCATCACCTTCCACAGCGGCTGGCTCAGCCTGCACAGGAACAAAACCGGCTCTGAACCGAACCGGAAGCCCTCGACTCGGCTCCACATGGTGGTCCGCTCTGAACCGGATCCGCGGTTCGTGTTCCAGTTCGGGGGCGAACCGGAGTGTAGTCCCGTGGTTTTCCAGATTCAGGAGAATAATATCAGACAGCCTGTATTCAGTTGTAAGTTCAGCCCTGATCGTAACTCAAGATCGAGGTAAGTGTGTCAGCGATTTTTCTTCTTCTATTTACTATAATTATAATAATAATAATAATAATAATAATAATAATAATAATAATAATAATAATAGTATTAATAATAAGATAATAATAGTATTAATAATAAGATAATAATAATATGGTGCATTTTAGTTTTCAATGTGCTGTTCTGTGCTATATTTGTTTAATCAACCAACCACTCTAACACACACACTTCATCTTTTTCACTTTTTTCATTTACATATTTTTAAAATTAAATATTTTTATAATTTCCGTGGAGTTTTGCAAAGAGAATAGAGGTTACAGGATAAACATGTGAAATAAAAAAAAAATGTTTCAATTTTTTCTTCTTCTTCGAATTTAGTCTACATTTTTTTTTTATATTAACCAAACTTATTTACATTTTTGGTATTTTTGAGGTTGTTCTTCAATAAAAGTTTCAATTATACCGAACTTGATCACAAACTTTTATCATAAAGTTCAATTTTTAAGTAAAAAGTGAAACGCCAGACCTAATTAAGTTTCGGCCGGTTAGATCTACTCTAACCTTCGTTACCATGTTGTAACTTTATGATTTTTAATAGTACTTTAAAATTTAGATTTAACAATTGAAATTATAGCTGTTATTGGATGTAAAAGTGTATGTATTTTGTTCAATTCAATTATTTAACATTATATATAGTTTTAGATTTATTTTTTATATCCATATTAAATATCAACGAGTGCTTGTGTTTTTTCTACTAATAAATAATGAAAAATAAATAAAAGCATCAACAATGATGATTCATTTAGTAAATTGTTAATATAATTTTTAAAAAGTCAACTAAATTGACTGCTTAAGCTTTAGTCCCAGAAACAAATAGTTTCCTTCTAGTTATTTAAAAGTACCAACTAGGAATTTGTGTTATGAGATGTGAATTTGTGTGGTAAATAGGAAAGTTTTGTTATGCAAGGATTATTGGTATGGGTTGGCAAAGTTATTAGTGGTGGGGCTAATATGTTTGGTTAATTATAGTAATGAATTAAGGTGAGGTTAGGCATATCTATGGAGTTTGTACCTAACTTTTCATTCTTATGTTTCTCTTCTCTTCCTTGTTACCTTTCTTCTTTCTTTCACTCTCTCCTCAAACACACATGCAAAATGCCACTCTCCCTTTGGAAAGCCACACCTTCACTTTTACTTCGATTCGGATGAAACAGAATGAACAAGAAAATTTGTTAGGATAGACTCTAACCTGACTCTGATATCATGTTAGAAGTGGGTTTTAAGTCTAACTCAACTCCACAAACTGACTTGTAAGGTGAAAATTACATCCATATATATATATATATATATATATATATATATATATATATATATATATTATAAATTGACTTTATTTCTAATCGACGTAAGACTTCCGATAAAAATCACTTAAAAGATTTAAAAAAACTAGAATAAACTAAATGTTTGACAAGTTTAAATTAAGCTTTTCTTGCATGTGCCATGGGCCATGTTTGGTCAAACAGACAGCAGAGATTTTCCAAACTGTGAAACTTAACAGCCATGGATTCCCTCCCATGTGCCACTGATCTGCCTGCAGTCTCAGTATCTCATAATTTAGTATCCTACCACGTTTTACATTTTTATTAGGTTGTTTCTTGTCATACTAAATTTATTATGTTTCTCAATTAATTATACTTCTTAAGTAGTCATCAACCTATATCCTTTTATTTTCTTTAGGTATTCGTATCTGATCGATGCCAGAAGATATCGTCTATAAACTATTCAAGTCTTTAAGAAACTTACGAAAGATTACACATGATTTGAGATGTATAAACATGTGTAATACAAAAATATAAAACCATTTCTTTTCTCTGAACCAACAAAACTGTGATTTCTCCTCCTTACATGGATGATTTCTAGAAAGAAATTATAAAATTATAACTATATAACTATTATGTTTTATGAAATTCTATATGTACATCCAGATATGCATCCTACTTTTACTTGTTGTGTCCTATATGTTGAAGTTGTATAATTTCTTATAGGGTTAAGAATGTTTTTAGTATCTAAACTATAACGTAAAATTGGAATTCGTCCGGTTTGAAACTTTAATACATTCTGGTCTCCAAATTTTGCGAATGAATGAATACAGTCCCTTTTAATTCAATTACGCGAATTTTTTTTGACATGTGAAACACGTTTTCAAACTGTCACCGAAGCAAAAACATGTAAAACGGTGTAAACAACTCAAATGCTGCCATGAAACGCATATGACACGTAAAAAAAAATTAAACATTATTGGATTAAAAGAACTATATCCATTCATTTTTTTAAGTTTGAGAACTAAAATGTATAAGTTTCGGATTGGGATGAATTCTAATTTCACAGTGGAAGTTAAAGACTAAAAACATATTTAACCTCCGATATATATTCATGTTTTTGTTTCTTGGTGTTGGAAATTCAGGCCTCTACCTTCAGATTTTGGAAACAATCCGAGTAGATGGAGGAGAACCTTGAAGGGTGTGAGAGAGCGTCATGGGAGGGAGAGAAAGGGTTGGATGGTGATGATCCATGATCTCTCTGGGTCACCGGTTGCTGCAGCCTCCATGATCACCCCGTTTGTTCCTTCTCCTGGTTCAGACAGAGTGTCAAGATCAAACCCAGGTGCATGGCTCATTCTGCGGCCCAACGGAGCCTCCGTGAGTAGCTGGAAACCATGGGGTCGGTTAGAAGCATGGCGAGAGAGAGGTCCCGTGGATGGGTTGGGCTACAAGTTCGAGCTTGTTGCAGAGAATGGACCCGTGAATGGCATACCCATTGCGGAGGCCACCATGGATGTGAAAAAGGGTGGCCAATTCTGCATTGACTACAAGGTGATGAAGGATTCAGGGTTGAGTTCAAGGTTACCGGGAAAAGGGTTCGTGATGGGTTCCACCGTGGAGGGTGAAGGCAAAGTAAGCAAACCTCTGGTTCAAGTTGGGGCACAGCACGTGACGTGCATGGCTGATGCTGCTTTGTTCATTGCACTCTCTGCTGCCATTGATCTCAGCATGGATGCATGCCAGCTCTTTTCGCATAAACTGAGGAAAGAGCTTTGCCATGAAGAACATGTTTCGTTTCCGTAGTCAAACATTAAAGTGTGTTCCTTAAATTTACGTGTTGCCCTCTGCTGCTGTGATAGCCAATACTTTGGTTTGAGCATAGATAGACTTGCGATTAATCATGTGTTTGCAGCTTCGGTTTTTGTTAATGTTGTTGGGAAATCATAGGTTCTTGTTTCGTGGTTGGTTGGGTTTTCTGAACTGCGGAAATTAGATGGTGATTTTTGCAGCATTTTTTGCACTGAGCTGTACAGACAAACAAACAGCAGGCAAATGTCTGCTTATATATTCAAATTTTTATTTATTTTTTTCTTATGTCTTCTTTTCATGTATGCTTCAGCAGCTCTCCTGCCGACTGATACTTTTTCTTTAATTTCAAATTTTTTAAATAAATGAATCATCTTTTTAAATTATTTTATTTGAACATATTATTACTAAAATTTAGAATTATTCATTTTTTAAAAAATTTATCAATTTAATTTTTTATTTTTAAAAATATATGAAATTAGTCCTTTTAACTATATTTTTGTTAAGTTTATCTAATGTTATGATAATATTTGAGTTAACATTGAAACGAAAATGTGTTAAATTATATAAATAATTTAAATAATATTGTGAAATACACTTGAAAAATTAAATAAACTAACAAAATTTAGTTAAAAAAATTAAATCTACATATTTATAAAGATAAATGATTAAATTAATTAATTTTATTTTAAAATAATTTTAAATTTCATTAAAATTTCATGAATTAAAAATATATTTAACCTATTATTTGCTATACTATATACATGTTAAAATAGACATTTCTATTAATTTAAAAATAGACATTTCTATTCCTTTTTTAGTGGTTCCTGAAATTGAGTTAGATTTAACACGTTGAATGTGTTTTTGGAAACGAAAAACAAAATTATGTTTTATTCCCTTCTCTATTCGTGGAAAAGAGTTTCAATTTTAAAGACATAATTAAAAGTATTATTTTAAAATGTTAAATTTGGAAGAATAATTCTTAGAGGATATTATTAAATAAGAAATTCAATATTTTCCTATCTAAAATTTTAGTAAAACTTAAAAAAAAATATATATATATATATATATATATATATATATATATTATATCAAACATTCTTTAAAGTTTAAATTAATACAAGTTTTTTAATCCAATTAAATTTAATTTTGGTGAGGGATTAAGTTGCTAAAACTCGAAAATCATTGTAGTTCATGTGTTTGTTTTCTGCAAAAGTTTCTTTTTAAATAAAATATAAATTTAGAAAGTTAAAAATAAAACAAATTAGATGTAAAATATTTAGGATCAAGTTGTTCTGAGCCCATAAAAATCAACCCGATGCGAACGAAGGGGAATTGTTGTTCCATTCAGTTGCATTTTAGAAACCAATTTTTTCTCTCTCCCTTTTATTTTATATATAGAAAAAAGAAAAAGAAAAGTAGTCGCCGGCTACCGGATCCCTTCCGCGGCCTCTATCTGTTTTCCGGCGATGAATCCCGGCGTAGGGCTGCTGTCCCTGCTGGTGGCCCTCTCAACGGCCAGCCACATTCGTTCGGAGACGATCCTGAGGTTGCCGTCGGAGAAGGCAATCTCGAGCGATTACTGCGACAGCTGGAGGCTGGCGGTGGAGACGAACAACGCGGGGGAGTGGAAGCGCGTGCCGGCGAATTGCGTGGATTTCGTGGCGGAGTACATTACCGGAGAGCGGTACCGGAGGGACTGCGAAGTGGTCGGGAATTTGTCGTTGGCGTTCGCGAGGAGCGTGAGATTGGTCGGAGGCGGAAGAGACGCGTGGGTGTTCGACATCGACGAGACGCTCCTCTCCAACGTGCCTTATTATGAAGAAATTGGATTCGGGTAAGCGATGATTATGCTGATTGGTTTTAGATTTTTGCAATTCGTAGCCCAAGGATTTTGATTGGAATGTGTTTGTCTTCAACTTCATTAGGCTCCAATTGCTTGCTATCCATTGTTGAAACAATTTGTCGTCATATAGTAATTATTGAATACAAATACAATGCCTATGTTATAGGATACTTTTCTTGACATTTTCTAATCTACTTTTTAGAATATAACCTAATCTTTTAAATTAATTTTTTATGAAATAATGATACAAAAGGCTATCGAAGTTTATTGATATACTCCAATTGCATCCACTGTAGTCACTATGGATATTAAATTGACACGTATTAAAGAATCAATGTTGAACCTCTGGGCATTCACATGTGAACATTAGTCGTTGAAGGTCTATACATTTTTATGAAATCCTAGACTTATAAATTATAAAAAACATCTTTATTAAAAAAAGAGCTCGTTATCATAAATTATGAGAATTAAAAATTCGGTTTGAACAGCCGTATAATATCAAAATTTATCTCATGGTTTGAAAGTTGTGCATGGATTTTCTTTGAAGCTTTTTACCAGAAGCAAGAAAAAGACAAAGGGGATGGGCAGTGTGATGTTTATCTTGGATGGGTGGGTCAATGATATGAAAAAGATGCATGGGTAGCTCAAATTAGGATGCAATGCCATTGTTATGCTCTTATATGCCAGCTGTAATTGTTTTATTCCTTTGTAGTGCAATTCTTATGCCCTGTCCAAAGTAATTAAAATATAAATTGCATTAGCTTATCAAATTAAAATAGAAAATGGTTTACTAGATAAATTGTTTGAGGTTTAATTATTTATTTGATCAAATAGTTTAGATGGATGATCATTTTATTAAATAAGTTTTTATTATCTAATTATTTATGTTGAAGTCACTTTTGTACTTGGAGAAGAAACAAGATTAAATTGATGTATATAATTATTGTCAAGCGTATGTTTGGATTACAATTTGTATAATACATATTTGGATTAAAATTTGATCTTATGTTTGGATTAAAATTTGAACTTATGTTTGGGTTAAAAATAAGTTTGTAAACCAAGTTTACAAGATTAATCTAAGTCTTACTTCTATTAAACTGAGATTTCAGGCAAAATTTTAATGTACAATCATATTTTTAAGAGTAACCAGATATTTTTCAAAGTTGTTTTTCCTTTCCAAACTTAAAACCACATAGGCTAAATTGTTTTCATATCACATTTAAAAATAAAAATTTAAATAAGTGCTTATTTTATTTGTTAAGTCTAAATAGCTGTAAATAAACTTTTTCAAATGCATATTTTCTTATTATTGATGTTGCAGACAGAATGTTGAGAAGTTGCTTTTGGATGAAAATTTTTTTATGGGCGTTAAAGGTGATGGATGTATAACACTTGATGTAACTAGCCTTTAGGAAAAGGAAATCTGAACTGTTTTCAAGATGGGTTTCTGCAACTGTAATTGTGAAGGGTTCCGTTATTTTGACGAATTGAAAAGTTGCCTAAAGTTAAAGAATAACTGAAAGTTGTAACTAACCTAGTATAACTAGGAAGGCGACTTTTTCAAATATCAATGGCTCTCAGTCTCATACCTTGGAATTGGGGGGATTAATGAATAGATCATAGATGCAATGTGGTTGCTATTACTAATCGGAAGTTAATTTTAGCCAAAAGACTCTTGTTCTTTCTTTGAATTAAAAAATGAGTGAAATCTGAAATCTAGAAGTGATTTTCTTAACCCATGGCAGTTGCTTGTGAGAATTTGTTTGTTGAAGTTGATTATGGAGTTTTGTTTTGAACTGCAGATTTGAGATCTTCAATGAGACTTCCTTTGATTCTTGGGTGCACTCGGCTGCTGCCCCAGCTTTGCCAGCCAATTTAATTTTGTATAACGAGCTTAAGGAATTGGGGTTCAGTGTATTTCTCTTAACTGGGAGGAGTGAGCATCAAAGGAATGCCACGGAGACAAACCTTCTGCTTTCAGGGTACAGAAATTGGGAGAGACTTATCTTAAGGTACATAAATTACCGGTTCTTGGATATATGTGTCTTATTTTAATGAATAAGTTTCAACTGAAATTCTTTGTCAACGAAACAGAGGGTCTTCTGATAAAGGCAAACCTGCCATTAGTTACAAGTCTGAGAAGAGAGAAGAGGTGGAGAACGAAGGCTACTTGATTCATGGGAGCTCTGGGGATCAGTGGAGTGATTTGTGGGGTTATGCAGTAGCCGCACGGTCTTTCAAAATCCCAAACCCAATGTATTATATTCCATAGCAATGTCTTCTCAGAAATCTGTATTATTTTTTACGTTTCCCAGTTGTAGTACCCTCTGCCGTGATTTTTCATGGTAATGTTGTAATGCTTGTTGTCTGTTGCAACATGGTAATCTAAAACTGAGGAATGATTATTTTTCATTTTAGTGTACAACAATGGTGCTGAAATTTGAATCTAGAATCTCTGACATTATTTTAAACCTCTAACTAGATCAACATTAGGGTGTTTTTTGAGAAACTATTTTAAATCTTTTTCAAACAACAGTTTCATAATAACTGTCTCTCTAAACCAAAAAAAAAGTGTTGAACGTTTTCTATATATTAAGATTAAATATATTGCATTTTTATTTGATATCTTTTCATCAAACATTTAAAAAAATAGACAAAAAAACATATATCAAAACTTAATGTTACTTTATTTTGTGTTTTAGTTAGCAGGTTTCACCAAATAGTCTAAACTTGTTTAAACAGGGCACCTCTAATGTGCAATCTATGCAGCAGTATGCATATTTATTGCTGCATTAATACCTGTCTAATAATTGGTGTATCTTGAAGTATTAGCAAGCCACAATTACAATATCCTGACTTGTATTATTGAAGTTGAATTTGGACAGGTGCACCTTTCAACTAATTTAGATATAACCTTGTGATGTAACCTAGTGCATTACAGTGGTGTGAGATTTATCTGTTCAGAAGCTATCAAGTAGGGTCTTGTCGAATGTGGTTAGTGAAGTTGTTGATGGAATAATTGCAGAACCCGTGATAAAGCAGTACAAAATAAAGTAGCTAAAATCAAGCAAACATGTCACGGGAAACATAAACTAAGCTATCCATCTTTCATGATAGTAGATATTAGAAGCATCGCAAATAAATTTCCTTTAAAATATATACCCCTGCACGCCAAGTATAATTACGAATATGCACAAGGAATCTTAGAAGAACTAAATTAGCAGAATGTGAATCAAGATTGGTAGCAGTAATTAATGGAACAGCTATGACCAACCTGTTATGTAACTAATAACGCAATTACCATCAAGGAGATGGTGAAATGGGATCAATGTGCTTAGACTTACTTACACCCATTGAACCACAAACAAGAGGCCTTGGTGTGGGGATTCTGAGACAACTAAGGCTACCACCTGGTATGATAGAACACTCAGGTTGAGGTCTCTGCATGTCCCTCCCAGGAATGCAGTTTAGGGAGAAATCAAAACCCACATTCCTAAAGAAAAGCCTTGAGCATTGCTGGCTGAACCCAGAAAAGAAATTGTATGCAACAGTTAGATTTGCAAGGCTTCTCAGAGAGCACACTACGTCTGATAACTCCCCAGAGAGCTTGTTATGAGCCAAGTTCAGAACTTCTATGTCTTGCAGGCATGACAGTGTGTCTGGCAAATGACCCATTAGTGAGTTGAAGCTCACATCCAGAACCTGCATCTCTGTGAATAGCCCCACTCCCTCAGGGATGCAACCAGTTAACTGGTTATTCAGGAACAGAATCTCCTTTATTTTAGAACCCATGAAGCCCAAACTTGCAGGGATGTTTCCACTCAACTTGTTGTTGGCCAGGTTTATCACTGAGGCTGGGGAGCTACCTAGGTTTTGGGGAATTTCACCTTCAAATTGGTTGTTATTGAGGAATATTGCATCCAGATTCTTGCTGAAAAGTTCCTCTGGAAGTGCCCCAGAGAAGTAGTTGAATCTTAGGTCTAAGTAGATGAGGCCTGGCATGTACAAAGTAGCAGCAGGGAAAGGACCTGAAAGTTGGTTGTTGCTGAGGTCTAACTCTTCCAGAAACACCAGGTCTCTGAATGTATCAGGAACAGAACCAGTGAATCTGTTAGTGTTGAGGTGGAGAAGAGACAAATCACTGAGTAGAGACAGCTCTTTCACAAGAGTTCCTTTCAGATTTGCATGGTTGAGATCTATGCCTGCCACAACTGGGAATGCTGATGCAACCATTTCATCTTGAGGATTTGCACAGAACACTCCTTTGTAAGAACACACATTTGGACCAACCCAACTTTCCAAAATATTAAGAGGGTCCTCAGTGATTGCAGATTTCCAAGCTTGCAGAGCTGTGTAAGCTCCTTCTGGCTTTGGCACTGAAGATCCAGGAGGCTCTGGACTGTTAATCCCTCCTCCAACCCAAACCATTCCACCATTGCCACCGCCATTACCAACACCAACACCTACACCAACACCTACTCCAACACCACCACCAACACTGAAGACAGCTTTTGTTGTATCTGAATGTAGAATGAAGATGAGAAAGACTAGAATGCAGCTATTCTCCATTTTTAGCTGAAGATGCCAAAATGCTTAATTCAAGAGGATATGCTTCTTAACTGAGCTTGCACAAAACCCAAATAAGGTTGCCACATTGAAGAGAGAGTGGTGGACTGGTGGTGGTGGGGCTGATTATGCTCCCTTTCTTTTTTCCCATTTTCCTTTTAGTTTATGTAATGCGTTTGTTTGAGGCATACCTTTGTACACCTTTTTCTGTACAGATGTTGACTTCTTTGAGTGAAAATTTCTGTGTCAGAACAGTGTGCCGAAATGAGATGGTCTCACTAATCACTAATCACCACAACTTTTATGGATCTTATTATTAGTGGCTGCAGACTAACAAATCATCTTTCAGTATTGTGGTCTTCTTCACAGACTAGAAAATTACAGTAACAGATAATTAGTTAACATGGATAAATTTTTCTGTCTAAGCATTCACATGAAAAAAATTATACACATAGCATCTAAACAAGTTTTTGGCTATTGTAATTTAAGAACGTTAATGAAAAGGTGTTTGGCACTTGTAATGATCTCCAGAAAGCAGAAGGGCCAAGTTGATGTGTACTTGGCATGACTGTGTATGAGCATTAGAACATGTAACTTAGTTGACACTCTTTCTTCTTTTTGGAAACTCAAAAGCATTTAAGAGATGTGATACTGTGCTTCTCATTTTGTACCAAGCAATAAGGAGAAAAACAAAAGGATGAAAAAATACAAGGTACTTTTAACTAAGGGGCTGGTAGAGGGAATTTAATTTCTGATGAATGGTTGCCAGTTGGTAGCTTTTAGCTACCAAATATCCGTGCCTGCTCCATTGCTGCATAAGAATTTTTTAAAAACTCTAATTAACTTTCATTTATTCTAAGAATAGCCTAGTTTTTTTCCCTAACCAAGCTGTTCCCAATAAATAGCTCTTTATTGCAGGAACAACCCCTTTACTTTCTACTTCTCAACTTGTCATGATGGCAAATTAGTCTGTTGAAATAAACACTTCCTAACTGAGAAAGTGTAAATCTTGGAGAAAAATTAAAATAATCAAAAGGGTATGAACAAAAGGGGACATTGAATATCATGGGGCATCAGGGTACAAGAACTTTCCCAGCAGTGTGGAGGAATTTTTTGTTTTTAAATGATTCTGTGAGTGAAGTATGCTCCCAGATTCATACTATACTATACAGTGCCAATTTCTAAAGTTCAGCAAAAGTTAGTGACATTTTTCAGTGTTCAGTTCTCTTCCAAACTTTTCTAAATGATGAGAACATGCTCCAGCAACCAATCATGAGGCTGAGGAAGTCTGGTTTGAAAACTGAGAGGAGAAAAAGGTAGCGCACGCCATTCTGATTACTAGTCAAAAGTAGCTAGCTTCCAAGTTTTATGGCTGGTCATCAACATTTGTTCCAATTATAAAACAAATAAAAAAGGGTAAGATTCCTCTTGTTCAGATCTTGTGCAACATAAATGGAACTCAATGAATTTTCAAAGCATAGCCACCAGAACTTAAGTATACCTTATAATGGTGTAGTAATATTCACATATTCAAATGGAGTGAGTTAACAAGTCTAACACATGAACATGAATTTGTCATTCATCACTACCGGACCACAAATAATGAACGAATACAAATTCATTCATCAAAGAAACTGAGAAAGTGACAGAACACAGTCTATGGTTGAGTAATATGACAGGTCTTACTCAAACTAAGCATTATTATGTAATTCCGAAATTGTAAAGCTATATGAATCTAAAACTTTATGAAATGGTAGATGTTATTTATTGCCAAATGCAAATGGGTAAGGCATAATGATAATAGGGAAATCAATGTGTATTCCAGAGGCTATCTGTTACATTCTTCACATTCTTGGGTTCTGGCTTTAATTTAGTCAAACACTTTATATTAATAGCTAGTTGCATGTGCTATCATCAATATCAAGTGAATTAGGTGTGGTGTGGTCACGTGTAATTATTGCAACATGGGTTTGATTTAGGTCCCATCTTCAATCCTTTTGGGTTGTTGCTGCATAAATGTTATGTTCCTTTGCCTTTACTTCTTCATCTATTCTCATCATCAACATATTGCTGTCTGCATCTACCTTTGTTGGATTAGGACTTCCTCAGAGAAAATGATTTCTTCTGATTATCAAGTTTGCAAATTTCTAACCTGAGAAACGCCGGACAAAAATGAAATTTATACTATGACTTACATTTTTTGACTTTCATTCTTTACTTTCTAATATGCTCATGTGGTCCATTGATTCTTTCAAAGAAAAAGACAGTGATACATTAATCAATGGTCCACACTAAATCACGTAAAAAAGTAAAGGATGAGAATCAAACGACGAGAGTCATACTACCATTTCCTGAAGTAAAAAACTTAACTCCCTTCTCTTTCATCTAATTACTAAACCATCTCATCATCCTAAGGAGTGAATTGGGGTGATGACTGAGCTCAAAGTAATGAGATTAATCATCTATTTTATCCATTTTTTTTTCATAGTCTTTTCTTTGACACACTGATATACTTTTTCTTGTCTCTGCATTTTGGGCTTTTCTGGTACACCTTGTCTCCTAAATAAAAAACATGGCTTTAAGAAGTTAGACATAAGGGTATTTCTATGGTTTCTTCCTGCATCTTGTATCATAAGAGTTTGTAAAAGATAAAAGTGTCCTTAGTTTTTACCATCTCCTTAGTTTCTATATAAGAGAGCAACATATCACATTACATTCTGATAGATAGAAAACCTTCCAATCCTCAATTATGACTTTCAAATTTCGAATTCTACGATCCGAAAGCTTTGAATTGCACAATCAAACATTTTTTTTTTTCCATGTAAAAAATGCCTTATAGATTATGCAACCTAAAACCTAAAATTGAATTCTGAATTATAAAGTTTTTTTTTTCAAAAAAAATTACTTTTAAATTGCGAAATTCGAAAGTAAAAAGTACTCTTCGAATTAAACAGTCCAAAAACATTTTTTGTGCTATTTTTTTTTTCAAATTGTACAATTTCGGAAGATAGATTTGACTATTGTAAAATTTGAGAAAGACTTGAAACTAGAAAGGCAAAGTAGAGATTTTCAGACATATGGAGGTGCGGAAGAAAAGTATGGGGTGCAGAAAGAAATTCGGTAAACCTGAACGTATTGTTTCTTTTTGGGTCAATTCTATGATCTGTTTCTAGAAGGCTTCAAAAGAGTGGGCTTCCATCAAGCTAGGCTTAGCCACGGCATGCTCAGAAAAAATAAAAAGACGCACACACACACTGTAAATCTAAAAAAAAAAGGTTTTGGATCTATTAACTATTTTGTAGTAATTTTCATAACATAATTTAGGTTGTAGCTAGTAACATTAAAATTATCTGGTAATATAGTCATATAAATAAAAAATTTATTGATATTTTAATGACATATCGTGCATGCTAACCGTGTCACAGTATTATGACATTTATATATATCATTAGTGCAGATTTTGTTTTTTATCTCATTTTATATATCTCGGTTGGTCAGAAACCGAAATATATAATGACACGGTAATATTTTTACAATTCAAGATAACTTTTATGTCTCGATTCAACAAAAACTTAAAACAAAAGAAGGTTATATATTTCGGTTTAAAAGAATCGGTGTCTAAAAAAATTATATGCTTCGATTTAAATATGCTATTAATCATACTTTTATCGTTTTGTATACATTTTATTTTAAAAACCCAGTGAAATATGCAAAATTAACATATATAATAGATCAACCAACAATATATACTACACAAGTGGTGAATAAGATTGTTCATTCTTCAGAATTGAACATAGATATTACAAAGTTTATAGTATAACTCACGTACACTCTTCAACCAATAATTGAAGTAAAATAACTTCAAAAAAATAATGTATGTGTGACATGATAAAAAACAAAAATGGTTGGAGGGAAATGAAAAACCAAAGTGGTGTAGGGTCTTAAAAATTGAAGGAAGAATCCAGAAAAGTTGGATAACAGGCATGTTATGTTGTTATATTCTTCTTTGCACAACCAACCAGCATTCCATGTGTGAGTTCTTTATGGGACCAAATCTCTGCCACACCAACAAACTAAACCCTAATTAACACTCACTGCCATTAACAACCTTCCTCACTTCAAAAGCATCCAAAATCTTCCCTAAAGTGAAAGAACTGAATATCACCTTTTTAGGTCTCCTTTAAATTTTAAATCGCATGTGGAAAGAGACACTTCCTCTTGCTATAGTTTAGTTTCATATTCTCTTTTCTTAGAACATGCTCAAAAACCTAATCAACGACTTAATCTATGGATCAATATCTGAGGAACAGTGACAAGATTCTCTTATGAATGAGATGATATATGCATGTATATGTAGTATGATTAGAAAGATCTTTCTTTTTCTAACACACACAACACAAACCCCAATGTTAGAGAAGGTATAGGAGTTTTGAGATTATACGTAAAAAGAACACAGAAATAAAAAAGCATCTAAAAAGTTTATTCTTGTCTTCTTATATATTCTCTCTTTATTCCCTTCAGAAACTACAATGAAGTTGCCCCCTCTTCATCTTCATTTTTTAGCTTTATCATGCATGTCCCATGAAAGAAAAGATAGCATTAACATGCACGTTACTCTCTCTCTCTCTCTGTGTTCATCTTTTTTCTCTGTAACACTGCAGAAAAAAAGATCGAATCTAACGCAGAATAAAGTAATAAAGAGGTGTCTGTCGCCTAGTATCACTCTCTTTTTCTAAAAAATATAAACCAAAAGAATATCACCAATAAACGTATAGCTTCTTGTGCTGTTCTATTCAAAATCAAACTCAAAATATTTCAATCAAGATTTGAACTTCTGCTCCCTCGTTCTCCATATCAGACACAATTTTTTTCACAGATTCCTTCTGAAGTAAATGAAACTTCGAAAATGGTTTTAAATTAAAAGTGAATATAGTTTTATTATATATGCTGTCATAGTCGTAGTCATACATAGCATGTTTTCGTGTACACATTACATAGTGTTACGGTTCAAAGAAGAGATCTTTGGTCAGTTTAAGGGGACCCATAAGAAAACTAAAAGATCTTCTTCAACTTCATATCCTAAAGTAAGTTTTCTTTTCTACTGGGAAGACATCAGCACCAGTAAAAGATTCGTGCTGCAGCTTATGCTGCATATGTATATATATATAACTCTATATGTGAAAACAAAAATATCGTAATGGATATGCATGAGATCTGATCAAATGCAGAATTTCAAATTAAATTAAGTTACTGTCATCAATCTTTAAATATTTAATATCATTGTTTATCTAAAACTTAATTATTTTGCGATATACATAGCAACGTACTCTTATCTGCATATTCTTAACTGCTTAAATCATATACATGTTAAATACCATTTTTTTTATATATACAACCATCAACTTAACAAGATATATGACAATTTCATATATATATATATATATATATGACAAGTTTGAAAGTGGATTTCAACCTTCTTTTGTTTATTTTTCATTATGCATTATATTTTTTATCTGTCAAATCTGATATGAACCTAAACTTAACCGAGGACACGAGAGTAACTTACAATCTATGAATTCTTCCACCGTCACAGGCTCCAACGTAAAGTTATCGATAACATACATACATATATATATATATATATATATATATATATGTATGTATATGTATATATTTCTAAAAGAGAAAGCGAAAGCTATATATGATTCCCCTCTAAAACCTTTCAAAAATGTGAAAAGAAGTAGAAAGTGAAGCGTAATGACACACTCTTTTGGACATTTCATTTTTCTATATGAATGTGATTATGTATATATATATATATATATATATATATATATATAAACATAAAGAAGAAATTTAGTATAATAAGGAAGTGATGACTAGCTACAGCACGAGGAACAAGGTGGTTTGCAGTTTGCACAGACTCATTGGTATATTTGTGGTATAAAAAACAAGAAAGGTGAAATTATACAAACATATGAAAAACAATAAAATAATAAGAATTATAAGAGGGAATGGTATAGTAATGAAAATAGTGATGATTTTGATGCAGTAGGATACATTTTACTTTGGTTGTCCCTCTCCATGTGTCAGAAGTGACAGCAGCCTTTTCTTGGGTTTGTTTTTCTTTTCTTTCTCTTTGATTTACAATCTTCCACCCTTTGTTCTTTCTTTCCAGCTTGTCCATTGCACACACTGTTATGCTTCCTTTGTTGTTGTGAGAGTCACCAAAGTTTCATAAATAGGCCTCCATAGGAAAAAAAGAAACAAAAAAGAGAGCAAACTATGGATATTATTTCTTGGCCTTTTTTTTTTGTTGTTGTTGAAAGAAAACTTGAGAGAGGCTTCAAGCATTAATGATGATGATGAATATGATGCTGTCTATGTTGTTTTTGTTTTTTCTCTATCTCTCTCTCTCTCTCTTCACTTTTCTTTTTTCTTTGTTGGTTCACCCTCTTCTACCCATGATGATCCGGGTTGTCAGGGTCTGGCCAATAAGAAGAGTACTTCAACCATTCAGCTTCTTGTGGGTTTGTGATCGATGACTCCTGCAAGTAAACCAAAATATTAGGGTTAGGGTTTGTAAATTGTGATCATAATCTTAAGTAATAACAAGGAAAAATTATTATATATATACTTCAAGTATATTATATATGACTCTACCGGTCCTTATTTTTCATGAATTAAAAAAAATTTAAATTATCTGTCATGTATATGAATTTTACATGAGGACTAAAAAGAGATAATTATATGGAAAATGGAAATTCACTGGTTCATCATGAATACAGCCTTTTCCCACCCTCATGGTCAAAGTGTCAAACGTCAATGGGAAAAGGAAAATGAAATTAAGTGGCTTTCACTTTTCTCAGTCTTAATTAATTAACTTGTTTATGAGAATAAAGAAAAAAGAACAAAGATAAAACTTTTAAACATTAGAAGTAGTCTAATGAGAGGAACGAATTATGTTGGTTGTTTCATCTCTTGTACAATTCAAACATAAAATAAAGAATCTCTTTTTCCTTTAAACTTCGTTGCGGCTTCGATTGATGTCCCACTTTTTGTTTTACTGTTTTTTCTTTCAGTGCATAATGGGAAGAAAAAACGTAACCACAAAGTAATAAAACTAAGTAATTTTATTTTTTTTCTCTCTATGCATTATGTGCCCTCCTTTTCCTTTTTTTTCTCTTGGCATTATGACACACAAAGTTCATATAATTCTGAGTCAAAAAGTTGTTTCTTACCTCTTTGATTTCAGTTGAAGTGCAACCCATGATGAGTTCCTCCAAACCAGACGCAGACCTTCCTCCAAGCTTATGATGATGTTGTTGCTGTTGTTGCTGCCAAGTGTACAAATACCATAGATGCATTTTCCAAGGTCAACAATCAAATTCAAACCACACATCTTAATCATCGTGTTCAACAATATTAAAAAGTGAAAAGACAGTTTCATGCTTCTCATTTTTCCAGCACTCACAAAAGCTTGCCTCCGACTCATGCACAATACCATGCAGACTCACTCCTTTGGATTTTCACATACTAATTGACTCACTCACTCATCTGTTTTCTCTTTCTTTCACTGACTAGCTTATATTTTTTTTCCCCTTTTTATGATTCATTATAAATCACCGATGGTGATAAACATTTTTAATCCTCTCATATTAACCTTTTAGAGGGAATGTGAAAGTAATTCATGAACTGTTTAAACTTATTTTAACAAAAAGAACTCTAAACTGTTATGTTTACTCAGTCAGTCTTACTCGTTTCCAATGGTAACAGCTACAGTAGTTCTCAATTATGGAAATTAAAAGGGAAGAAAACTATGATTGATCATGTATATTATAATGTTTAAGAAGTGAAAATTGAGTGGTGATTACCTGAAAATTTTCATTTTGGAGCATTATTCTAGAGACATGGTAAGAGTTGTCATCGAGAATGATGGAAGTATGGTGGAGGGGAGGTGGAGAAATAATGGTGGAGATGGGATGTGACGGCCTACTGATATGAAAAGCTGAGTTTGAAATCTGATGATGTGCATGCTGTTGATGTTGTTGATGTTGTTGATGTTGTTGTTGTTGATGATGATGATGATGAACTACATGCTGTGCTCTCTGTCGTTCATGAACTTCTTCACATGAACCTGATGCTTGCACTACTTCCCTTGCTGTTGAAGCCTCTCCCATTCCAACCTGCATTTTCCAACATCATATTCAACAGTTAACTATATATATACATGTTACACTATGCACAAGGTTAATCAAAGTAAAAGAAAAAGGAGAACATGTCAACCTCATGTTACTTTTTCTTGGTATGTTAATGTAGATATATTAGCTGTAATTGCATTTTTGTTATCAACTCGTGTGGGTGTTACCTTCAGCGGTAGGTAAAACAGGCAGTGGTTGGTTGAAACTGATTTATAATTAAGCATGGTCGTACAGATTGATGCTGTGTGTGCAAGCAATGGTGTTATATCAGCAGCTACCTTAATCTTTTCATGTCTTATTATTTCACTTTTTGCTGCAAAAGCAAACTCTAGTTTTACCAAAAGAATGTTGAAATTCAGTGAATCATGGTAGCTTTGGTCAGCTATGCAAGTGAGACATCACGTTCAATTCATTGATTTCAAAAAAAGGTGTCCAATTCAAATCATAACTGTGCAAGTGTCCAATCAAGTGTGATGCTATATATTTATATACATGATTGTATGTGTGTGCAGTGTACCTCATCAAAGCTTTTCCTGAAAGGGATGAAGCTAAAGTGATCTGGTTTTAGATGGTGAATGTCCAAAGGGTGATGAGTGAAAGTTGTGATTGGAGGGACACCAACAACAGCGGACATTTCATCTCTGTGAGTAGCGATTTCTTTGGAAGAACAACTTCCACTTCCACTGTCTCTTCTGCTACTGTTGTTAGGTTCTCCACTTCCTTCACCAGTTGTTGCACTTCTATCAGACCAGTTGCACTGTCTTGGCTGTGTCTGATAGAATATCTTTGACACCACAAGCTCTCCCTCTTTCTCTTCTTCATGCTGACCCAAATGGTATTGGTGCATCACCCAGTTGGTTTTCTCTGGCTTTCTGTTCTTCCCAAAGTTGGTGTAGAGGACAAGAATTTTCTTGCAACCCTTTTGTTTTCCATTCACCATCACTGGCCTGGTCTTACCAGTCTTGTGCCACCGGGTTTCTCCACCTTGCAAGTCACATTCGTTTTGAATCTTTCTCCGCTTTCTTGTCCCAGTTGTGTAAGCCTTTGAGGGTCTATGGAAGAAGTGTCTGCTCAATCCATCTCTTGTTACTCCTAATATGAACCACACAAAATCAAAGTTAGGTGAACTGATAAACAAAACTCTTTTTTTTTTTATATATTAAGTATAGTATAAGTTTCTTAAAAATGCCAAAAGAGACTTTGGTGGTATCTCTCTCTCTATATAGTAAAACCTAACTGGGAATTAAAAACTGACATGGAATAATGGATAAGATGGTTAGAAGATTTGAATTTTTTATCAGTGTGAATATCTGTCAGACCTGGAAGTTTCTCTGGATGGGTGTAACAAATTCCATCTTCTCCTTCAATAGTGGGAATGAACTCATCAATCAAAGGGTGTGATTTCATGTTCTTTGCCTCCACTTTGGCTTCAAGATGTTCTATCAGTTCTTGGTCTGTGGGATCAAACTTCACTCCCGCTGGCAAGCCTAGCCAGTCCTGCAGTCTCCATTGAAATTCAAGTGAAAAACCAGAATCAAAGCCAAAGAGAAAAAGTGTGTGTGAGAGAGAGAGAGAGAAGAGGAACAAGAAGAATAATACAAGGGAAAGAGAAAATAAAGAGGGTGAAGCCTTTAGTTAACAGAAAACAAAACAATAATAATACTCTCAAACTTTACCAGTGACATAAAATGAAAAAGGGAAACCCCATCAAATGAAATTGCACAAGCTATAGAGTCCAATAACAAATACAAATATGGCTATACTTTTTTGGCTGTGCATGATATATGATTCTTCTTCATACACTGTGAAAGGCTTTTGAGTGAAGGAAAGAATATTATTGAGATATTTTTCCGTACCGGCTTCCCTTCAAACTTGTGTCCGCAACCAGGGCACTGCTTGGATCCACACAATTGATGCTCTTCAAGCTTGGCATCTATGAGATCAGAACTGCTTACAGAACTCAAGTTGCTGATCTTACTCATCTCGTGACGTGTGCGCGTGCGTGTGCTATCTCTCTTGATCAAACCAGATACCTTCAAATATCACTGCAACTCCCTTTTTAAAGAACAGTCCACAACTTAGCATGTCCAAGTTTCTGCTCTATATTACAGGAAAAAATTTCAGATCCAGCAGAACATGAATTTCTCCAAAATGATCAAACGATGAAGAAAGCAGATATAACATGGCTAATAATAATCTTCCTAAGTTTTGAAGAACTATTGATTATGTAAACATGTATGAGGAAAATACCAGTAAATATATGTGTGTTAAGAAATTAAACATGTAGATGATGATCCGGTTGAGAAAACTAGGCTAAAAATCTGCAAACAAAGGGAAAAAACCTTGAATATGGACAAAAAATGATGAAACTTAAAGAGAGGAAACCGATGGTGGAAAAGAAAAATCTGCAGAACCCAGATGAGAATATGCAGGAAAGAAGGAAAATATTCGGTGAGGATAAGATAAAGAAGAGCGTAGAGGAAGGAAAAAGAGGAAGGAGTTACAATAAGATTGAGCTATAAACCTGGTTTAACCATGGAAAACACCAGAATTCCCTATCTAGCTAGATACTTTAACTGAAGGCAGTGAGAAAAATAAGAAAGGAAAAGGTGGCTAGCTTCTGCTTCAAACACACATATACTATACCTTTAAGACTTTGCTAATTTAAGAAGTGCATGTATGTAGGCGGTTTATGAGAGAGAATGAGAGAGAGAGAGAAAAAGAGAAACAAAGAAAGAAAGAAAACCCGGTTGGTTTTTTTCTGACTAAAGCTCAAAATCCACAATCCTACTAGTATTACACCTTTCTTTCAGCCTTGACTACAAAAGCAAAAGCCACAAAACGGCCACATAGCTGTTACTAATCAAGGATCTCGTACCAACCTTACAATTTCTGTCTTATTTTATATTTCTATATAAAATCATTAAAAAAATATTAAACACATCCCAAAGAACCACCAAAACATGTTTAGTTAACGAATCAGAATCAGTACATACAGATTGTATATATAATTTATATAATGTAAACTTTTATTGGGTGAAATTCTAATTTTGATTCCAAACATTTGCATTTTTCTGTCATAGTTGATCAGTGTTAGTCTTTCATCAAAAAGTTATCGAAGGTAAAACAGGTAACATGTATATGTTGATTAATAGATTTTTAAAACAGTGAGTTGTTAATACGTGTCGCAAAGTTTGGAGCTTGAGTAATAACGACGACATGGGACAGAATTACGGTCTCATTATTTAAGAATAACAGATTAAAGCTAAGATTTTTAGGGAGAGAGAGAGAGAGAGAAAGAAAGACATGGTGAGACACCCAGATGGAAATAAGGGAAAAAGGGATGATAGAAACTCACATGGGTTTTGAGCTGGAGTGCTGATCATGATGCTTTTGCCATGAATGTTTTGCACACACAAGAGAGAGAAAGAGAAAGAGATATTAGAAGGTGGTTGCTTGATAAGCAAGACAAAGCTGTGTGTACTTGATGGACCACCACCTCTTCTAATTACTGTGTTAAATCATATTCTTTAACACACACACACAGATAGATACATGTATATAGATAGATACACATTCTGATATCAAGTCTCATGATAAAATAGTTCTGAGTTGTAAAAAACAAGAGTAAAACTTAGTTTACATGCAGTGAGGTTATAAAAAACTTTGACAGTATATTTTTATTATGCAGTATGTGTGAAATTTGAGGTTGTGTTGTTTGTATTTGAAGTAGAAGAAGCAGAGATAGTTGGGGGGTCCAGCATGGAAATCTTATGCTGCCATAAAGTATCTTAATCAGATGATGGCTAGGTTTCACGTTTATAACAGCATTCTTTGGAGCAGTCAAGAGAAAAATGATGGAGGGTCCCAAATGATGTTTGCAGTGTAGATAGATGGCCATGATTGCTCCTTTGTCTCCTGTTTTTACCTTTTTTTTCTTTCTGTTTTTCTTTCTTTTGCAAATTCATAGCTTTGCTTTTCTTCCATGGAGCTCAGAATCAGAAGGGAAACCACAGTTTTTTGCCTAAATTTCTTAGACAGACACACACACCTAAGGAATATATCCTATCTTCAGTGTGTATAGACAAATTTGGACCAAGCATAGCACAGGACCCCAGAAAAACTCAACCATGTTTGTATCTTTTCAAAAATAATACAATTTTGGTACTTTCATAAAATTCTTTCAACAACTAGGTTATTATTATGGTTCCAGATTTCATATAAACATCTAAGATGAATTTGTAATATACATATATGTATAACTATAATTCTTATTTTAGATTTTATATTGAATTAAACTTTAAATTTTGGGTTAAATATATTTTTAATTATTGAATTTAACACAAAATTAGAATTTTTTCATGTCCGAAATTTTGATATATTTTAATCTTTAAATTTTAAAAATAAATAGATATGATCATTTTAATCTAATTATGTTAATTTTTTTGCGAGTCAAACATATTTTAGACTAACAATTGAGTTATTTACACAACCACTTTTAATATTAACTAAAAAACGTATTTGATACGTCAACTAAATTTAACATAATTGAATTAAAAAATATATAATTAAAATTATTTTTTTAATTTATAGACCAAAATATATAAGTTTTTGACAGAAATAAATTTTAATTTTGCGTAAAATTCATAAACTAAAAATATACTTGATCCTGATATTTACTTATATTAAATTTACCTTTTTTCATATTGTAGAATTATTTAATTTATTTTCCCAAAACGAATAAATAAAAAAAAAAAAAAAAAGAGGAAGAACAAAATCATATTGTTTTGATTATCCATTTGAGTTGACCTTGGAGGAAGCAATGGAAGGAGCATACATAAATATTCCACTGTTTAATAATATTTGTTCACCTATAAAATGGTTGGTGACACGGTTCCCAGGAACATTAACTCTTATAGTAATCATAAATAGTATATATAGTAGAAAAAGAAGTGTTTAATTTTATATATACACACACACAAAAATATTCCAAAATACTCTCTTTTTTCTGCATTAAGAATATAGTACATTAGCACAATTCTTGATACTGTGTTTATGTATCATTCCCTTGACCATTGGTTATTAACATCAATAATTAATATAATTAATAGGGGAGACAAATTTGGTATCATGAGGCTTCTCATTAAATAAGTACAAAGCAATTAATTAGGAATTAATTAAGAATAAGAAAAACATTAATGACCAGAGCTTGGACCTTCTTCATGACGTCAAGCTAGGGTTTCAATTGACTGATTTATTTGACTGTAGTTTTTCAGTTTTTTTTATTTTTATTTTTATTATTGTTATTATTGTTGTTGTTATTATTAAAGAAAGAAAAAAAAGGTAGGATATATCTATTTGCTTTCAAGTGGCAGAGGACAAGTACTTCTCTAACTTTTGTTTAGTGTTTTTTTTAGGGTGAACTTTTGTTTTCCATTGGACAATTTACAATTATTTTTTCAACTTTTTTGTATTTTTTTTTCGTTACATAATTAATTATAGTCTCTGGTTCTCTCATGGGATCAAATATTTATAGTATTTTGATTAATTAAGATATTAATTTTTAGAAAGAGATTCAGTCACATTTAAAATCTTTTATCTTTAAGAATACGTCATATGAAAAGTAAGGTCGTATATATCTCACTAATTTAGTATATACTAAATTAGTATATAATAATTTAGTATATATATACACTATACTAGTATGCAAGTAGATGGGTGGGGCAAATTTGAATTGAATTATAATAGAAAAAAAATACTATGATTTTGTTACAATAATTTAAAAAAAAATATCTATAACTGCTTTAATGCAAACAATTAACTCATTCGTTAATATATATTTTTATAAATGTGTACATAATCTAGTTATTTAGAGTATATTGTATTATTGATATATATGTTCATTTTTTTCCAATAATATTTATCCATATTTATGTACTCAGTAGAATCCAAGATTGTTGTTTCAATTTTAACTAGTGTTTTAACAGAGAGATCGTAGAATAAATGTTTTTTACATGATTAAAAATTAAAAATTACAGTAGATAAAAAATAATTTCTAATTATAACTAAAAATGAAACCCATTCTGCAAATTTTATAAAACTATCTCTCATTAATATTATAAATGAAAATAATGAGAGATAGTTTTATATACTACTATCCTATTTTCTTAAAAGTAAAAAAATAAAGGGTAGCACAGATGTTGAAAAGAAAAAATGTGAGAGGGTGGCCCATAATTTGACCCAATTATGTGTTTTTGGTTGGGCCTTTTGTAAGATTGCTTGAGAGGTGGAATTCCGTGGTGGGTGAAAGGTGTCCAGAACTTCACGGAGCAAAAGTCCACCAACTTCAGAGTCACCACCCAACAATATTATCTTATAATAATTCTATTATTAGGTTTATACAACTTTCACATGCAAAATATATCATTAATGTTTATAATATATCTAGTACATTTTTTTAAACTTTAGTATTTAATAAATTCAAAATGTTGATTTAAATATCTGTTGTTGTTTCTGTAAATTTTAAGGTTTACTAGCCGTTAGATTAAATATATGTTAACTTGAAGTGTTGAAAAGTTATTATGTAATATATTCGTAAGATACATCATCACATGATGATGTATGTATGTATAATTTTTCATTCTTAATTATTTTGTTGGACTTTTGATATACGAATTCTTTACATAAAACATTTAATATTATTTTTAACACAAAATACATAATATTGGATATTTTGAGAGAATTTATCGAAAAGATTCAATAATAGTAATAATATATGAGCTCGATTGATATAAGAAAGTGATACTTTAATTCAAAAGTATAAGAAAAGATAATAAGTTTAAGAGTTTTTATTTTTAATTTTATATTATATAAGATTTAAAATTGCTGAATACCGCTTTATAGATAAATTATATTTAAAACATAGTAAGGTCAAGTATGCTTTTAGTAGTCTTTTTAATTTAATTACGTTAATATTTTCTTGACATGTCTAACACATTTTCTGTTAGTATTGGAGTTGTTTATTTTGTTTTACACAATTTCAATTCAATATTTATTAAAAAATGCGTTTAACACCTCAAAAAAAGTTAATTTAATTGGATTAAAAAGATTATATTCATTCAATTTTAAAGTTTATAGATCAAAATGTAGCTAAATTTCAAACACCAGCAAATTTCAATTTTTTATCAAAATTTAAGAACTAAAATCGTGCTTTTCTCAAAATAGCATCGATGTTTGAGTCAATTAGACCGGATCTTGTCTTCCATTATTTATGTTCAATCAATTCAATGGATGCCTCTGCATGAATTTGTGGGCATTTTATAGAGAAGAGATTCTGGGAATTTGAATTTGAGTGGTGAAATTATTATATGAATGGTTGTGAAGTTTGTGAGATGACAGAGTGTGATTGGTGTATGAAAAACAAAGTATAGAACCAAAAATGGTTGATGGACGGCCAACAACACCTTGACGGTGGCATAAGGCCTGTACGGATACCTACCAACCACTCATTAATCTCTTTTTGTTTCTTTTCCACCATTACAAAATTAAACTCACTCAACTTCAAAAAATAAATTGTTTTAGTTGGAGAATCAAGTCAACTTTACTTTTACTTTCATATTAAATATGTTCATATATTTCATATTTCTTTGGATAAGAATAATATGGACAGAATTGAAAAAATTATATTTAATTGATATGAATATTCAATATATTCCTCACATCATATTGAGGACTTCTAATACTGTATTTATTTAATAAAAGAACTTTATCTCTTAGGTATATAATTATGTTGGAATTTTGTAAGATTTAATTAAATTTTTAAAATTTAGTTATTAATATATTATTAGGATTACTTAAAAGATTTAGTACAATAAAATTTATTGTTTATAAGGTTATAATGTTATTCGTTATCATGTTATTGTTAGACTATCAATAAATATTAATATTTAGTTATATATTTGATATGTGTATATGTTTTAGTAGATGTATAGGAAATCTTATATTAATTATATATAAAATAAATTTGTAATACATAAATGGATATAAGCTTTATAAATAAATTTTTGTGACATTGAAAATCATACCATAAAACATTGAATAACATATAAAAAAATTATAAATATTGAATTTTTAAATGTTATGCCGAAGGTGTTCGTCATGATATTTTATTTTGATTTATCTTTGATTTATTTTTAATTTATGACTTCAATCATTTTTAAATTATTTATTTTAATTTTTTTAAGTGATATGATGTGATGATCTAAGTGTGACTAGAATGGTAAGTAAAAATGATTAAAAAAAAATTAGTTAAAATATTATTATCTATATTTTATATATATAATCGTGTTTTTATGGATTTAAGATTTATGATTTATGGTTAGGATTTATGGATTAATCTTTCTAATCTACCTTCTTAAAAATATTTCAATATTAAAATAAAATAAACTATTTATTTATTTATATACTTTAGTTCATCTTATCCTTAATTAATATGAAAATTTTCATGGTTATAGTAGTAATAATTATTTGTATAAAAAGAGATTGCATTGGTGGTGAGGGCGAACACAGAGACCAGACATTGACGTTGTAGTTTTTGTTTCCAACTGAAGACTAAAGTATAATTGATTTTTATTTTTGGTCCACAACTTTTTTTTTTTTTAATTTTCTTCCAACATCATCAACTTCATGTGACTGTTATATGGATCTAGAATGTGACTTTGCATGCGCCAATTTATTGTTTTCTATCACTTTGCACCATTCATGCCTTATGATTCACGAACACTCTTTCAAATAATATAAATATAAGTTTAGTAAAAATATACATTTTATACTTAACAATCAATATAAAAGTTAGCATAAGTATTTTTTTGTAATAATTTATAATTACATCCCAAAACCTGAACTTATTTATATGTATTATAGTACAAGAGTGTTGTGTAATTTATTTAAAATATAATAATAATAATGTTGTTGAAGTGAGAGTGCTATAGTTTCATCGAGAATGATTCAGTTTAATTTGTTGTGTAAAAGGAAAAAAAAAATGATATGTTTGAACTTTTCTTTTGGAGAAAGAAAAATTAAAATTAATTTTCATAAACTAAAATGAACTTATATTTGAAGTTAATTATAAAAGTTCTTTCACAGTAAAATTAACTCCATTAAATATATTATTTATAGGTGTCATGTAACATGCGTGACAGAAGTTTTACTATTTGCAGTATCTAAAATTTGTTTTGGTAAGATTGGTGAAAACATCATCCATCTAATAATGTATATTTTTTAATTAAATTTTGGCTTTCCATGATGTTTGTAATGCAACAATGATGAGGAAACAATTGTTAAAATAATTATTATATTAATAGTATCTGAGGTCAACAATGACATCAGCTCTCAGTTTCCAAATTATTTTAAAACTCTAGTTTAACAAAAATTTATACATGTGGTTACTTTCAAATTTTAAATAATCTTTTAGTATACAAAAATTAAACATACAAATAAATTTAAATCCTTATCCTGTACATTTCCTGCACTGAAACGATAAACCTAATAAATTCGATAATTGAAATTAAACTACTTACATTAATTTTATTCATTCTTATTCAAATTTAAATTAAATATTTTTTTTTTCAGATTTATATAAAAATTGAATTATCGGACAAAAGTTATAAAAAGTATGTAGTTTTAGAAGATTTATTAATTATTAAGATTCTCTTTCTTTTAAAGTTTTCTTCCAATTTAATCCATATAAACCAAATAGAAAGTTTAAGTTACCTATATTCTAATTAACTTAATTTAAATATTTTGCTACCATCTTAAAGTTTAGTAAATTAAAAATATTCGATAGTATATACAAAATACTGGTTAGTTCACATTTGAAAGACATGCACGAATTCAACAACTAATACTTTTTATTTTTTATTAAAAAAATATTTTTTATTTTAAGACAATAGTTTAAGGTTAGTCAAATTTAAACAAAAAAAAAAAAAAACTGCAATAGCCATCCATCAATAAACAGAAAGACAGTAATATTACGTCAATAGACAGAAGAATTTTAATTCTGACTGGTTATTTAATTTTAATAACTATTAAATACATTCTTAAAAAGTATTAAGTACATATAATGATATCATATAATACATAGAAACAAATATAAATTAATATAAACTATTTAATACGCGTATATAAAGTCATAATTTGTGGCAAAAAAGTCATAATAATTTCGATACAAATTTCTTTTTAATATATTTATAATCCATAATTTTAACGCGAAAATAAAATTTGCCTGAAATATTTTTATTTTAAAACTTAAAAATATAAATGAATATAGTTATGTTAATTTAATTGTGTTAATTTTTTATTAAGTATTAATCAATTTTGTAGATTAGTATCTGAGTTAGAATCTGTTACACACAGCGTATATAATTTAAATGTTGATAAAAACATTATTTAACACTTAACACGTAAAAAATATCTAATATAATCAGAAAATCTATATCAATTTTTAAAATTTGAGGTTGTATTAAAGTTTGAAACAAATACAAATTCTAATTTTATGATAAATTTAAAATTTAAAAATATATTTAAATATCTCTACGAATAATTTGTTTAGACAGAATATAACAATTATTCTTTTATTAGGAAAACACTCTATCACCAGCATTAACATGTACACGCACCTCATCTTTAATAATTAACCATTGTTAAAGTTACATTCAATTACCATTAGGTTAAATGGATTTATTTAATGAGTTAAAGCAATTTTTTTTAAACTTTATTTTTTAATTAAAGAAAATCTGAATTGTTTGCCACTTAAACCAGAAGACACTAATAGAATTAAAAATTAGTCATTAATGGCAAAGTTTTGAGCTTATACTAATATAATTGGTTGAATTTCCACTCTAATAAAAAAATTGTTTATTTGTTGTCAATAATTTTTATGTGATGTAACATATAGAAACTGTGATTGAAAAGGAAGTGCAGCAACTTTGGCTTCAACATACTAAACATTTTGGTGCAAGGTTGTACACAAACTACTCAGGAACGAATATGCTTGAGCACCGAAATCTAAGTATGATTAGTGGTATCATTAATAAATAAATGTTTTTTTTTAAGGTTGGTTGCTCATTTCACAAATAATAAAGTAATTGTGAGGCATATACGTTAATATTAAACAAGTAATTGCGTTTTTCTCTTGATTTAATATTAATATTTTCTTATTCAATAATTATTTGTTTAAGATGTGAAGATGAACTTTATGTTTTGATTGGATTAAAAGAAGAAGTGGAAAAAAAAAAAGAAGAAAGGAGGTTGGGTAGGTAAGATTGTTTGGATAGAGAAAAAATAGTAAAAAGTTTGTGATGAATAAGATTAATGTGAAATAAAAATAATTAAATTAATTATAAAAATGTTCATAATTTTATTTTAAATAAGAATGAGTATACATAATAAAAAGAGAAAAATCATTTATGAAATGAAAATGATATGCTTAAAACTTTATTTAGTTTTTGAAATTAAATATATTTTTTATCAAGCTAAATGTTTTGTATCATTGTTTCAAATGCATTTTCTAGAAGAAGTTGTGATAAATCATACCTCGTTATTAGACAACATTTGAAAATTTTAGAACAAAGTAAAATAAACAAACATGTATTTATAGTTATGGACAAGACAATTAATAGATAAATAATTTTTTTATTACACATGGATTCAACATTATGTGTATACTAAATACATAATTAGTTATAAGCCAAATAAAAGTGTATATAAAAACATTTATAAGTAATTTATTACAACTTTTCTTCTTATGTAAAATACAACATGCACTTTTATCACAAATCGATAATGATTTGAGGTATTTAACCTTTATTATGAGATTATTGATGTCATTTTACAACAATTTATACACGAATTCAAACATAAATAATAAACTATGAATTTTGGTCTCTATTTCTCCATTAAGAGAACATTGAAGTCAATCAAAAAGCTTATGAATGATACATTAGACTTTATATTTTTTTATTTTTGTGTGTGTAGTAACTCGCATTTATGTATATACTCTATTTTTATTAAGAATGTTGATGCTTTTAAAAGTTGAGAAGTAGTTTTTAATTCAAAACACAACTTCTTAAAACTAGCACTTATTCTAGGTGAATTTTGTAGAAAATAAAAAACGGACATAATTATACAAGCATTATAAGACTTTATGGAAAATTATTTGTTAAAGACATACATGTTAAATTTGGGATTTAAAAATAATAGTAAAAAAACAAATAATACGTACATTACATGATAAGAGATTTAGGTAAATGGACCAATCTTTTAACCACCCAAATGTAGAATTTGGGTGAATGTTTACAAGTCTCAACCTTTTTTAGATAATAAAAACACAAATTTTAACTACACATAATTTTCTAAAACTATCATAACTTTCTACCCACTTTCATCTGATCCCTATGTTAGCATCGATATTTGATTCTTATTGATGATAGTTTTCACATTTAATTTCCACCTACAATTCACAAAAACTAATTTAGAAACACATATTTCTCTCACATTCGAAAAAAAAAATCAAAACTTTTTTGTTAGTTATATTTCACAAAACTCCTTGGAAGAAGACAAGAGTCACGGAAAACAGAGACAGCCTCTGTTTTTGGCTAGAACAAAACAGGACTTAGAATTTAACCATGCAAGAAAAAAAGATAAAAAAAAAAAGACACAAGGAATCCGGAATCTCCAAGGTTTATTCTAGAAGAACCAAGTAGTCCACCACAGCACAGCATAGCATAGCATCACTGTGTTCCACGCCGCACCCTCAAAAAAGCTGTGGATCAAAGTCTACAACTTCAAATCCACACTCTATTCCATTTCCATCTTCAGCCACCTGTTTCTGCTTCACAAGAAAGTTCCTTTTCCCCTTTCTCTTTTTTTTTTTTTTTGTAAGCTACCATCATTGATTTCTCATATAAAAATCAAATTCCACCTTGGTGTCTGATTCCTTCGGTCAACTCCGTTTACTATAAATATGACCACTCTTTTCTTCATCTTCTTCAACTCCCATCACCACCTTTGAATGGATTCTAGTTCCGAGTTTTCAAATCACAACCAAAACCCCACCACCACCATCAAACAGAACGGTTTCCTTCATCCGAAGCTGGGTTCCGAACCTGCCAGATCGCGATCACGCGCTGCCATGGCTTCGCCTGCCAACTCCGACCCTAAGGTCGTCACCGGCGCAGCTGGTTACATCCTCGAGGATGTTCCGCATTTGACCGATTACATTCCGAATCTCCCAGTACGTCGTCGTTTTCATCGTTCTGATTTTCTCTCACGCCACCGTCCAAAGCTGTTCCTCACCTGATCAGCGATCACGTGGCCCTTTTTTTTTTTTTTCTCTGTCTCACCTTTTTCCTCGAAACACTCGAATGCTTTGTCGTGTTGTATAATACAACTACTTTTTTCTTCCCTTTTCCTCCCCCTGTTTTTTCTTTTCCATCTGCCGACACCCAAATTTAATAATAATGGGGAAATTTTTTATTTTCTGGTTCGGGATCAGAAATCTGTAATTAGCTCAACAATTTTTTCTTTTGGGGTGAAGGAAAAAAAAAAAACTTTATTTTCTTTTCACTTAAATTTTTGGTGTATGATGATAACTGTGTGTTTGTGTTGTCGCAGACATACCCAAATCCTTTGCAAGACAACCCTGCTTATTCAGTTGTTAAGTAAGTGTTAATTGGTTAATTCTTCTTCTCTTGGGTTTTAATTTCCTTTACCTTGTTGCTTTGATAGGTGAAATTGAATTTATTATTTACTTGTCGTTTCGCAGGCAGTACTTTGTGCATGTTGATGACAGCGTTCCTCAAAAGGTTGGTTTCTGGTTACAATTTTGATGGTTTTAAGTAATTAGGGATGGGTTTGCAGATTAACTGATTTCTACATTAAGGTGGTGCTGCATCATCATCATCATCATCATCATCTCCCTTGCTTGTATGGACACCTTCAAATCCAAATTTGAATGGAATGGTAACTGCATGGGGTGAATGTTGGTGGGGTTTTATTTTATGTTTATGTTATGTTTCCATTTGCAGCTTAGACATTGTTACCTACTTACCTTAATTAACCTGTCATCTATTTTCATTTTGTTTCGACTTTTTGACAGGTCGTTGTTCACAAAGATGGTGCACGAGGGGTACATTTCAGGCGCGCTGGGCCTCGTCAAAAGGTACGTTTCCATGTGTGGGTCTGGTCGATGTTTCTATCCGAACATTGTTCGGTAAATTTGGTATGTCTGGTGTCTGACTTTTTTATTTATGGCTTCTAAAATTGGATATTCAGGTGTATTTTGAAGCAGATGAAGTTCAGGCTGCCATTGTTACTTGTGGGGGTCTGTGTCCCGGGCTCAACACTGTCATCAGGGAGTTAGTATGTGGCTTGAACCATATGTATGGCGTGAAGAGAGTTCTGGGAATAAATGTACGTGAATGTTCATGGCGTTTACTCTCTTTCTTTTTGATTATTTTTTGTTGTCGTTTTGGATTAGGGGGACAGTGGCATTAAAACTGAAAACAAGTTATGTTCTTTATTTTCTGTCGTGTTTCAGACAAGCCTTAAATGCCTGAGGTTGGTTATTAATGTACTAATTTGCGCTTGTCTAAAGAGACCAATGATTGTTGTTGGTCTGTAATAATTGTACAGGCTTTTATTTATTTCTCTCATGTTGCTATCATAGTTTCTGACTGCTATCTCTAACTAATGATATTGTTGTGATGTGAAGGGAGGATACAGGGGTTTCTATGCTCGCAACACAATCACTTTAACTCCCAAGAGTGTGAATGATATACATAAGCGTGGAGGGACTGTCCTAGGAACATCACGAGGAGGACATGACACCAAAAAGATCGTTGACAGTATTCAAGATCGAGGAATCAATCAGGTCTGCATTTCTTTCCATTGTGTAGTATCTTTTTTGTGTATGTTCATCAGATTAATATCTTTCTGAATTCAGGTTTATATCATTGGAGGAGATGGAACTCAGAAGGGTGCATCTGCAATTTTTGAGGTATCTAAAATTACTATATCAGAATTAGTGTTTAGGGATATGAACGAACATTTTAGCAAAATCATTTGGATATTCAAGATCTGTTAAACTAATTGCATTAGTAATTCAACCTGATTATCCATGCAGGAAGTCAGAAGGCGTGGTCTCAAAGTTTCAGTTGTAGGAATCCCCAAAACAATAGACAATGATATCCCGGTAAATCTTTATTTCTTCTACATTCTACCTTTATTTGGCTATAAACTCATAGTTTAAACCCCATTAGCATCATTAGTTGGTAAATTTCTTCTGCTGTCACTTTGTTGCTTAATAGGTTATTGACAAGTCCTTTGGCTTTGACACTGCTGTTGAGGAGGCTCAACGAGCTATAAATGCGGCTCATGTTGAGGCTGAAAGTGTTGAAAATGGCATAGGTGTGGTCAAGTTGATGGGTAGAAACAGCGGTAAGAACTGCTTTCGGGTTCAATTTTAATATCAATTGCCTAAGAATTATGCGAAGCTTTATACATTGTTTCTTAAGTTCTTCTATTGGCGTTGTTACTGAACCTAACTTCACTTCATACATGGTGTATTTTGGATGTATGGTGCAGGATTTATTGCAATGTATGCTACTCTTGCAAGTAGAGATGTGGATTGTTGCCTAATTCCAGAGTCACCCTTTTACCTAGAAGGTCCTGGGGGACTTTATGAATATATAGAGAAAAGACTCAAAGAAAATGGTCACATGGTTATTGTGATTGCTGAAGGTGCAGGACAAGAACTTGTTTCTGAGAGTGTGCAGTCCATGGGCACGCAGGATGCTTCTGGAAACAAGCTTCTTCAAGATGTTGGCCTATGGATATCCCAAAAGATTAGGGTTGGATAGTTATTCATTCTATGTGCATTCTATATTACTATTTGCCAATTTTTCACTACTGATAAACGTTTATAAAGATATTTTCTGTCGCTTACTTTAAGCATTTTTACACCTTGCAGGATCATTTTGCTGAACAGAAGACACTACCCATAACTCTCAAATACATAGGTTTGTAAAAGTGATTAAACTCTTGAATTTCATGAAAGGGGACTAAAGGCTTCGCTTTTCTGTTTTACAGATCCAACTTACATGATCCGAGCTATTCCAAGCAATGCTTCTGACAACGTGTATTGCACACTTCTTGCTCAAAGTGCTGTTCATGGAGCAATGGCAGGTTACACTGGCTATACTAGTGGACTTGTCAATGGAAGACAAACTTATATACCCTTCTATGTAAGTTCATCAGACATGATATTTGTTGGTTCCATAGAATATATAAGATTTATCTGTTGACATTCAACAAACCCGTTTGTGATAAAGTTTCATACTTTTTTGCTTTGTTATGCAGAGAATCACTGAGAGACAGAACCACGTAGTGATAACTGATAGAATGTGGGCTAGGCTTTTATCTTCAACAAACCAACCTAGTTTTTTGGATGTGAAGGGTGATCATGAAGAGAAGAAGGAGGAAGAATCATTGCATCAGGTAGCGGATGAACAAATTTCCAAAGTCACTTCGGGTAACCATAACAACGAAATCAGCCATGTGTATCCCGCAGCTTGCTAGATATTACTGTGATTTGTGACCCTTTGTGATGCGATATACTTAGTATATAAGAGCTATCATTTTGCCCTTGTTTGTCAATAAGATGGCTGTGGAAAACTCAGCCTTGCACCATGAAAATGCTTGTCAGAATGTTGTTGCTTTCCAATGAGATTGCTTTATCTGGAAATGAACTTTCATTGGTTTGAATTGAATATCCACAACTAGCTTTGCTCACTGTAGGCACTAGGCAAATCAAACGGGTGAAAGATGATTTTTTTAGAATTTTTAATGCAAGATTATTGATTAAATTAAACCATTTATGTCATTTGATTGGTGGCATCTAAAAGAAAGTGTAAAGGATTTGTGTGAGTGGTAGTATATGTGAATTTCCAGAACTTGCTGACCGTGTTAAAGTTGAAGTTTTAACAACTCAGGTAGTAGCAGCCAAGAAGCTCGGAAGTTTTTGACTTGTAGAAATTAGAAAACGAGTGTGATGAATGAATGTGGCACTATTATTTATAAATTATTATGAAATGAAATTTCGTGCTTGACTTAAATTCTACTATTATATGTTATCCTACTATGGAAAAATATTATATTTGGATTTGGACTTCTATTCAAAAATTAAAGTTGGTGGCTTTATTTTATTATCATTAATTAATAGCTGATATGTACTTACTTTAAATGAAAGATTTGACCTTTTTATTAAAGGTTTTTACTTTATATTTAGATTTTTTTATACTTTTAATTAAATATTTATAATTAAATTTTGTCATTAATTAAAGTGGTGTGGTTATTACTTTGAATTGTTTGTTATTCACGTCTCTAATGATTTAATTAAGATTTAAGTATCTTTTGATTAATATTTAAATTTTTTATTAAATTTGATTATTTTTAATTGAATTTCTTTTAAAAATTTTGTTATATTGATTTTATTTTATTTTTCAATTGATTTTATTGTGTATTAGAATATCTTTGATTTTATTTTTGTTCTAGTATTTAATTTATAAAATGAAATTATATTATTCTTTACAAAGATAATTAAGATGTTAGAATTTCATTTTTATTATTTATATGATAGTGATTTGTTTTAAATTATAAAATCAAACGAATTATGTTATCTAATTGATGATATAGATTCACTTAAAAAATAAAAAGATTTTAATGATAATTTTGAATAAAAACCTCACTTAAAAATATTTAAATTTGAAAAAAGAATTCAATCTTAATTAAATTGTTGCTGATAATGATTTAATACAACAGTGAAATTATCTTAGACAACAATATCTAATTAAGAAACATAAAATTTTTGATGCGCTATGATTTTTTTCTATACGGATTAATTTATAAAAAAAATAAAATTTATTCGTTATAATTAAATGATAATGGTTCCTTTATAGTTTCGTGGCACATACAAAAAATAACTTTTTAAAATTCTTTCCAGATTTTGAAATGTATTAAAAAGTTTGGCATCTGTGTTATTAATTAAAATTTTCTAAAATTATAAGTAGAATTTAATAAATAATAAAAATGAATGACAAAAAGTTATAATTCAAATTTTAATCAATAAGTAATTGGTTTTTTAGAAGCTTGTTGGTATGTCTATTGTTACATTATTAAAATTAGTTTTCTTGCTGATAAAAAAAATAAAAAATAATTAGTTTTCTGTTGCTTGGGTCCATTCATTGCCACCATACATATCTATTTAACAGTTTTCTCTCATAGAAATGTTACAGCTTACTCCGTTCGAAGACAAAAAAATAAAAATAATATATATTTTAGAATGACTTATAAATTGTCTTTTTGTTTTAGAAAATATACAATGTAATTCTATAGCACTCTATGGAGCCGCTTATTTAATTTGAATAAAAGTTCATCTAAAATTTTATACGAAAAAATGTAGATTTAAAATCGACATTAATTATTCAACTTTATTTTGTTAAAAATAGGACGAAAAATATCCAAATAAATTGTACCATTTTTTAAATCGCATTCATTAATAATAATGTCGTTCATATAATTCTTCACTCGTAACACTATTTTTATTTAATTTTTATTATTTCAGTCTTTGAATTTTAAAGACAATATAATTTAATCCGATCTTGTTTTATTTATTCTATTTTGATCAAACTAAACTCTAAACCTATCATTTTTTTTTTATTTAATATAACGTAAAATGACTAGTTGATGAAATGCAAAAAATTAAATAAATATTCCCAGAATTATTTCTTTATTAGAAAAAATACATTTTTTAAGTTGTAGTAAAATTAAAAAATAAATAAAAAGTGAAAAGAGAAGAAAACCGTGAATTAGAAATTAAAACTTCCAAAAATTGAATTAATTAAGAAAAATCAACAACTAAATCAAATAAGTCGAAATTATTATTTTTTGGAACATTAAAAGAAAAAGACACGTAAGTGTTGAAAGAAAGAAAGAATAAGGTGTTGTTTGTTGAGATTGGGAGACTTGGATTGAATTAGGGCATAATCAGAATGGGGATCCGATTCGTGTTGATGGTGAACAAGCAAGGCCAAACGCGCCTTGCTCAGTACTACGAATACCTCACTCTCGAAGAGCGTCGAGCCCTAGAAGGTGAAATCGTTCGCAAATGTCTCGCTCGCAACGAACAACAGGTTCTTCAATCTTCATTTAGATCCACAATTCAACTATTCAGATCCGTTTCATGTATTGCGCATTCGCTTTATGCGATTCAACTTTCTGATTTCGAATTCTCACTCTTAAATTGTTTTTCGTCGTCTTTGATGACGGACAGTGTTCCTTTGTCGAGCATCGCAACTACAAAATAGTGTACAGGCGCTACGCCTCCTTGTTTTTCCTCGTTGGAGTCGACGATGACGAGGTAAATTAATAAATTCCTTTCTCTAAGCCTTTTTTCATCGAAAGACAGTGGAATTTGAAGTTCGTGTGATAACTAAGCAGTTAAATGTCTTCTTTACATAAATTAAGTCTGTGAATTTGAGAGGATATCTCAGTTTGGTGTAAAATGTAATGTTAGAGTGGCGAGTGTTAGTGAAGAAATCTCGAATTGATTTAACATAAATGATAGATGTTGTGCTTTAAGGTGTTGATGTGATGTGGCGTCAATTTCACCTGTGATTTGTTCATGACATGTTGAATGATATTTCCTAAGTACTTTACTTGCTCGTAGTCCATAACAGTGATCAACCTGAGTATATTGATCTGGTATGCATCTTTAACGGAACTATGTGAATATCACTTGGATTTAGTTCCTCTAAAGCGAGTTAAGGCTGAAACAAGTAGTAATCATTGTCGTTGATGAGAAATTTGACTAACACATTTATGATTTGTTGTGCATGTAAATGTTTTTCTTTGGCTGGATGATTATGCATGTACTGTAAAGTTGACCATTAGTTTTGTCATCAATGACTAGGATTTAGTTTCTGTGAAGGGATTTTCTTGTACATTAAAAAATGATTTTCTTATACCGTTATTTTCTCATATATTGGCTTTAACTCCTCTCAGGTGAGTAAGGATAGAATACGTTGTTGATGAGAAAATCAATGGTTGACGTTACATGTTATTCTTAGTTTCTTATGCATGTGTATGTAATATGTAATATAGGCTGTTGACGTTTTTATCCATGTCTGGAATTACTTACTTTATCTTCTATAGTGAGTTGTTTATGTTTAGAAGGGTCGGATCCATGTCACTTTTGTGTAAACCTTGGGAAATATTTAGAATCTTCATGACTCCATGTCACTTTTGTGTAAACCTTGGGAAATATTTAGAATCTTCATGACTTCTTATTCTACCTTCTGCCGATAATGTTGCAGAATGAGTTGGCTATTTTGGAATTTATACACCTCTTGGTTGAAACCATGGATCGTCATTTTGGCAATGTGGTATGTCTCGCTTTACAAACTGTTCTTCCCTGTTTTGAAGGTAGATTCCAATAACTTTGCTTATTTCTCGTTCACATTTACTTGCAGTGCGAGCTAGATATTATGTTCCATTTAGAAAAGGCGCATTTTATGTTGGAGGAAATGGTTATGAATGGTTGTATTGTGGAGACAAACAAATCAAATATTCTGACTCCAATTCAGCTGATGGATAAAACATCTTGAAGGAGAAAAAAAGAAAGATGCCCGGTTTTTGATGTATGAATATCGTTCTGTGTACAATAGACAAGATAATCTACAATTTTCAGTATGAATGAAAATTTGTGTGTAACTTTTTATCTTGTTTTCCTCACATCCCTTGTATGAATGACTATGAACTTGTTTGTTTTTCAAATGGCACTTGGCATTAGAAAAATACCTCGATAATGGAAATTATAAATTTCAAATCAAAATTGCACCTTGACCATACCGACCAGTTGAGGTGTAGTTATGTGACATACACAATAAATTTTCGAGCCAGATGTAGGAGTCTAAAGATTATCTACTTTATTCTAGGGTTAAATGCATGAACGTGGCTTTGAAATGGACTTTTCCTATAGTTGAATATGAAAGGCCCGGGCTACTAAATGCAGAATTCATGACAATCGTTCAGAGTACCCATCTGAAGGGGGAGCTACGCTGTAATGTTTTATAAGGGGTAATGTAAAAAAGGTTTCGGGATAGTATTTTTAAATAATTAAAAGATGATGAGTGTATAGAAAGTGTTCTTATAAATTTCACGAAATCTGAAGAGTGATGACGATATAAGTGGAGAATTAAACCTAACATGTCTCTGCATCTAAATCAAATGATATGAGGAGTTGGTAGTAGTCATTTATGTTTTGATTGGTAGATAGGACAGAAATGGGAAGATGTAAATAAAATTAATGAGTGAAAATAAGTCAAAAATAAAGTAGAAAGAAGAAAATGAAGATATTTAGTTAAACAAAAATAGAAAAAAAAAACGAACATAAAAAAGAAAAAGATGAATAAAAATAAACTAGAAATCGTGAGTTTTATTAATTAAAAAGTTGATTCTTTTATATATTATACTAAACACCCACCAACTTATTTCATTTACTCAAATGTTTTCAACTTATTTCATTTTATATATTATACCAAACACAAATATAACTGTTGTTTCATCTCAATGTAGTCAAACGCATTTCAGTTTTGGTTCATAAATTATGTGAGAACTAATATTCAAACACATTAATTGTATTTTATGTGTATTTATAAACACCACAAGCATTTGTTGCAGTATGTGGTGTAGTTGCAGTGAGGTTGTGATTAGTGTTGGTTTTCTTCTAATGAACTTCAGCTGGGACGTGTGAAAGTTATCTTTAGCTAATACCAACCCTTTACAATAAAAGAAGTCGTGAAAGTTTTCTCACAAATATTCAATAGTTCTCTATTTACAAAATAGAACACACACACTATAGTATGGTTATTTACAGGCACCATTCCTCCTTTAAACTCTCTCTGTGCAGAATAACAAACGACAAACGATAACGATGGTAGCAAAACAGAATGATGAACTAAACAATTTTTTTTCTGTCAGGCATGGTATAGATTCATGCCTAAAAAATATGTATTTTGTTCTGAAATGTCCGTGTTGTACAATTTTGATGCTGAATTGATCGATAGAACTAAACAGCAGCTGGACATCCACCCTTTCTAGGATCACTTACAGCAATAAGAGTACCATGCTTTGATTGTAAGTTGATGTTTTTACCAATTTTCCTGTTCATGTCAGCTGCAGTTTCCGGATTTTGGACAACAAGTTGAGTGACAGCTAAAGCTTCACACTCCCTCAGTATATGACCTCTTTCTTCTAGGAAAATCCTTGTTTCTTTCGAAAGTTGAATGTGATCACCGTTCAGTGCAGTCAAATTCTCATAACTAACTACATTTGGTACTAGCTGCATGAGATAAAGATCCAAATCAGATCCAAGTTTGGAGCATAAAACATCACGGAATTATCTAAATAAAGATTAGTTACTACCTTGTGATAGATCCTCGGGCTCAGAACTGCATCCAAGGGTTTCATTCCCAAGATGAAATGATTAACAAAGACTTGAATCACTGCTGGAGCAATGTTCATTCCACCGCTCCCTCCAAGTACTCCAACCAACTCGTTATTCTGCAAGAGGAATGTTCATGTGTAAGAATCCTTACTCTCCAAATCTAATAAGGTTATTGCTTTTATCTTGGTTAGAATTCACATTCTGCAAATTGCAAGCAATACCTTTGTGACTATAAGAGGAGTCATGGAAGACAATGGTCTTTTGTTTGGTTCGATAAAATTTGCTGGAGCTGGAGGCAGTTTATCAGGGGATATTTCAGTGGGTGCAGAGAAGTCATCCATCTCATTGTTCACCAAAATACCAGTAGAAGTAGAACGAAACCCAGCTCCAAAATGATAGTTTACAGTTGATGTTAGTGACACAGCATTTCTATCAGCATCAACGACACACAAATGGCTTGTTCCATGATCTCTCAGTTGACTCCACCTGCCCAACATGGTTATGAATAATAATTTTTTGTCAACAACTTAGTGATTTTTCAACAGATCTTGCAGAAGGAAATGGTTTCATTCAAATTTCCAGTAGTAGATCGCACCTGTTCATGTAGTACTCTGGAGGGAAAGTAGTGTTATCAAATATCAGTTGCTGAATTTCTTTTGCAAAAGATGGAGAAAGCATTTTGGATATGGTATCATCAATGTTTTCAACAAAGTTAGGGTCACCCAAGTTCATTCGAACAGCAAACATGAATCTCAGAGCTTCTATCAGACGATGTAGACCAAGATTTCCCCTTGCAGCATCAGGATCTCCGTAACTGTCCAAGATGTTCAGAACCTGTTCACAAACAATGAAGAAAACATACTTAATGCAACAATTGTTGATACTAAATGTTGCAGAATTCTGCATTGGTATTAAATGTTGCTCCCCGGGTTTTGCTTTATTGGAATATAAAATTCATTTGTCAATAGACTAATGAAACTAAAGAAAAAAGATGTCTGAATATCTAACATGGAAGTAGCATGCAGAAAAGAGGAGAGAGGAATGTACAAACCAGTGAAAGAGCAAGTGTTCCAGATGAAGGAGGTGGCATTCCATATATGGTGTATCCCATCACATTCAGAGTCATTGCATCTTCTATTTCCAACTTGTAATTGCGCAAATCTTCCATTGTTAAAATGCCACCAGCCTCTTTCACATCCTTCACTAACTTTTCAGCAATGGTGCCATTGTAGAAAGCTTGTGGTCCTTGCTCTGCCACTACCTCCAAGGTGCGACCGAGTTCCTCATTTTTACACACATCCCCTGCTTTCAGCAAAGTCCCTTCGGGTGCATATAGCTTTCTTAACCCAGGATCATCCAATATCTTTTTCGCTTCTTTAACTATGAAACCTCCAAGAGCAGGAGACACTACAAAACCTCTTTTAGCAAGTTCTATAGCTGGTTGGAATAAGGTCTTCCATGGAAATCGTCCATGCTTCGACCAAGCTGCATGAAGGCCAGCCAATTCACCCGGAATTCCCATTGACAATACACCTAAGCTCTTATCCTTCAGATTTTTCTCATACATATTCTGTTTTTCGACCACACAAGCATAAGTTACACTATAGTGAACTTTGAAGAAATTTTGAACATACTACAAGTAAAATGTAAATTTTGTCCTTTGATATGTCAAGCATGAGGTTCAACAACTTCAATGGTTTAGCAGAAAGAGTGAACTTCAAACCTGTGAAGCAGCTGCAGGAGCAGTTTCTCTCATGTCGAAAGCCTGCGTTGGGGAGGTTGAAGAAGATCGAACAACCATGAAACCGCCACCCCCTATACCACTTGATACTGAGAGAACAACACCAATGCATAATGCAGCCGCCACTGCAGCATCCACCGCATGTCCACCCTGCTTAATCAATGAAACACCAATTGCAGAACATCGAGCATCATCAGTTGCAACAACTCCCACATCTGATTCTACAATATCTTCATCACTGCTTGTCATGTATTTTTCTGCTCCTGATAGTATTCCATAACTGGTGTTGTCTTTCACTGCTACTCCAACAACTGGAAAAAAAAAAAAAATTGTGCTGAGCATTACTAGATTTGGTTCATCAATATCATAATCTAATCGTGTTACTGTGAAGCTGATGTCTCGGATTACACATTTTTCCAGATTCTATACTACATTCTATGTTTCTAATTTTTTAGGTACCAAAAAGTTAGTCTTTTTCCAACTAAATGTTTAGTTTACACCATCTTCATCGAGAAAAATAGGAGACTGGGCTATTTTTTTCATCTTTTTTGCCTTTGCAAACTCAGTCTTGGTGGTTCCAAACTTCTTGGAATCTCAACCGATTACAACTATATTAGATTCAACTTTCAAAATAATTATTACAATTATCTATATGCATATATAATATAATAATTCATGAGTTTCGTCCTGAACTAGGACACTGCAGCAAATTACTGACAAATGCAGCATGTGCAGTCACAGAGCGCAAATAATTTTGCTAACGTCGGTGAGCGCAGAAATCTCAATTACAGACCCAAGAGCAGAAGTAGGAATTACCTTTTAGGGTGATGATCAATTTAAAATATCATTGAGAAAGAACAATTAAATTCTGATATTTATGATATAGGTAAAAACTTCAATATATTTTTCAGAACAAATAATAAAAAGGACGTCCTTTATTCGCAGAAAACGATGAAAAAGATTACCCAATAAGTAGTTTATCATTCACTATCAATAAAATAATCCTACATTTTTTTTTATAGATGTTGAACTTCAAAACGTGATGATCATAACATTAAGAACCTTGTTGCAGAACTTGTGCATTAACTCTTTGCTTTTTACCCAAAATCAATCATTTGAAAACTCATTTACCTAATAGTTCATCCCAAACAAAATGCTGTCTTTTGACTTTCCCTGGCATGAACACAGTGAACACTGAAGGGAGATGCAAGAGAGTGACTCTATATTTTGATTCTAAGCTCAATCCAGTCTCTGACATGGAAGAACTTCTTTAACAAACATCCAATTCACCCACTTAAAACATCATCTTCACGTAATTCACAGTTGACAAAAAACAATTCTTCAAAATCCCATGAACAAAAGTATAAAAAACTCTCAAGTGAATGAACCAGAAAGAGAACCACTTACTCGTGGCAGCTACGAAGACGCAGAAGATGATTTTGACCCATTTGAGTCTGTGTGGCAAAACTTGGGATTGCAATAACAAAGGAGAATCCATGATGGTGTGTAGTGAGTGTTCGACACAAGGTTCGTTCAGAACGAAGATATTTGTAAAGAAAAGTTAATGATGAAGATGATACCGATGGTGATGCTGATGTTTGGGATCCACCGGAAACCAAGTTCGGTTGGTTCAGTGTGGCTGATGAATGTGACAACCACATCACAAGAATTAGAAGCATATCCAGTAATATATATGCTATACGCTATGATTACAATTAACTAATTAATTAATCTGCACCAACTACATTAGCCAATTAAAAAAAAAAACCTCGTGCCATTTTCATTAACTAAAGAATTAGTTATTAAACAACATTTGTTTGTGTTCGATATCAAAATGTTTTGAAAACAACATTAATTATGACATGCCGAGAATCACATTGGGTTCGGAATAATAATTGCTGGATTCAGTAGATGTTCAGTGAAAGAGACTAAAAAAGGAAAGAAGAACTTTTGTGGTAATGAGAATGGATTTTCTTCAAACACGCATGGTACATGGACATATAAATGAGGATTTCAGTATTTAATTATTAGATTTTTATTTCAACTCATAAATTATTCGTCAATTAACAATTGCGTGAAAGCAACAAATTCCATTATTCAAATGACTAGTTGTTGTGTTTGGAAATTCTTGTAAGCTTGTACTATTGACAGGTATTTTTTTTTTTTATAAAAGTAGAGAAATGGATAGATTTTAAAAATGGATTAACTATCTTTTTTGGTCTTTTAATTATCGGTAAAAATTAAAATTAGTTTTTTTTAAAAATTTTAGATTAATTTAGTTTCTGGTTTTTATAAATATGTGGTTTAGTCTTTTAAATCAAACATTTTTATATTTATTTAATGTTAATATCGAAACGAACGTGTATCCAATCGTCTAAATATATAAATAAATTAAAATATTATAATAAAATATGTTTAAAATATCAAATAATTTGAATAAAATTTAGTTAAAAAAATTAAATTCACTTATTTACAAAACAATATTAATTCAAGATTTTCAAGAAATAATAATTCTAATTTTAACTCAAAGTTAAAGTATAAAAAATATATTTAATTTATAAAAGTTAGTGAACATGAATATCACATTCTAATTACACGTGTTATCAGGGGGAGAGTTTAAAATACTGAAACATGTTTATTTTTTTCTATTTTTTAAGATAAACTTCATGTTTTAAAATAAAGTTTCAACTTTTAAAAGTGATGCATTTTAAACCAAACTTTTAATTATTTTTCTAAGAAAAAGTAGCATTAACAGTGCATCTAACAAAACTTTGAGATGTGACGGTTTTCTAAGTGTTTAAGTAAGTTCAACGGATGACATATGCTAGGTAGATTTTAATTGTGTTCATCTTTTATTTTTTTTTCAAAAGTGAAAATTTATAGTAGATATCAAATTTTAATTTATTTTTCTCCACATATCTATATATTAAATAATCTATTATAAATATAAAATCAAAGAGAACATTAAATAATATATAACATTGTCTGTGTCCCCACACATAGAAACCCTTTATGAACATTAATAATAAGAAACCAAAGAAAAATTGTCGTGTGCAACTTAATTTCTTCAACTACCATAATGTATTTACCCCTTATTTTGCTCAGAATTCATAAATAAAAATGGCATCTATCTAATGCATTTTTGGTAGAAAAGTCAAAATTCATATCTGCATTTATCCTCATCATCATCAACTTGAATAACTCTTTATTCATAGTTTTTACATAGAATTGGAATTAGAGGAGATTATTCTTTTTATAAATGTTCATAAGTAATGTCTAATTCAACATGCATTAAATCAAAGTAATTAAGAAAAAATAATAATTAGTTTACATATACATGTGATGTAAAAATGAAGAAAAATTAAATGAGAAAGAGAGTATAATATATTATTGAGATTAAGAAATGTTATCACTTTTTTTTTTATTTCTTCACAAAAATGTTTAACCATATTTAGAAAAGAACGGAGAAGTGTTTTGGTGGAACATAATTTTTCTATTCTTTCTTAACACCCTCATAAAATCAAATAAGTTTTTAATATCTTAATTCGTCTCAGATTGAATAGAAAAAATGTATATTGCGGTAACGATTTGTTGGCAAGTTTTGAGCATAATTAAAACATAAAAATATATAAAAAGAAGAAATTTCAATTAAAATAGATTAAATGGATAAAAGAATATGCATCTTAAAATTAGTGGAATAGAAATGATAATTATTCCGAAAGATTCAAAATAAACTTTATTTATTTTTAGAATATCTGAAACTTTTTTTTTTCCAATAATTTGAATGCATTACTTTTGAGATAACCTTTTCGGGGGACCCACCAATAAGAATGTCATATGGTGTCCCCATGTGCAACATAACACACATGTCTCCCTTTAATTATTAATCCTGATTTTTATTTTTTTATTATATTTTTATTTCATTCTGTAGATTTTGAATTTTTTAACTCTTGTCTTTATTTTACATGCTTATATTTATGTTTTTTATATTTTAATTATCTGAATTGTTTCTTAATAGTAATCTAATTGAGCAAAAAGATTGAAGTGAAGTCCCAAAAAGTTGCATTGAAAGCTTTAGTTTATCCTCACAGCATCTTATCCATTCTTAGCTTTAGTAATATCAACAAATTGTCACATCTTAGTGCTTGTTGTTGTCCTTACAACGTTCACCTATCATGTCATTTCATTATACCAATAATGTCAAAAACAAAACGTAGTTTAGTTCGTAATGTTAAAGGTAGAAAAAAAATTGTGAATTTTAAATCATAATAATTTAAATTTATATTACTTTAAGTTCGATCTCTTTAATTGGATTTAGATAAATTATTTTTTCAATTTTGAAATTTTAAAATTTTAAAATTAAGTTTTCTTTAAATTGACCTAAAGCGAAGTAAAACCAGGTTAATGAAAGTCGATCTGGATCTAAGGTCGAACATTGAGTTAAAGGTTAATCTGAGTCGATGTAAAATAAATGTCTAGTCAAATTAGATTAGGTAGAGTCAAGTCTATTGAGTTGGTCTAAGCTGTAGGGTCAACTTGAGTCAAATAATCGAGCCTAGTCAGTTTTGGTCAAAAGTTAAGAGACTACAAGAATCACTAATTAAAGCTAGCTAATTTGGGTCGACAATCAAACTGAGTTGTCCTGACAAAATTCGAATTGAGTTGTCCTTATTAAAGGTTGAGTCAAGTAAGTTTGGGCTAAAGACTGCGTTAAGTGAGCTTAAGGTGAAGGTCGAGTTGAGACATCTCAAATCAAAAAATATAGACAAGTCAATTGATATGAAGGTTGGGATGAGTTGTCTCATATCACGAAGAATAGAAACTAGTTTGTATGGACTAAAAGTTGAGTCAAGTCAGTCAAAATCGAAAGTTAAGTTGAATCATTCCGAACTAAAACTAATCCGAATGGAGTTGACAAAAGATCAAATCTAATCAATTGCGATCGAAAAATCAAACTGAATCTTTTCGTACTAAAGGTTAAGTCAAAAGTTGAATCTAATATTTTCATACTAAAGGTTAAGTCAAAAATTGAATTTAATAGAAAATTTATTTTAAAATAACACTTTAATATTTTAATATGGTGTAGAAAAATATTATTTTGTAAAAGATTCACATAGTTTTTCTTTTTTAAAATCATTGTAGTAATTAGGAATGTTTAATAGTTTAACTACCGTATAAAATTAAAGGATTTTGTTTAAAACACTTGAGACACAGTTTTGTTTAAATTGTGGGGTTAAAAAAAATGTTTTCTTGGAATTGGGAATTATAAACGTGTCAAAATAAAAGAAATATAAAGAAAGTATTGGGTTGATAGTCATATTGTGTTGTTTGTTGCACCTCATCATTACCATTTACACCCATACTAAAAGTAAGATTAAAACTATACTTTTTTGTTTGGGGTCATCCTCCATCATCGTTGTCATTACATTACACCACATTATTACTATTATTGAGCAAGGATCACTCACATTTTCCAACAACTTTTCTTTCTTTTCTTTTTCCAAAATTATTAGACCACCTTTGGAACTATTCTACTATTTTCTTTAACATAATGACTAATTTGGATAAAGTTTTGGACTGTGCAATTTGTGTATTTCATAATCCTGAAATGAGAGGAGTAGGCATAAGAAAAACAAACCCCAAAGCATGAAAAGTGATAAGAGAGTCCAAATTCTTTACCGATTCTTTTGGTATTATTATTTGTTGAGTATTAAAATTACATTGTGTTATCATTTTAAATATCTTTTCAATATATTTAAAAACATCAAAATTAGTGATAATTAGTGTATTATGAAAGCACAATAAAAAAACAACAAAAAAAACTCAGTAAAAAATTCAAATCCATAATATGAGAAGGAAACACAGTTGAAATAAACAAGGAAGGACAAAGAACAATTGTTTTCAAAATTATAGGGGTGCATGTGGTAATTAGGGGGTGCATAAGAAAAAGGCTTGGGTTGATTCTCTGCCGTTGAAAGAGTGGGCTTTCAATTGTCTAGACTTTTAAACACAAATTACAACTGTTTTAAAACAATGGTCATGAAAATAATAAACTATAATGTAAAGAGTGTTTGTATTATCAATATAATTTAAATCAACTCATAAAAAATATTAAAAAAAGAATTATAAACTAATTGATTGTAGCATCCTAAATATTTATGCGAGGGAAAAGTGGTTGTCTATGTAAGAGAGATGAGAACAATAGGAGACATTAATCTGTCAAATAAATGAAAAAAAAAAATACACATAGCTCATACAACTGAACACTATTCATATCAACAAAATGTAACTATTTTCCGATAAATTATTGCTTAAATTAAAAGCTCTACCCTATCCATTTTTAGAATCTAACTAACTCTGCCTCAAAAAAATACTGCGTCCAAGAATTTATAGTACATGCAAGATTTAGGTTTATTATGGGCTTTGACATTATGGGCTAACCTATTAGTGTGGTCCAGCCCACTCTCTCTCATTGGTACCAAATGATATTATTATTTTTCTCTTTTTTTGAAGTGTGGCCCACAAGGCCAACCCCACTCACCAAATATTTGGTCTATGATGTATTGGAAAGAGCAAAAGTTTTTTGCTTTGGTGAAGAAAAAGAGTTTCATTGCTGTATGTACCTTCTTCCTCGGCAAATGGATAAGGATCTAACCCTCTTTAAGAATTACAGCTTTAATCTTAAAAAACAAGCCAAAATCTAAGAAAGATTGCATACCCATCACATGATGTTCTTCTTGGTTACTGTGGAAGCAATAATGTTGAACAATTATAATATTACTTGCACCACCAACTCCATCCATAACCACCCTAATCTACATGCTTCTTCTCTTCCATTCCATGCCTCTTCACCTCATTTTCCTAACTTTACTTCATTCCTAACCCTACACCATACCCCATGTATACACTTTTACAAATTATTAAGAAATAAAATTTAAGTTTAACTCAATATTATAAAATCAGTTTATAAATTGAGATTTACACATATTTATATATTATGAATTGATCTTATATTTAATCGATACAGGACTTTCAATACAATGTATTATTGGTCATTTCATTTCTCAAGGATAAAAGATATATTTTTTACAAAATATACTTGTTAGATGAAATTTGTATCCAGTTAATACTGTAAATTCACTTTATATCTTAATCACTGTGAGATCTTTTATATAATGGAAATGAAGCAGAATTTTGGAGAAGAAAAATACTTGGTTGGTTCTGACTTTTGAAAGTATAGTAGATTACTATGTTGAATTTGAATTTGTCGTGTTTGGAAGCATGGAGGTTTACTAAGGTTAAGGCGGTTTGTTACCAACAATTTGGACAAGGGAACATATCACATCCACCTTAGCTTTTTTGCCTATGTTCGTTTTATGAGTAACGCGATCAAAGTAATTAAGCATAAACCATGTTTCTATGAAAGGGACATATAATCACTTACTTATATAGTAATTTTTGTGTGTGTGTAATATCCAAAATGGACAGTGTGCGAAAATTCTCATCATTGAAATTGTAAATAAATGTGAGATTAATAATATAATTAAGTTGTGCCGCAGTTGAAACCTGGAAAGAAAAAGAAGTTAAAAAAAAAATGTACGAGGATGTTTGATATTGTGGGTGGGCACAAAGCGCATCCTCGTACCGCATATTTATCGGCCACAAACCTAATTTGTTTAAGGTTTTATTTTTTTAGGAATAAAAGATAAGTATGAAAAATTGAATGGTGTGTGAGGAAGTGAAAAGAGATTGCACATGGAACAGCAACATGATGCATTTAGTATAAACGATGTTTGATAATTTACTTTATTTTGTGTTTGGTTGAAATTGAATCACAATCACTTTCAGGTGGGCAGGTGAAGAGATACTCTAAATCCCACTAACGTTGACACCACCCCAACTCACATGTTGCTTTCAACTTATGTTAATGCATTCATCTTAGTATCTATACTTCATCCGTCTAGAATATTATCTCGACTTTGATATTAATTGTTAGGATCCGGCATTATTATAGTCAGAGTACAATTCTTTTTATTTAAGAGTGTAATACAAATCCAAACGTTATAATTGATTGGATTGTGATGCGATCCACTTGGTCTTTGTCGCGAAACAATTGATACCACTTACAACTATTTCTCCTCAGCAATTGTCCTACTAAAAATCTCATTCTTTAATTGTGACTTGACCCACCTATCTTCCGTCACAAAACAAATATTCAACTCGTAACACACAAGTAATTTTTGCAGTCTTAGTACAGATTTTTTAGACATAATTATATAATTACTAATTACTGCTGTATTCAGCAAAAAAACTAAAAATGAAGAAGTAAAGAGCCTCGTTTGAAATGGGCCACTTCTACCTAAGCCCAATTATAATATGAATTTAATCAAATCATGTTAAACAAATTGATCCAGTTAGGTAAGAAAAGCTTGCACACAGTGGTGTAAATATTATATAAAGAAGAGGATATGGTTTAAATAGTGATGTAATATTCAAATTTAAAAATCCTTAAATATCTTCAAGGAAAGAATCTACGGCGTCTATTCCTCTAATATTTCCACATCATTTAAAAATTAATGCCAAACACAATTCAAACTATTTTCTTTTCTTTTTAATCTATTAAAAGAATTTAAACTAAAGTCAATATTTAATATTATTTTAATAAATTTAAAGTATAAATATTTTTTTCATAGAATCATATAAATTGAAAATAAAAATATTTTAAAATTAGAGTTTGTCGTATAAGATTTGTGTACACGTTCACATCCTCTGATTCTGCATTTTTATTCCTTCCCCGCGGGGCAAGTAAATAGCGTTGATTAATTGAAAGTGTTTATGGTATTCATTTTTTTTTAAATTTTATCAGCTTATTATGTTTTCAATATTTATTTATTTAGTTTCATCTTTCAATTTAATATTTTCTACAAATTATTAATAATTATAAAGTATTAATGATTGTGTTTCCATCTTTATCTTTTTCCAATGTTGATATTTCCTGAATCCTCTCACATGTGCAGGGTAAAGAAAAGCTTTAACCTTTTTCCTTGTATGACATTGCACATGCAAAAACACAGTTTTTGACTCATCATTACCTTAGAATGCTTTTTTACCCGTTTATTCTACTTTTATTATAGTTTTCCAAAATTGTAATTTTTTTTTTAAATTACAAGTTATTTTAAATAATTTATGATTTTTATTTTAAAAAAATAAACGATCTTCTTTTTTCAAATCTTTAAAACATAATTACTATAAGTTACTTCACACAATAACTTTTCAAAATTATGTGAACAATTGATAAATAATGATATTAAATCTTGACCACTAGATACTTGTGGCCACAAATTTATCCCCTGATTGCGGTTAATTGATGTCCTTCTCTTCTATTTTATTGACCAGATGTTTCTTTCCATTAACTAAAACAACAGTTTTCTATATTTATGAAAAAATATAATATTTAATATAATAATTTGTATGGATTAGTAATAACGTGAGACCTTTGAAATATTATATGTTTAGATGATTATTTATATTCTCTCTCCTTTTTTTAATTCTATTCAGTCAAGTGATAATATAGAAAACTATGTTTCTTCATTTTGTAGTTTCTTTAATTACCTTTTATTTTTGTTCATTTTTTTCTAAAAACCTTATTTTGAACGAGAGTGATAACTATAAGGTGACATTCAATCCACCCAAATTAAGGTTTGTTGAAACACAACATGTTATTCTCTAAAAGAATCAATTAAAAATTAAGAAAAAAAAAAGACGAAGTTTTAGTTATATGTGAGAGAATATAGAATAAAGAATGAGGAAATCTAAAGAAGCATAAAGAGTGAGGAGGAAGAGATTATGATACACGTGTATGGTGAAAGATAAATGAGACACGTGTGTTGGTTTGGGTTGGAGGATACATCCTTATATCAGTTTGAATCAAAGTGAAATTTAAGATTTTTTATGATACTTTATGTCACAAGGTCAATGCCCATCTAAGTCTTCCTTATAACTTATGTGTTCCATTTTTATTTAAATATGTCTGCTTGATATTTATTTTTATAAATATATTAATTAAGTCTCAATTTTTAAAAAATACTTCAACTAGATTATTTTCAACAAAAAATTATTAACGATATTGATATTTAAAATGATTTACAAAATTAAATATATTTATATTAAAATTTAATAATAAAAGTCATGAATTAAATTAATGACTTTAGAATTTTTGTCTGAAAGAAACTTAATTAAAATATTTTTTTCAAAAGTTGGAACTAAATTGATACATTTTTAAAAATGAGTACCAAACTGACATATTTAAACGAAAGTGGGTACCATCCGACTAATTAAACCCAAAATTTAAACTAAATTCAGTAGTTGAATTTTATTATTAGTTTTGAATTAATTTCAGTGAATTTATATATAATTTTTTAAAATAAAGTAATGTGTTATTTAAAAAATAAAAAAAGTAAAATAAGTTTAATTGATTGATGTAAAAGTGGGTCTTATATTAAGGTTTATTTATGGTGATTGTGGTAGTCTTTATCTTCTTAACTTCTCTCATTTAATTACATTTTAGTACAGAGCACACGAGGGGACATATTGTTGTATTTTAATCTTGTGATGTTTTCATTGCTCAAATCTTAATTAATAAAAAAATATTAGTTAAAGGCTATGAAAGGAGACAAATCCGATTTTAAAAGCTAGCTTAATAGAGGTGAGAAAAGTCTTATTACTTAAACACACTTATTTAATAATGTAGACCAATAATACCAGTAACTAATTTAGTATATCAATGGATTCTGAAGTTAATTTTTTTTATTTTATTTTTTCCAGGTGAAATTCTATATTATCACCACCCAATATAGTGTCATTAAATTAAAATAAATAAATAATAAATATTAATTAATCCTCTTAAAATATAATTATATAATTTCAAATATTCACAAGTACTAGGATCATTTGTAATAAAAAAATGTTTAAAAATTTTCTTATTACTTAATATTATTGTGAATCCGATACTAATAAATTTCTTAAAATTAAGAAAAAAAATTGTAAGCATTTCCAACTATATTTTAAATTGAATCTCGTTTGTTGTCTATATTTTAAGGCAAAGTTAAGTGATACTTGGGTTGTTTTCCTTCAACTTAACGTCATACACTATTTTAAAATCTATATCTATTTTCACAATTAATGATATATTCAGTATTATTAATATTCTTTCTCCATGTGCATTCTACGAGATTTAAGGGATACAAAATCATTTGAAGAGAAGCTTGTCTAAAGTAACATGCTTTGTATCTTTCAAAAGTAGATTCAACATCTTCCAGAAATACTCACCTAATATAAATCGAAATTTCATTATGAGGTTTGTAACTCACTTTTCTATAACATTTTCTTAATTTGAGACATATATTATATTATTTTGAGTTTGAAAGTGAAATAACGTAAACGATAAAGTGAGTTCAATAAATAATAAAATTGATCAAGATAAATTTTAAATAAGTTAAATATTATTTAAAAAAGGAATTTTAAGAAATTTAACATAACAAAATTGATTTCAAGTGAGATTTACCTATATTATTATAAATAGAGTTTTGTACTGTACGTTTTATAAATCGAGAAGGTTTAGACGAGACGGTACATAAATTAAGAACATATTAATTTATCGCGAAACATCATGTAAGACTAAAAAATATCAAATAAGGTTACTCTCTTACTAATAGGTAGATTAGATAAGATCAAGAAATATCAGGTTATACGTATTTTGTTATTTATAATTCACTGAATATTGAGTATCAAACAAGATTGATAAACATCATTTTGTGAAAAGTACCAAATAAATTTGAAGAATACCAATTTTGGTTATTAGGTTCTACATCATGCTTTTGTTATGTTATTTGAAGGTATTTGCAATCTTCTGATATTGAATTTACATTTTGTTTTGTTTGTTGCTTTTACGGTGTGTTTCCTATTTCTGGTTTGTATTTGATTTGTGATGTGACTTGTAAAGATAATTTTATTCAATCTATTAGTATGCAATTGGATGATAAAAATTATTTATATTAGAGTTGTATTATGAAAAAAAAATCGTGGAAAGTCCATATTTTGTTATATTCTAGGTATTAAGACAAAATTAATTGATACCAAAGCCGATGATTATATTACTGTTTTATAATTATATGAGAAGTTGATAACTCTAAAATCATCAAGTGGGTAAATAGTTTGAAAGGATGTTAACATAAACATATATTTTAGGTCCATCTTACTTAACACATCTCTTGAAACATGTTATACATAATCAATTACATAATCCTATTTTCATATATTTCTTTCTCTTTCACAAAATCTATTTGAGTAAAAGTGAATTGAGAATAATATAAAAAGACAACTAGCCGCAAAATATCAATTGTATGTCTTGTTATTATCTTATGATTTAGAGACGTATTAACTTGAATGTCATTCAAAGTATCTTTGCAAAATACTCTTACCTCCAATTGAATAAAGATCGGAACTTTACTAGGGAGAGTAAAAAGATTTAAAGATTTAGGATATCTAAATTAATGAACAAAAAACAAATGTTATAAAAGTTAGGGTTAAATATGTTTTTTGTCCCTCAAGTTTCAGTAAAATTTAGAATTAGTCCTTCATCGAAACTTTTGACCAATTTAGTCATTTATCTTTAGAAATGCATGGATTTAATCCTTTTAATCAAATTTTGTTAAGTTTATTTGAAGATTCAAACGCGTTTTATGATAATATTTGAGTTAGCATTTAAGCAAAAATGGGTCAAACGAGGTAAACAATTTAAATACTATCATGAAATGCACTTGAAACGTTAGATAAAGTTAACAAAATCTGGTTAAAAGGACTAAATACATATATTTCTAAAGATGAATGACTAAATTGATCAAAAGTTTTAAAGAGGGACCAATTCCAAAATTCACTAAAACTTGAGGAACTAAAAACATATTTAACCCTAAAAGTTATGTACATTAGGAGTAAGGTTATTTAAACAACTCATATTGTAAGAGAAACTTATTAATATTTAGTAGTCAAAATATTATAATCGAGTTGAGGGATGATGATGGTATTTGAGAAAGAGTGAGAAAGAGGTTGGTGGAAGGTGATGAATGGGAAGACATGTACATATGGGAAGATGGAGGGAGGAGCATGGGAGGAAAGATATTTTAGGATAAAAAAGGAATAGAGAAAATGGAGGAGAAGGATGAGTAAAGTGGTAAAGTATTTTTGGGGGTGTGGATAGAGTTGGAACGTGTAGGGCAATAAAGGAATGGGGGTAGTAAGAGGACAAAGAAAGGACATGCATGTGGCATAATCGTAGAACACCCATTAAAGGAAAGGACCATCTAGGGCAACGCCACAACGCCAAGTGTACTAACATTGTTTCTTTCATTCTCTCTCTGCTACTACTACTACCCTACACCATTCCCTTTTCACATGCCCTATTTATTCCCCTTTCCACCCCTTATCCTCCACGTTTGCACCTACCCTTCCCTTCCCTGTGACACCAATCAATCATTCCAATACCCAAACGATTCTTCTTAGATTCTGCTCTCCGCAAGGGAACAACTTCACATTTATCAACTTCAACACAATCCTGCCCTTCATTTACTTCTGCATCTTATACATAATTAATATCTTCAATTCTCGCTTCACCTACCAGATTCAACACAACCATTCTAATACTCAAACTTTAAAAGGTTTAGGAGGAAGAGGTTGTTACATATATAATGAACAACCCCACCACAGAAGAAGGTTGATGAGAAAACTAAGAAGAAGGAAGTGACTGTTATCAATGACATTTTCATACTCCACCAAAATGCCTCTCTTCATACAGATATATATCTTATGTGGTCCACCCACAAAACTCCAACACAAACGTTCTCCATAACATATCCACGTCGCTACGTAACTATACATAACTCACATATTCACTAACTCACGTAAAAAATAAAAATAAAAAAACACTAATTTAATGCTACAGTATTTTGGCGTTACCTGTGATCAAACATGCATGCATTTGGTTTAATGTTTAGTATTTTAGAATCGAGAAAGTGTTCAAAGTTGAAGATGGAACATTAATTGTCAGGTAGAAAGAAGTGTGACAGAACAATTTGCGGTTCCGAGCAAAAGCATATATTGCAAACATGATGGAATATGTTGACGTTAATTGAAATCGACGTTTTTTTTTGTGAACGGTGAATAGGGTTTTGAGTGAGATTAGCACTTCACCTCTTTTACTATTGTTTTCTGATATAACGTTGTTTAGTGCTTCTCTATAATTAGCTTCATATCTTTTCTTTTCGTGTGTGTGTCGTGAATCCTTTTGACTTGTTACAACTTTCACTCGCCTTTTCAGAAATATAAAAACAACTTAAAAGACATCGTTTCATAAAATATTAATACATGTTTCTGCTTCTGATCTTTACAACTTAACCATGTCCTGCACAAAGCTATAGAACATTATAGGACTGCACATTCTCTACCAAAGTCTAATAATATGTTTTCATTACTTTCCAATGTTTCTCATCATGTCCTTTTCCATCATGCCAAATCATGCTGCTTCAATTTTTATATTTTTTTTTCTTCAATTTTTCTACTGAGAATTACTCTCCCCTGTTGCAACATATCTTTAATCATTTCACGTGTCTGACATGAGTGTCCCTGTATAAAGTAAAACACTCTGGTATTTAGGTTAAATATTTAGGTTTAAGTAGATAAAAATATTTACATTAAAATGTATTAAGCTCAATTATTTGCGACTTTTCTTTGCATCGATGAGGCGTTATTTTCTAAATGAGGATTTTGAGACAAGATTGCTTTATAATGTTTGAAAAGAAAAAAAGGTGGAGAAAGTAGAGAATTTTGTAAATTTTTGTAGATCCAATGTTGATGATGTGAGTTTAAGTATGAAATGAAATTGCAGAAGATTGGTTTGTGCAAGATATAAAATTGTAGGGTTTGATTATATGTTGTCTCTGTCATGAAAATAAATAAAAATAAAAGAAAATAAAAGAAAAGGGACGGTGGATAAGAAGAAGGGTGTGGCGAGAAGCTAAAATGAACAGTGACACAGTGACATGAAAGTCAAGTAATGTAATGTAATGGATTAGATAGCCATCAACTCCCACATGATTTTGACATAAGATCAAAACTTTTTATTAAATTACATCAACCACCACAACAATTAATTAAAACCCCTTATTCTTTCTTTATTTACCCTTAGGTAAAACTAATAATTAAACCATACTACTTAAGTTTTTCATTCATCAGCTAGAAGAATAAAAAAAAATGCTTTGAGTATTTATTATAGTAAAATTAATGCCTAAAATTATAAATATTTAAAAAATGTGGTATTCTGGGTTTCTTTCTAGCTAAATCAGTGTAATTAAATTTTAGGTCTTGTCACAGCATTAAAAATATCTGATATAGTTATTATGATTTTGATCACGATTTATTAACAATAATAATAATAATTAAAAAGAAGTTGAGAAAGGGTGTCATCATGAGTTCTGATTTCAGCTTCATGAATCTGTTTTCCATGATCAGATTTAGGTGATTAATTGATAATAATTGTTCATCTACTCCCACTTATCCTATAGACATGTTTGCGTTTGCATCCATGGTTAGGCCTCACCAGAACAATCGTGAGGGTGTCCTCATGCAATCACGCGCTTCACACCCCTGTGACCAAACATGTCGTTTCCTAAAATCCATCACAACAGTGTTCTTGTCTTGTCGTTTATTATCATTCTTTAAAACTATACCATGCCACCACCGTATCTTCATAGCTTGTTTCTTCGCCATCTGTATTCGTATTCCAAAAGTATAAACAAAATTTAGAAAATCAAATAAAATGCAATTCAATAATTACAATGAATAGAAAAAGAAAAAGAGAAAAGAATAAAACAACACTCTGCCCATAGGTTCAAATTCACAATAAAATCACACCGTGGGCTTTAGCAATTTTCCACTTTCATTTTCTTTTTTAAAGTGGATAAAACCATGTTCGTTTATTGTAATTATTATTATTTATTATTTATTATTATTATTATTATTATTATCCAGTTGTAATATTATAGTTTTTTCTCTTTATGAAAATTTTGGAGAGTTTACTCAGAGTTATATTTGATTAATGTGGCGTATTACACGCTCCACCGCTTTCCGGAGACCCGGGGCGTGAGACCCACAAAACCATGAAACACGACAATGCCCTTCTCATTAATCTAAATCACTTTCAATAACCGCACGCCACGTGGTCATATAATTCCACTTCACTCTGCATACATGGCAAACGAAGAAGCAGTCTGTCACGTGGATCATCCAACCACTCTGGGCATTTAAAATTTGCCCTCTACTTTAACCGCAGTGGAAAATTGCAGTTCATTGATTTTTTTAACCCAACCACGGTTACCCCAACCCATCCCTGGTCAAATGCGAGTTAAGTGCCAGTTTATAACCAAGCTAACCCTGCCGGAGTTTCTGTAAGCAAAGCCATCACCAAAAAAATGATGCTCGGAGAGCACCATCGAGCGAATCCAACCGTCCACGTCCCACCATGGCCAACCCACGATGATCCAACGGCTGAGATGTACTCTGCTTTCTTATCAAACGACGTCAATGCTGCCGAGTACTCTCCCTACTATCTTCAAGAAGCGTTAACGGCGCTGCAGCGTTATCTCCCCGCTAACGAAACTGATGCTGACTCGGACTCGGAGGCTCAAACCGACGCGCCGGTCGACGCCTACTCCTGCGACCATTTTCGCATGTACGAGTTCAAGGTCCGTCGATGCGCGCGTGGCAGGTCGCACGACTGGACCGAGTGTCCGTACGCGCATCCCGGCGAGAAGGCTCGCCGCCGCGACCCGCGCAAGTTCCACTACTCCGGCGCGGCGTGTCCCGAGTTCCGCAAGGGAAGCTGCAAGAAAGGTGACACGTGCGAGTTCGCGCACGGCGTCTTCGAGTGCTGGCTGCACCCTGCGCGCTACCGCACGCAGCCGTGCAAGGACGGCACCAGTTGCCGCCGGCGCGTGTGCTTCTTTGCGCACACCCCTGAGCAGCTGCGCCTGGTGCCGATGCAGAGTCCTCGCAGTTCGGGTGAGTCGTACGACGGTTCTCCGATGAGACAGGTTCTGCAGTCTTCGGCGTTCATGTCGTCTCCGGCGGCTTCTCTTTCTCCGCCGGAGTCTCCGCCCGTGTCCCCTTCTATGAACGAGATGGTGGCTTCTCTGCGTAATCTGCAGCTTGGTAAGATGAAGTCGATGCCTCATAACAGAAACGTTACTGTCGGGTCGCCGGGTTACGGGTCACCACGGGGTTCCGTGCTCCGACCCGGATTCTGTAGTCTTCCCACAACACCAACTCAGCAACCGGGTCGGTCTGGGGTGAACTATTTGGATGTTTGGGAGCAGAGTGTTGAGGAGGAGCCAGTGATGGAGAGGGTGGAGTCTGGGAGGGGCATAAGGGCGAAGATGTTTGAGAAGCTGAGCAAAGAGAACCCTCTGGAAGGGTCGGGTCAGGGAAGTGGGGCTCCGGATGTTGGGTGGGTTTCGGAGCTTGTGAAGTGAAGATTTATTTTGGATAAGGCGAGTAAGTAGCTGTAAATATGTTATTTTGGTGGCATGCATGGGTGAAATGAAATGAAGTGAAGAGGAGGTTCTCTTTTTTGGGGGCAGTTTTTCTTGGAAAATCAAGAATTTCTATATGCCATTGATTTGGAAGATGAAATGAAAGTATCCATAACCTTTTGTATAGCTAGCCTACTACTATGGTTAATTATCTCGATTATGATCTTCACTGGTGTGTCTTTTGATGTTACCCCTTTCACTACTAATCTCATTCATGTACAAATGTATAATATGTAGGATTATCCAAATTGCTTATGTAATCTATATATTTTATCCAAATTGTTTTGCTCCCTTGTGGATTTATTTATCAGCTTCTAAAGCAGATTTTATTTGATCTGATCTGATTTTCTGTGTGGGAACAAGTTATGTAGTTGTGTAGTGAAGATGGGAAACAAGAAAAATAGTGTGTTGTGGCACAGATTTGTTCTGTGGCTCAGACTTCCTTCAGATAAGGGTGTAAGGGATTGAGTTTATTTTGGGAAACAAAATGAGTTTTCTTGATTTGGAATGTTTAAATTTATGGGAATGAAGATTATTGTGATTGAAAATCTGGATATGGCTCCTAGCTCATTTAGGAAAATAGCAGCTTGTTAGTATGGTCGTACCAGAACCTATATTGGACCATTGTTAGAGACTAAGATGGTAACAAAACACCAAAATGAAAAGGTTAAGGATGTTTCTTCCAAAATGCCATATCTTTTTTATTCTCTTATCTTTCTATATTACCATTAAATTCACACAGATATATATGAGAAATAACTGTGTGGATAATGAACCATCCTAACTTAGACGAAGTTTATAATTCTTAATTCACATGAATGATTCTAATTGTACTTTAAGGAATCCAAATCTCATCCGTATCTTTCTCGAGTTTCCAAAGGAAAGGAGATACTGTTTGCTTTAATTATGTTAAATTTTCAATACTTTGTAATACTTTTATGAACATTGAATTAGAAATAGAAGAAGAATAAGCAATATTTTTTTTAAGTAGATGATGATAATCCATATACATTTTTTTATATTAGTCAATGGATGTCCTCGAATGAAGAAGTTCCTTCTTGGTTGGCATCACCTCATCCTCGTGGGGTAACCCATTTTGACACGAAAATGGTGACTTGTGAGTTTTGTTTGAGGTTTTGTCCAATTGCAAAGAGCCTCCATTGATGATATCTGTAGAGAGGTTCCATTCATGATGTCACTCAGAACAGCAAAAACAACCACAATTTCAACAAATTTTGTTGAAATGCTTCAAGTAATCTTAACATAAATGTCCCAGAAAGCATGTTGCAGAAAGTTTACTGAGTCTAGATTGAGGAATTATTGTGAATAAATTATTGACTATGTATGTTAACAGGTGAAATGAGTAATTTTACATGAATAGGTAGTTTGAAAAGAAAGGCTATAATGCATTGATCACGATCATAGATTTGTCATCCTGAAATTGACCGGGGAACATTTATAAATGTTAAATCCAAAATTTTCAATTGTGAAGCTTAAAATTGTGTGGTTTACAATGGATGATATGAACATTGAATTTCAATTCACGAGTTATGAAAAAGAGATATTGGTAAAAGAAATACAGTGACTATATCTTGACTTTTGTTGTATTTCTGAATAAATCAAATCACAAATTCAAACCCATAGAGTCAATGTATATTGCATGGTATTAGAAAATTAAGAAGAAACATCATAGGTGATCGAGAAAAAGAAGATAACATTATTTTCCTCTCAAATGTCTGCAAATGTGAAGAAAAAAAGTTAAAATTAAAATTGTTAAATTAAAAACTTATCCTTTGCTCTGTTTTTCGTATACTTTATCGTGAATGAAAGAAAGAGAGATAGAAGTTATCCATGTGTTTTATAGGCAGTGTAGAGTGTAATGCAATAGGCCTGCCAACCCTGAAAAACACAATAGTAACTACTTCTAGTAGCTTGTATTGTCATCAACGATACACGACAACATCTTTTGTCGTTTTGTTCTTAAGAGGCCATGTTTGTGAAAGTTTGCAGGCAACTATGATACAATGCCGGAAAAGGGAAAGAGGAATGGTATTGTCTCATGGTCACCACGCGATTCATAATCTTTGGTGTCTTTGGTGCGTCTTTGGTTTTGTTTTTGGTCCTTGTTTCGTTTTGCTTTAAATTGACGTAAAATTGATTAGAATTAATTTTTTAAACATAAAATTAATATGTGTTTCACTCTCATCTTTAATTTCACAATTAAATTTTAACAAATTTTTTAGATGTTATTTTTTAAGTAATTTTAGAATAAAAAAAATAAAAAAATAATTTTCTGTTTTTTTTTCCATTCTATAATTCAAAATTCCATTTCTAATTATGAAAAAAATTGCTTCTAAACTACCTTCACAGATTCACATACAGAGAGAGATTGAAAAAAAAATGTTGGTGTTTTTTAGGGGTGAACTAAGAACTTTATTCTATCTGGACCTGAACTTTTACACTATAACAACATTGGGTCTTATTGAAAACTTACTATTCATTTTTCTGTTGGGCTACAAACATGAAAATGCAATTTGTTAATAAATTGGTGTTTTACTTGCTTCAACTAAGGGTACATGTAAAAAAAAAAAAATAAAATTTATTCTTGTATTTTGAAGAAAATATATGTGTATTCTTATATTTGTTAAAAAAAGTAAAATATTCAAATATTACGCACATAATAGGATTATTGTTTTATGATTTTTACCAAAATTATCATTAATGACATTAAATTTTAATGAGTTGGAGTATCATCTTCAATTATGTCTTAGTGATTCTTAATTTATTCACAAACATACCAATTCAGGTAAAATACTAGTAAAGTAAACTAAGTTGTTTCCTCGCCAAATTTGTGCTGGTTGAGCAATTTATATCTTTATACTAATTAAGACTTGAAAAATGTTAAATCCTCGAAGAAAAATTGGTTAAAGATTATTCTATCATTCTAAAAATATACCAAAAGAAATTCGTTAAATACGATGGTTATTTGAGGTATAAAATATGATTTTGACTGCCATATTTTGTGTGTAAAACGGGTACGGGTACTGTCATATATGTTGTCGCCACAATAAATAATTTGATAGTCTTGGACGAAACGCTAACAACATCCGCCAATAAATATATTGTGTATATAAAAAACAAAATTAATTAATTATATAATTAAATAATTTAGTTTTTTATATTTTTTCCAAAAAGCTTGGAAGCATGTAATAGCCAAGTAAAACAATATTGAGAAAATATTAAATCATTCACATTAAACATAAATGAAGTTGTGAAAAATATTCTACATTAGAATATAGTAATAAAGAACACAAAGTTAATATTCATTACATCTTCTATGAATGAGAAATTAATCACTTGAAAACATTTTTATTATCTTTTAATCTTCTGAAATTCAATAGCAACACATAACTTTGTATGCTTTGAATGACGAAACATCCATGTCGTGACGACATCATCGCACTGCAACTTATGATGCTTGAACACAGTTTTCCACTCACCATTCAAAACATAGTATTTATCTGCCCACATCTTGAAGACAAGAGAATAAACATTTCCATAATCATCGTAGGCACAAACCTCTACTCCATCTTTGACATTTTCATCGTCTTTCAGCATTGGTAAAAAATATTGTTCGACTTCTGTTTTACTTAAAAAAAGTCTATTTAGATTAACACTCACATCACTCTCTTTGAGAGTCTTTTTAATAGGTTGTTCAGTATGATATAACACATGATTTCTAAAGTTTGCAAGTGATGACGAATAAGAAAGATTATGATCATTCTTATGAATCAAATATTCTTGAGAGCAAAAACAATTCTTTGAAGATCCTTCATCAAATTTTTGGGATCGTTTATTGCTCGGCATCGTTTTCTTTTAACTTTATAAACCTACAAAAAGTGAAGAAAGTTTTAATATACATAACATGCAAAATTTTTATATATTGCATGATTTAAAATAATCTCCAGTCTATCGATAAAATATAAAAACATGTTAAAAGTGGATTTTATGTCTAACTCAACCCCACAAAACTCGGTTTGTTAGAAAAGATTTGCACTTCACTTATTGTTGGGTTATATATATATATATGGGTTATATTCATAGTCATTGACTAGAGATCGTGGTTTCATATGGTTATATGACATTAGTCTTATACATATATGACTTTTGACACCAGTTTTACACCCTTAAGATTTAAGATAATGTTGTTATGGGTCTTTATTCTTATATAATATTTAACTTTGTTTATTTTATCTAATGTGACACTTTGACTCACACTTGGACTATTCCCAACACTTATATATTTTTAGTCGATGTGAAACTTTCAACAAAATATGTATCTATATTACAAGATATCATAAGTGATATACTAACAATAGTTATCTAATGCAAACTCATTTAAATTTTAATTATGTCTTCTTCTTTTTTTAAATCTCTAAAAATTTCAGTTAAATACTAGAAGCACATATTTATATTTGTTAAGATTACAGAATATATACTACAAATATTTATCTGTTGCAATTTTATCTAGAATGTGATAATGTATTTTCAAAAACTTCTTTTCAAGTACCTGACAAATTTTATAAGTACATATTTACACTAAAAACAAATTTTATAATGCATTTCTTTTTAAATATCTTAACCGTGAATCATATATTAGAATCACATGTTTATCAAGATAATATACATTACACATAAAAAACAATTGTTTATTAAAAAAATATATAGATTACTATTATATATCTATTATCTATTATTTATTACATAATTGAGAATATGAGTATTATTTTTTAAAAATATCCAACACATATAATAAATTGTATACTAATAATACTTATCTATTACAAATTTGTTTAGATTATAATTATGTATTATTTAAAAAATCTTTTAAAATATCAATTAAATATTAGAAACAAATATTTAGTAAGATCTAATACTGTATACTAAAAATTATTTAGAATGCGATTATGATTTTTACAATATCTTATTTAGAATACCGTTATGTAATATTTCTTAGGAAATTTTTTAATATATCAATCATATATATAAGACACATATATTTAAGACGATAAATATCAATAAAATATTAAAAACACATATTTATTAAATATGATCTTATATACGATAAATATTTATTTATTGCGGATTTATTTAGAATTTAGAATGTGATTGTGTTCTTTTTATTTTTATTTTTCAAGTACTTACTACCCATTGAAAGCACATACTTATACAAAAATCACTTATTTAAAATGTATTTATGTACTTTTGAAAAACATATATATTAAAGAGTAATTCATATATATACCGAGACAATATAACACACATTAAAACACATATGTATTATATTACTATTTAAATTTCTATAATGTATTTTTTTAAGGATTAAACATAGACGTAAAATTAAACTTCATTTATATCTTAAACTTTGATATATTTTAATTCCAAACTATAAAATAATGAATGAATATAGTCATCATAACCTAAATGCATTAATTTTTTTTTTCGTGTTACCACTCAAATATTAACCTAGAACACCATTCAACAAGTCCAAATAAAATGAATATCATTAGGTTAAAATGACTATATCTATTCATTTTTAAAATTTGAAGACTAAAATATATTAAGGTTTGAGACAATACGAATTTCAATTTTGCGTGCAAATTTATAGACTAAAAATATATTTGATCATTCTTTAAAAGAAAACATAAACCAAATATGTAATCAAATTTAGAAAACGCGTAATGTGATCTTACCAAATAGGGAGGGTTCTTGAACCAATTTGCAAAAAAAATAATGTCTTTCTCGACCTTGAAGACGATTCTTCAAAGACAAATTTCAAACAAGGCAAAGAAAAATATGAAATGAATGAGAGTTTGGAAATAACTCAATGAGAATGGATGAATATTTTACGTGGGATTAGAGTGTTTTTATAAACTTCTAAAGAGTCTTTTGGTAAACAAACTAATTATATAAGATAAGATAAAATAAGATAGAATAAGATAAAGATATTAACAGATGAAAAAAAAAAACTATAATTAGTAGAAAGATTTATAAAAAGATTTTAAATTGAAGAATTTAAATCATTACTTCTTTTAAAATATTTTTCTTCCACATTTAACCCTATAGAAAAATTCATATCTCCTACATATTTTTTTTTATGGAAATATTTTGGCAGGAAATTCATGCTATTTTCTTTTAAAAAACTAGTTTATTGTATAAAATGTATTTAGCATGAAAGATTTGGAGATTTTATAATGAAAATTTGAAATACGTATAAATTTTCTTCTATAAAATTATTCAAAAAAATATTATAATTACCTAACCTCTGTCTTGTGTGAAATATTTTTAACGAAAAATTACAATAATATTTATTACTTACTGATTTTTCGGTTATTTTTTTACAGGAAATAAATATAACTTTTTGTGTGAAATATTTATTGTATGAGGAGATTTTCTTGTGAAAGTTTTTTTTTTCAAAAGATAAGCATAAATTTTTTTATATATAAAAGATACACATAAAAAGTTATTAACAAAAATTCTTACGTATTTGTTAAGTTAGATGTTTTCTCCTGCGAATATAACTTTGCAGCAAAACTATTAAAGAAATAACTATTAAAAAATCATTTATTCCACACTACAGATTATTTTTTTAAATATTTCACAACAAATATATGTGAACTTTTCAAAATCCTTTTCAAAACTTACATAATATTTATTGTTATAGTTGTTATATAACTAATAAAAATATAGAACAGAAAATAAACTCAATTTTTTCTCGGGTTCTCATATTTTCGCGTGTTTGTAATTCACATTTTCGTTAAATGTGATTTGTTTGATTTATTTTGAAAAATATTTTAGTGATTTGAAATAATTTATATAAAGATATAATAATTAGATGTTTTGATGAATCATTTTAATCATTTTTCTTTATCACGATATAGATATGTTTATTATTTAGATATAAGTTTATGTGATTTTGGATGATACTATTTGAGAATTATTGTGTAGAAAAAATAAATATACAAAAAAACTATTTAATTTTTTAAATTTAATTAATATATAAGGATGCGTTTATTTTGTATTTGTTTATTTTAAACGAAATATTTATTTTGTATTTATTTATTTTAAGTACTAAATTCAGAATTTATTTTGAAATATTAATAGCAATAAAATAAATAAATCATTTATAAGTTGTTTTATCATTTAAAAATAATATACAACTAAAAATCATATATTTTTTAAAATTTAGTATACTTTTTTGTTACAAAAAAAATATTAGTTAAGAAATTACTTACGAATTGAAAATCATAAGAAAATATAATTATTTTAAGAAAATATCTTAAAGCCTCAATCGTATATTACTACTAGCACATATTTATTTAGATAATATATTATATATTCAAAACATCTATCTGTTACACTTTTATCTTTTACTGATTGTTATTTGTATTTTTCTCTAAATCTTTCAAAAATTACCAATCAAATATTATACCGGTTTATATTCTAATGCACGGACTAATTATATTTTTTCTGTTAATAATAAAAATGATTTTGAATGTAATAAATAATTTTTAATTTATAAAATGATCTTTAACTTAGCTAATATAATGAATATTTATTTTTATCTTCTAAATTTAATTATTATTTAATAATTTTTTAGTATAAAGATATTAATGAATTTTAACCAGTTTTATTAAATGAGTATTCTTTAAGTGAAAATTTTAACGTGGATAATTATAGTAATACGGTAATTTTTCATTTGATATATTTTTGACAAATAAATATATGTCATCAAATATCTTGGATTATTGATGACCCACTTGATGTAAATTTAATTATTATTTAATAATGTTTTGAAATCTTAACATGATGAAAGTTGAAAATAGAAAAGAAAACCAAAATCATGTATTATAGCTTATATAGACAATAACCTATTTTATGCTATAAATCAAAGAAATACTTAATTAAAATACTTATTCATACAGACATATGCAGAATAATAATTTCTGCCATGAACGAATTTTTGTGACCATCTATATTATTGTTTTTAACTCTTATTTTTAAGTAAAGACCAGATTTTTTATTGGTATTTTTGGTGTTGTCTTCTGTTGAACATTAAAAATATACTATATTAATATTTTAAATATATTTTAAAACGTCAAAATTAAAGACGTAATCGATATATTATAAAGACATAATAGAAATACAGTACAAAAAATCTCAACACAAAATCCAAATTCGAATAAGTATGTGATTACTTGAGATTAATTAATTCAGAGATGAGCAAATATATTTTAAATAGCCTCATTAATTATTGACTGGTTCTTCAGATTACAGAAAGACATTGAAGAAAGTAAGAAGAAGGGAGCAGGTATATAAGATAACAAAAATGGAAACATAGAAAAGAGGTAAGTGAGACAAAGTCAAGCCTTCAAAAGTTGCAATCCATGTTCTTATAACCACATCTTTTCTGTTCACTTTTCTCACATTCAAAACTTTCACTTTCTCTGCCATTAATTCATCATAATCAGTTCTTCACTGCCCAAGTAGGCCATGGGAAGGGCTCCATGCTGTGACAAATCCATCGTCAAAAAAGGGCCATGGTCTCCTGATGAAGATCTCACCCTCAAAAACTACCTTCACAAACATGGCACTGCTGGTAATTGGATTGCTCTCCCCAAGAAAGCAGGTTTCTTTATTCTTCTGTCTTATCTATTCTTGTTATGAGTTTTGTAAGATTGAGTTAGACTTCAAATATATATGATTATACTACGAGTTTTATAAGATTGAATTAGACTTAAAATATACGATTATCTGGTATCAGGGCTTAAACGATGTGGAAAGAGCTGTCGTCTGAGATGGCTGAACTATCTCAGGCCTCATATTAAGCTTGAGGTTTCACTGAAGAGGAAGATAAAGTTATCTGCACCCTTTATGCCACCATTGGAAGCAGGCAATAAGTTCATGTTGTTTTATATATATATATATATATGTAAATGTATGAACGTATGTATACCATAAAGTTAAGTTGCATGATATGCATTATTATTATATGTGTGAATTTGGGTTCAGGTGGTCCCTTATAGCAGCTCAACTTCCAGGGAGAACAGACAATGATGTGAAAAATCACTGGAACACAAAGCTAAAGAAAAAGTTTGTGGCAGAAAACAGTACTAGTTCTTCTCAACACTTCTCATCTTCTTCTACTGTTCAACCTCAAGTTGAGGCCTTTCTCTTGAATCAGAAAAACTCAACTTGGTTTGACTCCTACAATATCTTGGATCCTCTTATTCCAATGCCTCAGGAATTAGAATCATTTGGGGGGAGCAGTTATAGTGCACCACTCTCTAATAATGAAATTTCATTGCCAACTTTCAATGCAGCTTCTTTGGCACAGCAGAATGAAGAAGATGCACAATGGTTTGGCTATGATTATGCAGGTGAAGATGATGACCCAAATTTACTTGAACTTGTGCTTGACGATCTGCTGATTAATCATGGGTTAGCATCTTCTGATCACACTGTGGCTAATCTAGACTCCTTCTACTCATCAAAAACTTGAAACAAAGAAAAAGGGAAATTGTGGTACTGGTGATAAATTAAACTTCTGGGTAAAGTAGTTGTTGTATGTGGAAATGTGTGTGATGAGTTTCTGAATTGTTTTGAATTGTGGTATTATTAGAAGTATAGAGATATTATAGTCAAAAGATGTAGTGCATGTCTTTTTCCACGTTAGAAGAATCTCACAAATGCTATGCTTTTTATAGTATAAAATTTGTCCAATAAGAGAGAGTGCCTGAGTTCAAAAAAAGTGATCGCACGTGGTCACCAAAATTTGTTGCCTTCCAAAGCCTTCATGAAACTAGCGTTGGTCCTTAAGAATTTTCCAAAACAGGAAAAAGGGCTTCTATCTCACATTAACAACTATACATATATATATATATATATTTTAATAATCTGTTCTTGAATTCTGTTTTCTTTACTTGATTGATTCGTCCACTCATCATTAAGAAGGTAAGATTGGAGTCTATTTTAAATTATTATACTCAGTTATTTATTGATCACAATGACTCTACTTATAAATGGAGGCTTTTGAGTAAGTTGTCAAAGTTTAAATTAATAATTTAATCTTTAAGAAAATTGAAAAATCAGAAATTAACGTTTTCATAACATGGCTAAAAATATGACAGTTTTGTCTCATGAGGCAGGGATTCTATGTTCAAACCACATGCAGATACTGTTTAGTTGGTAAATGAACGTGCTATAGAATATGCACGTAAGAACAAAAGTGTTTACCGTTGTGCCAAACTAATAGATAACCAGAAGAAAATAAAAATAGAAACTAAGGTCTGCTCTGTTCATCAATTTCAGACTGATGAAGAACTCTTGAGATGATTGTGGTTACAATTCTTCATTGAAGCAACTAATCATCAAGCACAAAAATGTCTGCAAAATAAGAACAAGATTCTCAATTTCTCATACTTTTCTCACAGGTTTAAGCAATTCATAATACAATGCATAGGTAACAAGTTAACTACACAAATGAATAGTGTTTTAGGATAGAAAGAAATGGACCTGATCAAAGTGCCATCTCAGCCTGCAATGCTGTCAGTTCATCTAACTCTGAAGTGGACATTACAGGGCGAGTAGGTTTCCTTTCTGCTGGTGCTGGGGCCTGTACTGAGACTGCAGGGGCTGTAGTTGCTGGCTGAAGAAGCTGTTCTTCCAACTCACAAGCCTCTAGTTCTTCAAGTTCTGCTTCTAATTCGTCCTGAAAGAGAAAAAATAACTCAGAATGATTCGTATAAATGCATTGTGTTCTATGCCAGGACAACACTGCCACCAAATTATTAGGTTTTTTACGTATTTGGAACAAATGAACAAGTAAAAAAATGTTATTTGTCATGCAGTAAGTTGTAAGGAGTCACGAAGATGTCAACTTTAAATGTACAAAAGTTATCCGGAATCATAACAATTTCAGTGTAAATATTTTGTACAGAAATTGTCAGGAATTCTGACGACATCTATACAAACTGAAGTTGTTATAATTCCTGACAACTCTTGTGTATCTGAAATTGAAGTCGATATAACTCCTGACAACTTATCGTAACGAATGATATTTTTTTGAGTTGACCATTTTCCTAATATTTGGCCCAATTTATCTCAGACATCTAAGAAACCAAATTACTAGCTAATCTATATGTACGAGGTAAAAGTATTCAAGTTTTTCAATTTATGAGAAGAAATTAATCTCTAAGTATGTGTCATGCAGATGGCTAAGATCATGAAAACTCTTTACTATCTCACAACTTCTCCAATGATACTATATATATATATATATATATATATATATATATATATATATATGCTATCTAAATATACATATATAATTGTTATTTGATTTGAGGAAGTTGACCTCATCAAATTCAGAAGCTGCACCAATTGGAGAGGACAAGGCTTCCTGAATCATTCTCATGTTCTCAGTCTGTTGAGTGATCTCATCCATGGTCTTGTCAACATCATCAATTTTCCTGAAATTGAAGATTTTCCTACTCAACAACATCATAGATCACAGTAACTAGTTGAATAAACATGATAAGGCAGAGGAGCATTGTATAGAGATATGGAAAATACAGAAAATACTGAGTTAAATCATAAAATGATTAAAACATTAATTGCACTACGCACGTTGCTTTTTGCACAGCCTTCATGGCAGCTGCTCCAGTTCTTAATGCTGCAACTGTTTCTGTGGTAACTGTAGCACCTTCCAGCATTATCATCTGTAACACAAAACAAATAACGTAAGATACAAAAAAAAAGGCTCAAGACATAAACAGAATCATCTTTTGATTTCACACACACCTGGTCGTGGATACGCAACTGGAAATTTCCAAGCTGCTCTATTTGCTGTTCATACATCTTCTTCCTCTTCACACATTGCGCTGCCCCTGCATCAAACAAAAGTTCGAATCAAACATTGCGCACGCACACACACACACACATCTATATATGGAAGGAGATTAATCAGAACCCAATACCTCTTTTGTTCTTTCCTCTAATGAATTCTATGGCCTTTTCCTTTTCTGCATTCACTTTCTTAAGAAGCACATCCTCCTTTTTCTCAAGCAGTTCAAGTGTCTGCATAATCAAAACAACAAAACATTCAAATCCTGGAATCCTTGCTTTCTCACTCAAAATTTGAATAATGGAATGCAGCAACATTAAGAGCAAAAAAGAGCAATGCTATATTATATTCGATGATGTGAGCATAGAAAAAAAGAAGAAGAAACAATGATCGATGTACCTCGTTTAACTTTTCTAAGACGGTAATAGGATCGTGTTGTGGTTTACGTTTGTTAAAGAAGTGGCTGAACATGATTAACCTAGTACTGTGTGCATGGGAGTGTTCACTCTAATGCTGGTTTTTGGTCTTTCACGTTAGTGGTGTGGTGAGGATGGGTATCTACGTTCCTACGTAACCTAATATTTTCACAACTAATTCAAGTGTGTTGGTATTAATAATAATAATTTTTTCTTTTTCTTATAAATTTTCCATATAGGACACTGATTAGTTTCATTATTGCATATAGAGCATTTATATATATATATATATATATATATATATATATATATATATATATATATATATATATATATATATATATATATATGTATGTATGATTGTAAAATTCTACCCATATGTTTCATATACTAACAAATCTGCTAAATTTAGAAAAATAATTTTGATTGAAACACAACTAGAAAATGCCCATAAATAGTATGTATGTATGTATATATAAAAAAAATTACAACTTCATAAACTAAGAGATTTGAGTAAAAAAATCTTCTTAAATAAAAAAGTATGTAATATAATAATATACTTTATGTGTACCTTTTTCTAAATTTAATTACACTGGAATTTGCATAAAAAAAAAAAGTTTAAACTTGTGACAGGTTTGAATTTATTAAGTGAAAAAAAAACACATCCACACCTTTATAATAAATTTTGATATGTTTCTGTTTAA
>Ga0214542_1000348_pt1 | contig 79797 bp, 46 predicted proteins | sample CNSS1metaG_FD_160096 | JGI IMG/M metagenome (GOLD analysis project Ga0214542, IMG submission 160096) | Root nodule microbial communities from cowpea collected in UCLA plant growth center, Los Angeles, California, USA - CNSS1 | ecosystem: Host-associated > Plants > Roots > Nodule | place: USA...
AGGGTAATCTATTTATAATAGAGAGAGGTACAAGTAAAAAGAGTAACTGAAAATAAAAAAATTAAATAGAAGATATTGTTTGATATTGTGGTTATCAATATCTAACAATATCTTAATAATATCAAACTATATCTAACACTTTAGTATAAAATCTATATCTACCTGGTGTTTTAGTAACTACTGGTCAAGGGGTTATTTATTGTTCTATTAGAAACTTTTGACATTATTCCAACATGTGTTGGTCCTGGTGGAACATGTTGAAATCCCTTTATTATGTGACTTAGTTTGGTGTCTCTATTATGAGCTGTACTAAGGAGAGAACTATAATTTTTCTATAGATGTCTTGTAAAATATGGACCCATGAAAGGGAAAAGGAGGGTGTGAGCAAGTAAATTTAGTCTTGTCTAAAAATCCATGTATGGGGGATATGGGGTTTAAGTTGCACTTTTGGGAACATTTTTATCATTTTGAAGTAAATTTGGGTTTTGAAAGACTGAGTTTTGTTGTAAAAGGGACAATAAGAACAGTAAAAGGGAAACCCAAGGTTTAACTAGGAAACCCTAGACAATCCTTTAACCATGCTAGAAAGAGACAATCAGGGACCAAAACGAAGAGGTGGAGGTTTAGCAAGCACTATCGAGGTGACGTGGAAGGCAATGCATGGACTTCACGTGCCAAGCAGTAGCGATGGGAAATGGGGCGCGTGGTGGTGCATGGAGCGGAATTAGGTTTCAGGACCAGCGATGTTGGTTGTCGCTCAAGAGACAATCTAGAATTAGTGTTTGTCGGAGGAAAGATCAAAAGACTGCACTAGACTCCTAGGTACAACTCATAGGTATAGTAGGAGGTACTTCCCAACACAACTACTTCCTACCCATATTATAATACTTATTCTATCAACACATCTACTTCCTACCCATATTATAATACTTATTCTATCAGGAATTTCAAACGTTATTGAAATTCTAGAATTATATAAGAGTAATTTGATTACTTAAAATTAGATAGTTTCAAATTTCACAAAAAATTAAGAATTTGAAATTCTTTATTTTTTAAATTCATATCTATTCTCTTTGTACTCTCTTGGCTAATTTTGAGACACCTTTGGCTTGGTCAAGGTTAGGGCACTGAGTTTCACATTATTTTGGACTTTTGTCAGCAAAGGACTAAAGTTGATTGTGATTATTTTTTGGTCAATATCATCAATGATATGTTAGCCTCAATGTAGGCCAATGTTATTTTCCAATTGAGGTTAGATGGATACTTCTTGGTCAACGTGAGTGATGTTTGCCGGGTGATGTCAAATGTGATTTTTTATGGTTTGTTAGTCCGGGTTGTCTTTTGGCCAATATCGACCAATTCTCTTTTGGTCAATGCTGGTTGGTTATTTCTTGAACAGCAAAATTTTCTTGGCCAACTTTGACGGGACTATTTTTTTGGCTGATGCCAACGGGTGTTTTTATTGGCATTAATGGGGGTTATCTTTTCGGTTGACATTTCTGGAATTATATTTTGCAGTTGAAGGTGAGAAAAATGATTCCTCTACAGCTGTTTTTTATGGATTAAGTAGTAGATGATGTGGACATGCATTCTTAATATATGCTTGAGGTTTAATAATGCAAGTAATTAATTCAAGTTACCCATTGATCAACAGATAATGGATGTACGGTATTACCAAGTAAAAAATACTCCAATTTGTGAGCTTTGATAGGTATCCTTTAGCGCAGAAGTTTGTGCTTTATCCTAGTTCAGAGCCCACTACAAAAGGGGAAGGATGAACCAAAAATTGATGACTAAAGTAGTATATTTGACGAAAGTAGTAGTTTAGGGTTATGCTTCTACATTGTTGGTATGTGGCTTTATTTTTGACTCCATTAATGCATTTTCATTATTTAAGAAGGCCTTTACTCAGAAAGGTAATATATTTTATCTTCAGGAATTGGTCCAAGGATTTGACCAAGAAACTGCTGCAGTAGTAATGGCAAGGCTTGCGTCTATAAAAATGGAGACAGAGGTACATCTCAAGTTTTTTTTACTCTCCACTATTTCGTAAATATATTTACCACTGCTGGATTTATTTGTAGTGGCTATAAAATTTTTCTTACTCCAAATGGGTGATTATTGATGTCTTCCAAAGTGACAGCTTTGATGAACTTTTCACTTGTTTAATCTGGTTAGACTAGGTACTTTAAGAGTGGCAATGCATTCTATTTGATCTGTTATTTCTTCGTTATATTTTTATGATAAGTTCTATTTTGTTGAAAGTGGAGTTTTTGGGTGTCACATAGAAATTTAAAATGGGGTAAAGGATTTCTCTTTAACCTTATATTCATGTGACCAAGAACTGATGGATTGACTATTCATATTTTTTTATGTCATCTAAGATTTATTTTTAATTTCTATGTTTGGACTTATTTAATACTTTAGCAAAATGACTTTTGTGATTTATCTTTGATTTTCTTTCCCATCTTATTCAGATTTGTCAGTAGATTTCCCCTTTGTTCAAAGGCAGCTTATTTCAATTTGATATTTTTATGCTAAATAATAACAAGCTGTAAATTACAGTTGTAGTTGTGGAAATTTTGTTTTACATGAACTTTCGGACTTAGATGGTGTCATGTGTTTCAATCAGGAAGCATTTGATGCCACACGATGGTTGGACCGTTTACTGATTCGGCTTTGCTCTAAATTTGGTGACTACCGCAAGGATGACCCATCATCTTTTACATTGAATCCATCATTTTCCTTATTCCCCCAATTTATGTTCAATCTGCGAAGATCACAGTTTGTACAGGTGCCATTTCTTGTATTTTTCTTTCTGTATTACCATTGCTTTCCAAACTTATTTTAAAATTGTGGGGTTTGGGTGTTTTGATATTTATTGGCAGGTTTTTAATAACAGTCCAGATGAGACTGCATACTTCCGCATGTTGTTAAATAGGGAAAATATAAGTAATGCCGTCGTCATGATTCAGCCATCTCTAATATCATATTCATTTAATTCGTTGCCTGCACCAGCATTGTTAGATGTGGCTTCCATTTCAGCAGACCGGATTTTGTTGCTTGATTCATATTTTAGTGTGGTTATTTTTCATGGAATGACAATAGCCCAATGGCGCAACATGGGATACCATAACCAGCCAGAGCACCAGGCATGTACAGACTTCTCATAGATTTCCTGCTAAACAAGTTACTGTCAACATGTGAATTCTGTTCTCAAAATGATTGACGATTAAACGTTTAAATTGTTTAATACAATATGTATAATCTTCTATTGGGCGCATTATAGTCTTGTATGATGGAAATTATTTTATTTGGGGCCTTTTTTATGACTAAAGTCATGGGTTGGATTCGTCATTGGTTCCTGTTCTGGCTTTTGCTAATAGCTTTAATACATGGCAGGCTTTTGCACAACTATTACAAGCTCCCCAAGATGATGCCCAAATCATAATTAAAGAACGTTTCCCTGTCCCTAGATTGGTAGTGTGTGATCAACATGGTTCCCAAGTAAGTACATGTATTATGTTGTTTACTTTTTCATGAAGTTCATTTATTACCGAGTGTTGCTGATGTTTACCCCTTTCACAATGTATTCGGAGAATTATGTTTCATTAATCCATTTTGCTTGGTAGGCTTAGACTTTCTTGATGGGAACCTTAGTGGGTTTCATTGATGTTGAACAGGCTAGATTTTTATTAGCAAAACTGAATCCTTCAGCAACATACAATAATGCACATTAAATGGCTGCTGGTTCAGACGTAATCTTCACTGACGACGTGAGTCTTCAAGTTTTCTTTGACCATCTCCAGAGGCTGGCTGTCCAATCCTGATAATAGTAGTAACTGACAGATTTTTGACTTTGGTTCGGACAGTGCGCCAACTGTATCCTACGTTTCGCTGTGAAGTGTTATTCTTTAGGGCTACGATCGGAGTTTTTTCATGGAGAAACAAGGGCCTCCAAGGTGTTGTTGAGTTTAGGTGTTGCGGAACGAAGGATAATGAAATGTAAGTTAAAGAGCTACTTGCGTGAATGCAGTAAAGCGAATGAGGGAGAAAGATAGTTCTATATAGCATTTTTTTTTCTATTGTTTTATAAATTGATATAGTTAGTTGGCTTACTGGTGTATATGTTGCATTGTAATTAAAGTCATCTTATTATCTCGGAGTTTAATACAATTAAAATCTTTGCAAAACTCTGTATATGAAGTTAGGATTGCATGACACATCCTGGTGAAGTGAATCCTTCTTTTGTATACTTTCCTTTTTCTTTATTTCCAAAGTCTCCAGCTGTATAAGAAACATCATAACTTAATGTTCCATTATAAGTAAAATTGAATATAAATGAATGAATAAAATTATGAGCTTAAATAGATGTAACCACCACAATGAACAACCTAGAAGCATGACAATGCTCTCCAAGTCATTCAATATTAAAGTTTTTCATAAATTTGGGAGATCACCATGATAAGTTAAAGCAACCAAAACCCATATATCAGTTACAACCCAATCTACTTTATTAATTTCAGTGCATTTGCAGAGGGAATTTCTTTATGCACCTCCAAAAGTTTTTAAAAATCTAAAATTATCCTTTGATTATTTAAAAATCATACGCATAGTATTTCTAGATTTATTTTCAGACATCGACTTTAAGTAAAAAATATTTTCGGAAGTCGACAGAATAAAAAAAATATATAATGAAAGTTGACTTTCAAAAATATATATATAAATGTCGAATTATATTAAAGTAAATTTTGAATTTAAAAATATAAAAAATACATAATAAAAAATAAATAAAACTCATGAAAATAAAAAATTGAAACTTTAAATAGAATTAAAAAATTCTAATAAAATAGAAATCAACACATATATTAATTATATAAATAAAATAATTAGAAAAAAACTTATAAAATAATAAAATTTTAAATTGAAAAAAAAAGAAAAAAAATATATATATAATTGGAATTCGACTTTCTAAAGTATAGAAGTCGACATTTTGAAATAATTTTGGGATTGTGATCTATGCGGCTTCGTTCAAAGGATATTCTTAAAATTTTAGAAATTTTTGGAGGGGTTGAAAACGTCCTTGGAGGTGCAAGAAGTAAGACCATTGTAGCAAGCCTTCCAACTTCTAACTTCTAAAAGGTATAGCTCTTATTAAATCTTTTATTGTAAACATCTATTAAATTATAAATTATAAACTTTAAATATTTGATATATGTATTTAATATTTAATATTTGAAATAAATATACAGAAATATCTTAAATATTTAGTTAAATAAAATATAAAATGTAAAATAATTGACCTAATAACGCAATCAAGTTTTACATTTCAACTCATTTGCAAACAAAAATATTTTGTATCACGTATGTTTTTAAATAAAGATGTCGTTCATGTATTCAGTTTGATATTTTTTTTAGATTCAAAACAAAACATAAAATATTTAATGTTTAATATATAAAAAAATATTTCATATTTATTATTATACAAGTATTGTTCATATTTAATTGAATATTTAACAAAATAAATGAGCTCTAATATGATATTACCTTATAAAATGTTATTTAATTCATTAAATTAATATATTTAATTCTTGAAATGAGCTCTAATATCATGTTATAATTTTTCTATTTGAATGGATTGAAGAATAAAATTAGAAAAAAATATGCAGACAAAAAAAATTCGCTTTTATATAAAGATGTAGATACTAATGACATGTTTCTCAGTTGGTGATATATATATATATATATATATATATAGGTTCCTCTGGAGGGAGACTTGTGTAACGTGTGGCTCAATGCTGACCAATGAATGACATGAAGGATGTGTGGCTCAAAGAATGTTTGCTTTTCAATTGAAAAAAAATAATAAAAGAGCATAAAATTAGAAACTTTCATTAAAGAAATTTATGATTTAATTGTATTGATCGTAAAAATTCTTTTATTTATTCGTTGCAATTCATTGCAATAATTCAACTTTTTAAGATTTTGAAAAAGAGAAATTGCAATTATATATGGACACTAAATAAAAGACGTAAAATTACAAACTTTTGATTAAATAAATTTATGATTTAATTTTATTGATTGTAATAATTAATTTTATTTTTTGATAAATATATAGAATATGTGTCAGAAAGGAAATAATTTATTTTTTGAAAGAATTTGTATTGTAATTTAGTTATGAAAAAGAAACATATATGAAATTGTTTAACTAGAAGCTTTAGAAAATATATTTAATTTATTTTCTTTACAAACTTTGATCGAACAAATTTATGATTTAATTCTATTGAAATATTTAATTCTATTGATTGTAATAATTAATTTTATTTATTCGTTGCAATAGACGGGATTTTATGATTTAATTCTATTGATTGTAATAATTAATTTTATTTATTCCTTGCAATGGACGGGATTTTTAAAGTTAGGTTTAACCTATAATTTAGTATTTATTCAGTCTTAATATAGCAAACGTATCAATAATAAAGAGGTTTTTTATGAACAAAAAACGTTAAATGCAACTGTGTTTTATACGCAGAGAAAAGATAAAGATATGCTCCTTACCATGGTTTGATTTCCATCTAAAGTAAGAAATATAAATTTGATATTAACATTGTTCGCATATCGCTAAAATAAATTAAAGTAAAAAATATACCAATATTGTTCATATGAAACAATGGTTGTAGTGAACTTATAAATTAAAATTTTAAAATGAAAGAATCATTATAAAAGGAATTCTCTTAAAGAAAAACTTAGACTTCAAACCAAGCATTTAAAGATTCATGCTTATACCTTTAATTTTGGGACCTTTTTTGTAAAAATAAAAATAAAAATCACTTTGAACGCTATGTAATAAAAAGGTAAAATATAGTTGAAGGCAAATAAAGAGCATATATTTTTGTACTTGAAACATTCTTATTACTTCTAGTATAACTTATTACTAAGGATGATCTTTTCTCTTATTATTGATTTTTTTTTAATAATAAAGATAAGGATGCTATGTTGCCAATAAAAAGAAAAAGTCTTTGATAAATAGTGTGAACTTAAGAAATTGTCGATAAAACTATTTTTAGAACTTTTTTATATCAGTTTTGAACATTTCAATTGTTTTTCAAATGTTTTGTTCCATGCCTATGTGACAATGACTATGAAATTGGTTAACTTATTTTTTATTACATGTTAAAGTTATTCGGGTAAGAGCCATTATTAATACTAGCGTAACACGGACGCTATCGTGCATGTGTATATATATTTTTTAAATATGTGTGATATTATATTAACAAGTGATAATATTATAATATTATTATGTTTATATATATATATATATATATATATATATATATATATATATATATTAAAATTATATTTATTAAAAATAAAGTGAAATATATTAGAACAGATAAAAGAATAACCATTGATAAATAAAAAAGAAAGAAGCAGAGACATCTGATTTTATAAAAAGTTTATAAAAGTAACGGTCAATTTTTAAAAATTTAATAAATTATTGTTAAATCGGTATATTGAAAAGTGGACACAAAAAGGGGAATCCCCTTTATATATTGTTATAGATAATGGATTCCATAAATGAATTGTAAAATTGAAAAAATAATGAAAAAAAAAAAATTAACCTTGAAATAGAAAACATAAAGACTTCAATATTGACAATGTAATGATGACCTACAAAGTAGTATAGAAAGGAAGATAATCAAAAATGTAAAGTTATGTTTAGCAAGTTTTTTTCTTGCATAAGAAACTGACTTTATTTTTATGCAAAAAGTGTCCATTTCTTCTGGGTTAGACTTTTTAGTCATAAAAAGCCCTACTTATATAAAGCTAAGAAAATAACTCAATTCATTTACACACCCATCAACTTGGTAAGTTGAAGATTGTATGAAAGATTCAAATCGAAGACATGGGTGAATGTGAAATAAAATTTTCGACAATGCTTTTGCACTTTCGTTAACATTGCAGTTTGATGTTGTTTTATTGTAGTTCCTATAAATAAATAATTGTATTAAAATTGCATCTTAATTAAAATTATTAATACATCAGATTTTGAGAGAAATGGAGATTAAGAAGACAACATTAATAAGGGATTTATGATAAAAAAGTGGAAATTATGCATTTCTCGAAATACGTAAAAGTAGGTATCAGAAAATTGGTACACACATATGAATGTTTCAGTCATGTTCATTTCTTATACAAAATAAGAAAGAAATTCAAAAATGATTTCAAAACCTAATATAATTCCTGAAAACTTTAACCTATTGTGTAATACTTATCTATCAAAACTGCAAATGTCAGGACAAAAGGTATTATGTTGCTTAGATGAAAAATGACAAAATGGTCCTCAGTTTGGTTGCATATGCAGAGTGCAAGAATTCAGGGGTTGTGAATCTAAAACACATTCTTATTAATATATATTAGTCTTTTTATTTGTGCAACGCACATGTTTTTTCATATACTCTTTTTTCAATTATATAATAATTATCAAACAATAAATAATATTTTTGTTAAACTTGTCTAACATTCAGAATATGTTATTTATTTAGTAACAAATTGTGAGTAATTGAAATTAAGTTAACTTTAGTAGATGACAATATGTATATAAACATATAACCGTTGGACAAATTTGATGGATTAAAAATTGTACTTTGTAAGAAGTTGATGTGGTTGTTACTGTCATAAAGTTGAACATTGTTAGTGATAGCACTTCCACAGCTTCGTATGTGATTTTCAACAACTACATTTGCATTGAATTGAATTAGTCGTTTTATAAATCAAATTGGATATGTATTTGTGAAGAACAAACAAATATTCATTACCATGACTTGTTACACATAACAAATCAAACAACTTATTTACATAACAAATTTTGTTTGAGAAAAATAAATACTTACTCAAATCCAACTCAGTTAATGGTTTCCTCTGTAGAATCTTCTTCATGACTCTGCCAAAAAATATAAAACCTATATTATTATGGATATTGAGGTTCACTCTTTAGGTGTATTTAAATTGAAATAACATTGCATACATATATCAAATCTAATATGTTGCTACATTGACCATCATTTTGTGTATATTGTAAAACAAACAAATGCTTAAAGGATAGGATAAATGTTGCATAACAACATTTATAAAGAATACATGTTCATCATTGACACTGTGTCATTCTAATAACACCATGATAATCATTAGTATAACTTATAATAAAACATTTTAGATATATTTGAATAAGTATTTATGGTATGTATAATCAATGTTGCATACTACAACCTGCATTTCAAGAAGGTCATCATTGTCACTCTGTAATTTCAAGAAGTTTATAAGAATACTATTACTACAACCTGGCCTACATTTATTATAACTGCAGTTAATTAACAACAAAAATTAGGAGAAAAGTGTGAAATAAATAATGACATATCTATATTTTGCTCTTTGTTAAAGAGTTTCGAAAATTTCCTTGTACACAACATTTTTAATTGTGTTTGTGATATTTCGATCTTCATCTTGAATAAGTATTTTCAATCCTTTCTTTGTTTTCACTCTAGAGACAACAACATATAATTGTCCATGTGTGAAAACTGGACGTGGAAAATAAAGCAGAGTGATATTGGAAATTGTCTTCGCTGGAATTTAAATGGCAAACCTGATTCAGAAGGAACTAAATCCATTCTTAAGATAAAAATTTTGTCACCAACGTTTTTCCCTATAATAACAGTTGCAGAGATGACATTTTTTTTTTCTAAATAATTGATTTGCACTCTTATTCCATTGCAAAGACCTTTTGTTTGATCTATATTTCTAAGAAGAATGATTGGTACCCCTGTTTTCAACTTCAATCTGTGATTTGGAATGCCTGAACATTTGATTTCGTTTAAAAATTTGGATGTAAAACATTTAGATTGCATTTCTTCATCTTGATAAGATTTGCAAGGCGTATCTGATCTTAGATATGTAATTTCCTGACCAATTAACAAAGACAACATGAAATCATTAACTTCCTTTACACAATCATTTGTTGGGCAAAGTATTGCTCAATCATCAAAATAACCAGGATTCTTTATATTTAAAACAAAATCAAGGTACACAAATTGAACTAAAGACATCAAAGGTGATTATTTTGTATTTAGAAACAACAATTGTTGTGGAATTTCAACCATGCTTTCACCATTTTCATTTAAATCCATCTCTCCATCTCCAATTTTCAAGATCCAATCAACAAATTCTTTTATCTCCTCTATTGTCTGCCTATTTTGGGTGGTATTTAATCTCATATTTTTTGTTAGCTTTAACACTTTACAATACTGCCATAAGTCAGAATAGTGTATTGAAGATTTAATGATATCATACATGGATGCTTTTTTTATGACAGGTAGAATTTGCCTAAAGTCATCTCTCAAGACAACCACTTTACCACAAAATGGTTTGGTATTGTTGCACTTATCAACATTTTTCATTATGTCTCTCAAAGTTTTATCAAATGCTTCAAAACACATTTTGTTCATCATAGGTGTTTCATCCCATATAATCAAATTGGTTGTCATTAAAAGCTTAACACGTAGAATACTTTGAGCTATGCTGCAAGTGGATTCCTCATTAATTAGTAGTGGGATGCAAAAAGTCGAATGTGTTGTTTTGCCACCAGGAAGAAGTAAGGAAGAAATTCCACTTGATGCTACATTTAAAACAATCATCCCTTTACTTCTTATTACAGCTGACAATGTCTTCCACATACAAGTTTTTCCTGTAACACCATAACCATATAAAAAGAAGAATCCTCCATGTTTTGAAAGTATTGCATTCATTATATCATCATATACATGCACTTGTTCATCAGTGAGAGACTTGAAGAGCATCGCATGTTCTTTAGCTTATTATATTGTAGCTCATCAATAATAAATTTGATTTCAAATGGAAATGAATCTGAAATATCTAGTTGAGGTAACGAAGGTTAATCTTTTAAAGACCTTCCATTTGACATCAATATTTTTTCGATTTCAAGAAGACAAGCTTTCTGTAATTCAATTTCTTCCATTTGAAGTCTTGCACCAAACGGTAAATGATATCAATAAATTCTATTCAACAACTTATTCTTTAAATTATTTATCCAAAACAATATTGTAAATTGTTAAACAATTTCATAAATATCTGAATAGCTACATCATAATTTTGTACCCAAATCAGCACAAAGTTATGGATGAAATTAGATTGCAAGCCAAAACAAAATGACAATTAGAAAAGCAGAGAACAAAATAACGAAAGAATTAATTGAATAAATTGTAATGTACAATACCTGGGCAGTTCAAGTCCTTTCTTTTTTGGTATAAAATTCCATCACATAACACACTCCAAGTAGAATTCCAAATTGCACCAGGTTTTGCTATTGTATTTATGCCCAACAATGTAACAAATAATCTTCTAAGTTGATATCCAAAAGCAATTTCACTAGCTTCCTTAATTGCATCAATAAATTCTTTGTTATCAGCCAATAATCCTAAAGCATAGCAAGCCTCCTGAATGTTTCAAACATTTTTCCATCAATTGTCCTTATGCTCTCATAATCAAGACACCATTTTTGAATAGTCAATAATATTCTCATATAATAGAGTTCTCCAAAGCCAGGCGGAATATAAGTAAGCCTACCAATGTTGTAGCCTTTCTTCCTTGGTTTCCATTCTTTTTCTTTTGACATCCACACAAATTTTCTTGAGAATTCCCCGTAAGTCAAATCTTTTGCTTCTATAGAATTATTATTAGCCTCAAACCAACCTAGAAACATTGTGTTACTATTTTCGCATCTGTTTAATACAACATTAATATTATCATCTTTAAACAAAGTTGATTGCAGCCTGGAAGATGGAATTTTAATCTTTGAATAGTAGGCCACCTATGGTGAGTATCAAAAGCAAATATTCTCCAAACTGCTTCGCATGGTGAGAGGTATCTACAGTCAAAATACCTCTTTTTTCATCAATAATTGTTTCTTTGTTCAAATATGCAGCAACTTTAGTTATTTTAACTATAGCTATGTCTGGACCTTTGTTGACATACTTGAACAAATACTTCATTGCATTTGTCTTGTTACAATACTCTATATTGACATGAGTTTGATACCTCATTAAAAAAGGTGGATTGTAAGGAACCACATTGGAATTTTCCAGCTGAATTCCATTTTTTTCAATAAAACTACCATCATCACGTCTTCTATATGACGAATATCCTTCTTCATCAATGGCAGTACAACTTGTAAAATTCTTTGGATAATATTTTGAACATCTACCTTCTTTCATGCAAGGAGAATTAAATTGTGCATGTCCACACGACCCATGTATCATGTAACTAGAAACAACTTTATCAATTTTTGGTACAAATCTTGATTAGGCAATTCAGCTGAAATTACATTATAAATATCTGTTAGAGTCTTTAGTTTGCTTTCTCCATCTAACTACAAAAGTATATGAGCGTGCGGTAATCCTCTTTTTTAAAATTCTACTATGTACATACCTGATTGTATAAAAATAATAAATACAATGACACACCATTTTTTTAATTTAATAACTAAATATATAATATAACATTGCATACTGAACATACCTGCATTAGTCTTTCTGAAGAAATCATTGTTTTAAAAATCTGTCATCATTTGATCAAGTTTCATTTTGAAGACTCTACACACAATGTTAGGTTTGTCTGATGCAAATAAACCTCTTGGAGAAACAAAAGCATGTATTTCACTCCAATTTACATTGCATGTTATAATTATGAACAAATCAGGATATCCAAATTTCTTACAAAATTGTAGCATCCAAAACTTTTACAATGTAATATTTTTTAATATAAAATATGTCACCGTAATATTATTTATAAATATTTTAATTTTTAATATATATAAATTATTATTATTATTAGAAATAATAGTGGCTATAATAAATAAATAATTAATTAATTATAAATGGTAAAAATAATAGTAATACTAATAATAAATGATAAGTACTAGTGCAATAATGATAACAAATATTCAAATAGAAAATAATATAAATATTTAGAACATTACATAAGGCATTTATTATAATAAAATATGAATATATAAATGCAACAATCAAAAATATACATAAATATTAAAACTAATTAACTAATAACAATATAATAATGTTACTACAAAATTATATGCACGTTTATTTATAAAATATATATGTATTATAAATATATAAGATATAAATAAATCAATATAAATATATAAATATATAAATATATAAATATATTATAATTACATTGTCACTAAATAAAATAAGAAAAATATAATATTGCAAGAATAAGATAAGACTTTAAATACCACCACAAAATAACATATATGTATTAATAAAGATTAAAATAAAACAAAAGGAAAATCTGCAAAAGCTTAAGTTATAATCGTACTGTGAAAGAAAACAAATAATTACCAACTTTATTTTATCTCCACGTATGAATAGATAAGATGTAGTTAATGCATTTGTACTTCATTACAGAAACCTAACACTATAAAAGGGGAGAGGGAAGATACAACTATTACAAAGAGAGGGAATTGCTTTTTTTATGGATAGAAGAAGAATGAGTAAGTAATAAAAGAGAATAAGAGATAGAAGAAGAAAGGAAGAAATAAAACCCTATACTGCAAGTTTACGATTTATCTCTTATGGTTAAGGTAAGAGAAGCATGTGTATATATCGTTTTATCTTTTTATTATTTATAATCCACTCATAATTATTTTTATTTATATATTTATATTATTTTTATATTTATATTAAATGAAGTGTCATTAATCTCATTCTTATTTATATTTATTTTTATTCACGCACACCTATTATTCAATTTATTTATTTATTTTACATTTATATCCAGTTTCACTCAAATAACTTTGTTTTTATTTAAAACTATGTAATCTTTTATTTTTTATTTTGAATGGAGATACGTAGGAGCAATATTAATTTTTGTTGGGTCTAAAACAAAAATATATTGTAGAATTTTTGTTTTGTTTGAGGACAATCATCTTTAAGGTAAGAGGAAGAGACATTTATCATTTTATCTCTTCACCTTTATTATTATTATTTTATTTGTTCATAATTATTTTATTTTTATATCTATGTTAAGTGAGGTATCTCTAATTTCATTCTAATTTATATTTAGTTCTCGTTCTCATTTATTTATTTATATTCATCTCTAATTGTGGATTGGTCCTATTTATTCAATTTATATTTACCTTCATTTATTTATTTATATTTATTTCCAGTCACGTACTGGTTCTTTTTATTTATCATATTTATTCTTTTGTTATGCACAAATCCTATTTATTTATGGTTTAATATCAAAATAAAATTTATGACATATAAGGATTTGATACTATGGTTGGAGGTATGACCTTGGAGACTTAAATGAGTTAGTATATTACTCAAGATGGGATGTTCTTGAGTTACTTTGTTGGCCATGTTGAGACTCATTTATCCTTGGGTTACTTGTTGGCCATGTTGAGACTTATTTATCCTTGGGATACTTTGTTGGCTATGTTAAGACTCATTTATCCTTGAGATACTTTGTTGGCCATGTTGAGACTCATTTATCCTTAGGATACTTGTTGGCCATGTTGAGACTCATTTATCATTGGGATACTTTGTTGGTCATGTTGAGACTCATTTATCGTGACTAACCACTACAAAATATAATAAATATAATACGTTTATTATAGTTGGAGGTGTAAACCTTGGGGATTTAAATGAGTTTTTAGCTCATTTATCCTAACTAACCACCGTAAAATATAATACATTTGAGTTTACATAAATTTTGGTAAAATAATTACAGAAGATTAATTATAAATGATTTACTTTACAGAATTTGTATGTGACATTATTTGAGTATGATTTGTGTTAATACTATGTGAAGAAATTTTATTTGGTTTATTTGTTTTGCTACAATAAATTATAATTTCACTAGCTTATCCTTGTGTTTTTGTGGATGTGGTTTTCACCTACAATGATCGTATATTTATGTCGATATGCGTGAGTAGAGGGTCTTGCAAGTAGTATTGAGGATCAATAATGTGACTGAGTTGGTGAATAGGAATGGACACAAGTACTTATGTATATACCTATATACCTAGTATCAACAGTGCCTCATTGCTAATAAATATCTTATTTTTGAAAAATCAGCTTATAATTTTGAAGGATTGTGAATACTCAGTATATAGGTTTACATTTATGTATTATTGATTATTACTTATGTAATGATTTAAATTGGTATAATTATGTACTAATTTGGGTTGTTACACAAATTTTCATAGCATCTTGACAATTGTTAAACATATACCTTGTACCACCAGTGAATGAAGCAGGTAAGACTATACGTCTTCCAATTGAAGATGGATTTGTCTCTCCTCTATTAACAACCTCTTATAATCCATTAAGAATATCACAATGTATTAACTTCTAATTTACTCTAATGAAAGACAAATGTTGTGCTTCAATCATTGTGTAGTAGTCAACCAAGAATTGTTGGAACAATCGACACGCATTAACAATATTACCAAACTCTGAAGACCTTTGTTGGATTCTAAAGGCTATAAATTCTCTCAAAGAAATATGAACTCTTACCCTTGCTTTAATTTTTGAATGAGTTTCTCCAATTATAATATCTTCTTGGTAACCATCATCTCCAAAGGGAAACATTAGAGGATATTGCAACAAAATAAAGGCAGTGTGAGCTTCATGTAATCTCGTCAATTCACTAGAATATTTCTTCATAATGATATCTCTTCCTACATCCATATTACCAAAATCACCAACTATTAGTGCATCTATCTCATCACATGAAGGTATGTTGTATACTCTTGGATCTTTTGGTCTACTTCTAAATAGTCTTAGTGTGAAGTCAGATTTCGAATTGTCTACTGACAAATCTCTAACTCACTAAATGATTTAGCAAGAACATTGTGATCATCAATCATTTTCATCAAGTCAGTAAGCAATGATTGATCTACAAAAGATTGATCTAAATTTGACCTAAATCACATTTAAACAAACTTAAGTTAATAAACAATTTGGAAGAATTTTTATAAAAGCATAAAACATATGTTAGCTAACCTGAAATGCTTCATTCTGTTGTTGATTTCATTTTCAGTATCATAAATGTAAAGTTGTGCAAACTTTGGTTTCAATCCATCTTGTGGCAACAAACTTCCAATGTAGTGGTAGTTTTGTCCATTAAGAATGAATTGAGGTGGTGCATAACCATTATTCACCGAAGTATATCTTCCAATTGAAGTGAATGAGAACATATTGTTGTATATTCTTATATTTTGTAAAAAAATTCTACTTCTATCGTCAGAACCATTTAGCACATTTTGAAGCAGAAAAGGTGGTTGTTGTAAGAGTGGAAGTTGAACTTTTCCCTTTTGGCAACACAATGAGAAATCAGCTTTGTTTGTTGTTTTAGTTTTTTTTGCTCTTTCTTCATACCATACTTCATCTTGACAGTATTCACATTCCAAGTAAGTTTGTCCAAAGTGGACTATTTTTGAACAAAATAAAATGATATTAGATAAATCAGAACAAATCCATGTATGCACATATAAATTTATATACTTACCCTGGATCTCTGCTTTGGAATAAATTTTCGTTGTAAATGTGCAGTCTGTTAAACGGGACATCAAAGTAATTAAATTCATGGTTCTAATTTTGGACCAAGTCCACATCAAATGGTCTAAGTGAGTTTGAAATTACCATCATTCGTTTTTATTCCTCTTGAATGATTTATTTTTTCTAAACTTCTTCGGTCTGTTCTTCTTCAATCATCATAATTGAATTTCTTTTGAAGTGATTGAATCACTTTAAAAGGATATTTAACAGACTTCTTCTTAAGGACGGCAAAATAGGAATTTACACGTTCAAAACTTCCACCTTGCAAAGTAGTTTTTAGTAGAACCTTATAATAGATATATAATAAGTTAGTAAGTTAAAGTTAGTAAAACCTATATTCTTCTTTCATAAGTTCAATAAGTTAAATTATCATAAATTCTAATTAAATCCATCTTTTAAGCATAAAAATCAATAAAAGTCAAAATTAAAGACTAAATGATGGCATAAATATACCAAGAAGTTTACTTAGATTGCGAAATGAAGGTGAAGCGACTTTTTTCTTGTCACCAAGTGAGTGAGGAAAGGAAAGTTCCCTTAGTCACCCTAAGTTTTCAAAGTAATGTCATGTATTGGTGGACATCCTTAGAAAGGGAGAGAACACTAACTAATTCCCCTCAAAAGTACCATGAGAAGAAGGTACATCTCCTCATACTACCATAAGGAGCTTATGAAGAAGCTTCAAAGGCTCCAACAAGGAAACATGAGTCTAGAAGAGTATAAGTAAAAAAGATTGAGCTTTACATGATGATGGCTGGAATTAGAGAGGAACAAGAGACAACCATCTCTAGGTTCTTTAGTGGTCTCAATCTTGAAATAAGAGATAGAGTAGAGTTGTTACCTTTCCAAGATCTAAATGACTTGGTACAAATTTGTATAAAGGTAGAGCAACAAATCTTAAGAAAATGTTTGAAATGTACCTAAATGACATGACACTTGTTTGTGTAGTCTAAATGACATGGCACTTGTTTTCAAATCCAAATGACATAACACTTGTGGGAAAAGTTTTAGAACACTAGATAACATTTGTGTTGACCTTGAAAGGGCTAAAAAGTGGTCAAAAGCTTAATAAACTCCTAAATCTAATTTTTGCGTGTTTAGTTCATTTAGATAGTTCTAGTTGTAGCATAGCTTTTGTGTACTCTACCTTGTTCTTTAGTTGTGCATACATAAAAGGATTAAGTGTTGAGCTGCTGGAAGAAAATTGAATAGAAGAAGTTACTGCTGAGATGAAGATTGAAATGGATCAAATACATTTGAAGAATGCACATGAGAAGCTTGGGGTTTAAAGTGAAATGAGTTGTCAAAGTTAGTGGGTTGTATTAACTGCTACAAGAGGTGAAGAAGCCCCAATGGACACATGCACCATGGGTGTTGACTTGCTACAGCCTGTAAAATCAAATGGCAAAGTGTTACTAAGGTGGCTGGTCAAATTAGTGTAGGTGGAGTTTTTTATAGTTAATGGAACTTGTTATAACCAATAAAAGGTGTTAAAACTTGATACATATTGGTGCCATCACAAAACACATACACACACCATCATACCATTTAAACACATTCATTCACCATACCATTTGAATCACCTTCGCGCTCTGAACACCACACATCATTCAATCACCTCTCGCGCTATCACATTCACACCATCACAAAATCACTTTCCTCCCATCCATCTTCATTGTTTTCTGTTGTTTTGGAGTATTCTTGGAGTTGTGAACACACAATGAATTTGGCATAAAAAATTATCTATCTTCTTGTGATTTCTTACATCTCCATTGAACACAATTGTTGTAAGAAGGTTTTTACTTAGTAAATTCATTTATTCCTTCCATTTCCACCTCTAATTTTTATGTTTTCAAAAGGTCATTTGAAAGGGTAGAAAATGAAACTATAGGTCACTATGAAGAGCACGGAAACAAGAAAAAAGATTTCTAGAAATAAATATAATGAAAAAGAACAATGTACAAAAAGATAGAGAAGTGAACAATATAACTATTTTTACTATATGATGCTTTTAACATAACATTTTTTAAATGACAAGGAAAATACTTTCAAAATATTTCATTTTAAAAATAATTCTTGATATGAACAAAAAAAGTGGAAAGTATAATTTATTCTATTTTACTTTTTATAAGATTGAAATAAAAATACATTTTTTTCATTTAAATAAACTAATTTTAGTGCAATCCTAAGAAATCCGAGTTTTAGAGCAATCCTAAGAGAAACCATGTTTGACTCAATCAACGTAGTATACTCAAGAAGACTCAATCAACTCAAAGATAGGTTGACTCAAGATAATTAAAACAAAAAGATCTAGAAAGGGGTTATTGAACTAAGTGAATCAATAAGCTGTTTCAAAGGCATTGTAGATCGACGGAAAATCATGGCACACATTAGAAGCAGTTGAACAATATTAAGACAAATTGGGTGTTTTGAAAGTTTTTATTTTTTTAATGTGTTAACTACCATTTTTGCACTATGAATATGACGTAATAGGTACTTTGAAATTAAAAAAAAAAAACATTTATAAAACATTCACTTTTACAAAAAGTCCTACGATAACTATCAATAAAATTATTTGTCTTATAATATATCTCTTACTTCATTTTATTTAAAGTCATCTCTTCTTATCTAATATTCTTTAATATTATACATTTAATATTACTCACATTTTCGAAGTGTTTAAAGTAAAGGTTTATTTATTGTGTAAAATTTTTATTTATTATAAAATATTAAAATAATGAAATGTGTTCTTTGGTCTATATGTTTAGTTAAAAGTTAAATTATTTGTATTTTTTTATAAATTTAATAACTATTTCTTTAAATTCAAATATTTATATAATTTCATAAATATTTATTTAAGAACATTTGAAGTAATCATAAATTGAAAGTTTTATAAATGGTTAGAACTTATTTAAGATTTTTTTTTATCGAAAACAAAATTACAATAAATTTGTTTTTAGATAACAATTAAGATCTCTAATGGGATTTAACAAAAATGCATTAATTGATTTTATAAACATGATAAAACAAACCCTACATGCGGGTTTCAATTTGTGGAGATTCAGATATATGCTAATATTGTTAATGATGAGCTTAGAAATATAGTCTCGAATGAATTAAAATATATGAAATTTCAGAGAAAATTGAGTTATATGACTTAAGGTGAAAAATTATTTTTGGTTTGTAAGGTTTCGTAGTATTTATTTGTTAAATATTATTCTTTTAACATTTGTCATGCATTCATCTAATGCTGTTAATTATATCTATTAGATCTTACAAGAATATGGTTGAATGTTTATTCAGTGTTCGACTCCTCATTAAATATATGGACAATTTTGCTTAGGTTCGTCATATGAATGCTTATAGTTATTTCTTTTGTATTTCTTATTTAATTGTAATGCAGTTACATTTAATACACTACAGAATAATTTTAAATTGAATGACAGTTAAGCACATTTTTTTTTTAAAAGATACAAAATAATAAACATTTAAAATTTAAACAAATTTGTATATTGTAGGAATTTAAAATCTTGTATAGTTTTGAAACCTATGTGATCAATCTAGATAATTCTTTTATGTTCTTTTTGCAACTAAGATATTCAATAAAAATGGCATTTTAAAAATAAGGCTTAATTACTCGGATCATACCCTGTTTGACTCGAAAATTTCAAAATGGTACCCGCTTTGAACTTTGTCTCAATTTGGTACCCAGTTTCGTTTATTGCATCAATGTAGTATCTCCCGTTAAATTATCACAAACGCCATTAAGAGTAAGGTGACGTGGCATAGTATAATTGATACGTGTCACAGTTTGTAATTGTACAGTGACATTTCAGCTGTTAATGTGTACAGTGGAGTTATTTAAATAAGTTGTGTGATTAAATGTTTGCCCTAACAGTGGTTTGGCCCCAATCTCCATTTTCATCTTTTTCTTCATCGCAGAGCATTCAATTCGTCGAACAAAATGTCTCGCGCACGAAGCCAGGGTTGTTCTTCTTGTTCATATGGGTCAGAAAAGCACAGCGTCTCTCGTCGTCCTGGGTGGTATGGGTCATCAGATGGATCTCCAACTTGTTATTGTGGGGAGATTGCAGTGTTGAGGGTGGCAAGAACAATGAAGAATGGGGGAAAACAATTCTGGGGTTGCCCTAACTATAAGGTTTGAACTATGATTCTACTTAGTTAAGTTCTTAGAGTAGAGGTGGATGTTAAGGACATTTGTTGACATTTATTGATTAGTATTTTTGAACAACGAAGTGCAAACGAGGGTTTCAAAGGATGCAATTACTTTAAATGGTGCAATGAAGAAAATGTGGATGAAAGGGATGCAACTATTGGAAGACAAAGCAAAAAGATTATTGATCTAGAGAAAGCCGTAATAGATTATGAGAAATGGGTTAACTTTTTAATTGAGATGATTTTTTTTTTGGGGTTCGTTAACATCATCTTGTATTTGCGCTGTTTAAAATTCGTTGAAGTGATTTAGTGTTAAGAGGAACCATTGTAATTTGTGGATTATTTTTTGTAGAATGATTGTAATTTAGTGGAAGTTTAAATGAATCATTGTAATTAGTCACTTTACAACATCATTTTAATTTAATAATTGGGTCCATTCACATTTTATTTAATAAAATATCAATAAAAATACTTTATCTTTGACCATTGAAAACGTGAAAAAAAATTAAATTAATAATGATAAATATATTTTCATTTCAAAATTAATAATTAAAAATAAAAAATACTTTATGATTATTATAACGGTGTTTAAGATATAAGTAAATTAATTAATACTAGTTTAAAAATATATATTAAACATATAGTTGAAAAGTATTTCTTGAGATTAATTAATGTATTTTTTTCTCAGTTAGTTTTCTACTTTATTTGAAATTTGATTAATGATATATAAAAATGAGCATATGAAAAAGTTAAGATAACCGTTACTATATTGTTTACATTCAACAATAAAATTGGATACAAATAAATCTAATTAGATTCACTCAACAAATACACTGAACGTGTTATTAGAATATTAATATATTTTATTTTTTTATCATTTTTTAAATTTGCAATGATTATTATTAATATAAATATTAAAAAAGATAAACTTACAAACAAAAACACATCCCTCATTGCGTATGTGTTCACGTCTATATTCTGATGTTTTATTTTATTAAATTAAACTTGAATTATTATTATTATTTTCATAATAATGTGTATATTAATTTTATATTTTATATATATATATATATATATATATATATATAATTTGTAACACCTCAATAATTTTTCGTCTTTGTAAAATTTATAATAAACATAAAAATTACATAATTTAAAATACAATTTCATTCCTATTTTATTAAAAATCTCAATTACAAACCTACTTTATTAAAAAGAAAAAAAATATAAAACTAAAACACTATCCCAATTATGTTTTGATATTTACCCATCTTCTAGATCATGAATCTTCTTCAATACATATACAATCATGTGTTTCGTATAAAATATCATGTGAAAACCACTTTATAGTAAACAATAACAATAATTTTCAATATATATATATATATATATATATATATATATATATATTTTTAAAAAAATATATAAACACAAAAAAAAATAAAAAAAAATAAAAAATAAAATATATATAAAAAAAAATAAAAAAAAAAAAAAAAAAATAAAAATAATTTTATATATATATATATATATATATATATATATATATATATAACTTTGTAATAAAATACATAAACTCAAACAACAATTCAAACATATAATCATAGGTTCAAAACATATCATTATAACAATTTATACAATTACCAATGAACGAAGTTCATCATATCATTACAACAATTTATACAATTACCAATGAACGAAAGTTCATCTTTGGTATAACTATACAAGTCATCCTTCACCACCTTTCACCGAGTCATACCACACACAAGCATGCAAGAAAAATATAAAAGAAAAATGCCAGTTCCCCCTATCTCTTTATGTTCACTTCTTCCTTTATCCTCTTCGAAACTCGACCTTTCAAACATTTTCCTTTCTTTCTTTCTTTCTTGACTTGTCACGTTTCTATTAAAATTCTTTCCCAAAATTCTCCCGTATACTTATAATGTAAGCTTAATATTTTTAAGGGAAATACAATATTTTCTTATTACTTCTCATTATCTAATAATAATATATCGAATTATATCTTATAATATAACTATATATCTTTTAATTATGTAAAAATAGAATATAATAATATCCAAGAAGATCAACTTATACCTAACAATATCTAATATTTTTTTTTTTTCTAATTGAATGAGATTATTCACAAATCTTATTTCTTAGAAAATCTTTTAAAATAAAATAATCCCTTTAAATTATAACTAAGAAACAATTTCATCTTTTACTAAAAATATTTAATTATGTTTTTTTAATTACTAAAAAAAATATAGATCTCACCATTTATTTAATTTGTATATTATTTTATTTAGATTTGAGATTTATTTAACCACATTTAAATTTAAGATTAAATAAATTTCATATAAAAGCGACTAATGTAAAACTCTAGAAAAATGACATTTTAGAAGTGATAATGATTTTAAAATAGTAGAACTCGATTATTTTAATATTAAAAGATTTAGTATAAATAATTTTGTTATAAACTAGTTTCATTATTTTAAAACATGTCATCTCTTTATAAACCACTTTTCTAAAATTTGCTAACTTCTTTATAGGAGCTCTCATTCTTTGTTCATCTGATTGAAGATCTAAGATGGTAGGAGTGATCATCGTGGTGTGTTGAATTGATAATTGTATATTGAACGGTTTAATACTTTATTTGTGTTTGGTCTTAATTTGGGGAAAAGTTTGAATCTATGTTTTTAGATATTGGGTATTAATTTTGAACTCTCTAAAACCATTTGGAATCAAAAGCACTAAAGGAAATGTGCCTAATTAGTCAAATTTCATACAATAAATTTTCTCCACATTGTTGTTTATGATACACCATCAGGCACTATTATAGTGTCGATGGGCGCTCGACCACTGATTTGGTGTCATTGGACGCCACTTTAGCACGTCAGGCGCTAAAAGTTAGTGGGTTCCAAGGGCTGCGCTGGGTGCCACTTTTCCAGCATCGAGCGCCACTCTATTTTTTTTTGTATGCATCCTCTTGGTAAAATGAAGATTCCTAATTCGTGAATCGTCAAATCAAATTGAAATTTTGACAGTTGATCCAAGACGTGTAATTCTTCACTTTGACCGGTGGGATCTTTGTTTTGAATTATGTGGTTAGATAAATGATTTTCACTGTTTTGATATACTTTGTGCATGTATATGTTTGAGATTGTAATTGAATGTGATGAATTAAGATTATACGAGAATATGATGAATGAGCTATGTATGATTGTTTAGTATGAGGAACTTGGTGTGAAAACATGTTTTATGGAGAATTGATGAGGTTATAAGTATAAAAGTGAATTAGTGTAATGAAATGGTTAAGGTTGAATTGCATTCTTTTTTTGAGTCTTGGCTTTTAAGGAAGGAATGCAATCCTTACTAGTAGATTCTTATGCATTAGCTAGCGATATGTGTTGGTCAGAAGCTATCTTATACTCTACTAGGTTTACAAACTCATATAGAGTGTCGTGGCCTAGGAGGTGAAAGTTGAAGGAGGTTCTTATGGCAAGATTAGGGGTGGAACCCCTAATCTGGCAATGCCATAAGTAGCTTGTTCATAGGAAGTTGATTCATGTCGGTTAGGCCAAGTAGAGCCATAGCCTTTGCCGTAATCCACTTTTATTACAGGTGCACAATTTCTTATATCTAAGTCAATACATAGATCATGTTTGGTATAGTATTGTAATATAATCCTAGTATAGTAGCTTGAGAATGTATATAAGTGATGTTACTATATCTTATTCGATAAGACTATACTAATTTACTATATATATATATATATATATATATTGATTTATTTGTTTTTTTAATATTCTTAATGAAATGTTTTATTTTTTTATTATATTCTAAATTATTTTTTAGCATAAATTAATGTGACTTATTTAAAATTAACAACTTATTTATAACTATGCTAACTTAATTTATTTTCTCTTTATATTCTAAATTAATTTTTAGCATAAATTAATGTGACTCATTATAATTAGTTACATATTTATAACTATAGGAAATAAATATAAATTTTGACAGCGTTATAATATTTAATGTCATCTATATATATGTATATATACTCAATCAATTCTAATTACTAATTTTTAATAATAATTTCAAAAAATATTAAATGAGAAGAAAAAGAATTGTCTTTTTGTCAACTGGTCATAGGAAGCACAAAGAGACCTAAACGCGTTTCTGAACAACTTTCGATGCCAACCAAAACAATAAATATAAAAGGAAGAAACAAAGAAACACACTGCCCTAGAGAGTTGAGAAAAGCAGCAGCTATATATTCATGAATGCCACTCTGTTTTCCCATATCAAACAAAAAAAATCTCTCTCTCTCTTCATTGTTCTAATTTCTCTTGTTTTCTTCTAACACACCCTCTCCTTTCTCTCTTTCAATAATCAAGAAATTCAGAGAAAGGAAAAGAGGGAGGGTGCTTTTGAAGTTTGATCCAGAGTAGTCAGGGGCATGGGGAGGCTCGTGGAGATTATTGACCAAGGGGTCAGGATTGCCGCAAGGTTTCACTCTAATTGCCCCCAAACAGGCCGCAAGTACTACCACCCTCCGTCTCTCTCCGACAACCACGCCCACCACTCCCATGGCGCTGCCAACGACGCCGCCGGAGTCAAAGAGGTTACAACTGCCAGGAATTTTGACATAATTCTTTGTTCTGTTTGACAGAACCATGTTTTTTATTCTCTTTATTGTTCCATTGTAGCCAGCCAATACATTCATGTATTAGTGAGTTCAAGTTCATTCCATTTTAACAATTTTGATACTTCACTACCCTTTATCTGAATTACATACTCATTCCTGTTCATTTTATTTTGACATCTATTACCAAATAAATATCTTTTATTGTTACGGCATCTGCCTCTATTTCCACGACCTCTGCCATTTCTGGTATATTGTTTTGGGTTCACAAGAAGACCCATTCTAGAACCAATGTGATAATCAGTGTTGACACCAAAGATTTTCGTATCAGATGGAGGTTCAATCCTTCCTGTATTAGACATCTGCCTTTTTGTTGAGCAACATGGAGAAAGCTTTGTTTATTAGAGGAAGAGGGTCAGGAGCATGATTGAGACCTAACATGTGAAAATTGTTCGTTTAACCCTTTGAGGAAACGAATGACATAGTTTTGATCTCTGTATTTTTTATTCGCTTGGGTTGCTTCGCATGTGTAGGGTATTGAACAATTGCAATGAGAATCGGTCTATAATTGTCAAACTCATCTCATAGACTTTTCAGTTGAGTGAAATATTGACTAACATTGAGGGTGTCTTGCTGCAATAGAAAAATTTCTTCTTGAAGATCAGAAATCCTAAATATATCAGCTTGAGAAAAGCTGTCAAACCTCCGAAGCTCAATCAATCCAAAGAATGGATTGTAGAATGGAGTCATCAATGGATTTATGAATCCAGCTGAGAACTATATTGTTGCATCGCTCCCCTCCTCTGTAGGACGTATTTGTTGGTGATGGAGGTTGAAGGTTGCCATCTACAAGCTTCAACTTGTTTTTGGAGAGAAGAGCAAGCTTCATAGCTCTTGCCCAAACATGGTAGTTTCGTCCATTTAGAGGTGGTGAGACAAAAGCTTGTGGGGATGATTCATTGGCATGAAGATAAAGAGGGTTTGAAGGGTTGGTGAAGTAATCACTATGAGGAAAGCTCTAATAAGCCATTGTGATTTAAAAATAAAAGAGGAAAGACAGAGACTTGTCAATATTTTAATCACCAGAGCTCTAGGGAGCTCTGATACCATCATAAAATTCATAGGTTTCACAGATTTCACAGGGAAAAGATTTCTCATTCATTAATGTTCTGTCATTTACATAAAGGCAAAGATCATATATATATATATATATATATATATATATATATATATATATTAAGATGAAGGAATTATCCGTATGTAACAAACCTTACACATAGACAAATGATAAGACAAAATTGTAACAAATTCTAACAATAAAAGATATTTATTTGGTAATAACATCAAGAATTTTGCTATAAAATCTGTAAACAGGTCAATAGACTTTACCCGCCCAATAAAGACCAAGAGATTTTGTTGATCATATCCTCAAAGAATACCAAACCTTGTGTAATAGATGTTAATTAAGTACAATTTTTCTATAATCACACCAAGATTTGAATCCAGATCAAGGCTTCTTAAGTTGAAACATTCTCCTGCTGAATTCAAATATAAGCTCTGGTTGTGATGTCAACAGTAGTTTGAAGTTTTATTAATTGTTGCAATTCTTAAAGTAAGTTAAAAATTCATTTAACTGCTTCTCTTGCAACTCCATGTCTCTGTTCAACATGGTAAACGCAGTGTAATCTTCTCCCTGAGGGTGTTTTCGTGTGTGTGCCTAGTGTCAACTAGTCGAGCGGTTATTGATTTGTTTTCTTCAAAGGTTGTCCCATTGTATTGCACAAAAATGACGAGCGTCGAAAAATACTGTTGTATGTGGTAAGGGTCTTCAGTTTTTTGAATGACAGTAAATGCTTGACCTTGATGTTTGATCTTTCATGAAGAGAACGCTCAAAACACTCCAGCCGCTGCGAACCCACAATTACCTGAAGTTCCCCAGAACAAGGTCATTCCATTGTTTGAGAACTTTCAATAATAATCTCATTTTTACTTGTGATATTGTAGCTTTTACATTTATTATGATAATATTAAGAAGCATCTCCGACATTCTCTTTACTCTATTTTCTTGCAGGCAATTTGATTTTAAACTTTGACATAGTTATCTGAATGCAGTACCTCTACATCCATACAACACTGAATTTTTGTGGCTAAGCCAGCTAAACCCTCACATTGTTTGGACTTTAGGACCATTTTTTCTTGACATTGCTATTGTTAAGTTGATTAATGACTAATTTTGAGTATCCATTTAATAGAATCATACCTGTTTCAGTTACTGCATTTTGCATTTATTGGATGAAATTGTTATAGAATTGGAGCAGAAATAGATGACTAATAGTGTTGCATTATCACTGAAATTCTGCTACTGATACAGAGAACTAAGCTTCTAAATTTGTAGCAACTCATTTCCTCACTTCCTCTCCACACCAAAAAGAAAATGAAACATAGCCTGGCATTTTGAGGGTGCGGAATGGATGATAGTGTGCACATATGGTGAAGGTGATATGGTGTTTTGGGTGTTCAAGAGAAGTTGGACCAACTCAAGAGAAAGGTACTATAAGAGATTTAAAAGTGATGCTTTAGTCTTGACTTTGGAGACAAGTAAAATGACTTAATATTTTTACAACATTTCATTACTAATCTCAAATTAATTTTTACATTGGAAGAGTACCACTATTTATAACCAAGGAAACCTAGAGGTGTATCTGAAAGAAGAAGCAAAACTCTAATTTTTTCCAGCTTAGAGGCCGAGATAGAATCATGTGCTAAGAAGACTTGCCAAGTAGCAAGATTATGGTTCTCATAACAAACATATCCCCACCCTTTGAAAGCAAGTTAGGAACATAAGAGGGCTTGACCAGTGAACCCTAAAGGCGCCTCCTTTAACCCATCATCTTAGGTCCAAAACCTACACTACTACTCTAGAGTCAAAGAAAATTTTAGACTACTTAGCATATTATACAAGACTCAAAATAAATCTACTCCATTAATTATAATCACTAATGACCCAAGAAAATAAAAGTTTGGCCCACCTTCCACAAATGAAGTTCATTTTTTTCATAAGTTTGGCCATTACTCTTATGATTGATCTCTTACTTAAGAGTTTGTCATCATAATTTCCTGTGTGACACTTATATAAGCACAACAAATATTATATGAGTAATAAAATCTAGGTTTAATCATGCTCTTGGTCTCTATTTTAGAGGCAAAATCTCATTTTAGTACCCTTATTTATAGAAGTATCAATTTAATTCCCGTTCTTGTTAAAATGTCTAAAATGTGTTTTTTTTGTTAAGTTGGGTTAGATGCAAGGTTGACCAGTGGAGGAATTGTGACAAAAAACATAGTACAGTGATCTAGAAGAGGAATTTTTTTTTAAAATAATAGAGAAATTAAATTAGGATTAGGATTTTTAGTTGCCATACAAAGCTGGAGAAATTGTTATGCTTGAAGTATCGAGGGAGAAGGTCTCTGGAGGGTCCTCCACCGCATCACTAGTGTTGGTCAGAAATGGGGGTGGCCCTTTCCGGGTACTAACTCCTTCATACTCGTAACATTCATTACATACTTTTGAGGGGGCAGTGAGTGTATCAAGAGTATTAGATTTCAACATTATGTTTTTACTTCCTAAAATTGTATCTGTTTTCATGTTTTGCAAGTTTTCTTTGCATTAACTATGGCAGCTATTGGAATTTCCCAATCAAGCTCTTTTGCTCCTGACTCGAGCAAAGCCGAGACAGCTACTGCTTCCATATTTATCATCAAAAGTGTACCTTCAAGACTTGTTGCATCTTGACATCATGGATCTTCATTCTATATGCCACAACAATTAATTAATTGTCACATTTGCATTCCTCTTTTTTATCAAATGAAGAGGATGTTATAGGTTCTTTAAAAAGTTTTGCATTTTGTATGTGTTGCGCGTCTCACATTTCAGAGAACTGAAATTCCCATGTCACTACAATTACCAAGCACCAAAATGACAAACAGCAAGTTCAACAAGGCAATGCTACATGATTGACTTCCCTAGCAAATGCATTTCAACTAAAAAAGTGGGCTGGAAATTTTCATTCATGCAAATTTATATTAGAATGTATTGATATTCTAATCGAATCAAATTAAATGTGTGTGGTAAATTATCTTTCATCTTGATACTCGAAAAAATATTGTTTCTACTATTTATATGATAATCTCGTATCCTTATTATATCTGGTAATTTTGTGTAATGAAATTCCTCAGCATAATCATATCTTAAATTTAAATATTATTTATACTCATTCCCTTATTTACATTACATCCTACCTTAAATACCTTCATTGCATTAACTTGCAAAAAAAACAAAATAAATAAAATCTAAATTTAACACTTTCAACCTTGTCACGTCACTGTTCACTTAACGATGTCTAGTCCAATTTAACAGAAATAACACATTTGAGACATTTTAAAAAAAAGAAAACTAAATTGAGATTTCTATAAATAAGGCTACCAAATTAAGATTTTGCTTTCAAAATAAGGACCAAGGACATCATTAAACCTAAAATTTACAGGACATTTTCAAAATTAAGAATCCAAAACTGAAAGAAAAACTATAGGGTGAAGTACTTTATATAACTATATAACTATACATGTTAATTTAGAAAAGCAAAATAATAATCAAAGGTCCTTTCAAAAGGATGCTCAGAAACTTGGCTACCTGAATAAAAACTCAATTAGTTTCACACTTTAAATTGTACAATTTATATTTACATTTGTTCATTCGAAATATATAATACTATATGAGATTAACTTAATGAGTGGCAAAATAAAAAGTAAATAAAGTTTGTAAATCATGAAAGACTTATGAGAACTGCACTTCTGAAATAAAACTCAGTTTGTCCAAATTTACAAAAAAAAAATGGTGCAAAATGTCAGAAGTCTTAAAAAGCAACCTACGCTAATTACTAACCCTTTTTTAATTTCAACCTAAGTGAGCTTTATTTGCCCTGGCGTGACCGGTGATTCAATGTGTACACCCTTAACTAATAATGATTACAATAAAGTAAACAATTTAAAAAAAAAAAAAGGAAAAAGCAATTAGTCAAATATAGGATGCTTAGAGATAGAAAACGCAGTTCCAATTCAACAAGTCAACTATCAGAAACCAAAAAATATTAAAAATACGAAGAAAGAAAGAAACGACGCTGCCCCAGAAAGTGCGTGAGAAAATCACGAACTATAAATATCTGAGGGTTTCCACGACAAACAACGATCTCTCTATGTATAAACTATTTATATGTCTCTCGTCTTCATGTAACACACCCTCCTCTTTTTTTCTATCATTTGGTTGGGAGCAGTTAGGGGGCATGGGGAAGCTTGTGAGGCTTGTGAGCATTCTTGACCAAGGGGTTAGGGTTGTCGCAAGATTTCACTCTAACATTCCCCAAACAGGCCGCAAGTACTACCACCCTCCGGCCCTTCCCGACAACCACTCCCATGGAGGTGTCAACGGCAGTGGCAGAGTCAACGAGTCGGCAACTGCTTCAACTTTTCCCATTTTTCTATGTTCTGTTTGACACAACCACACTTCTTATGTTTTTCTTTATTCCTTTCGAGAGCCAACACATTCATGTAATCATGAATTTCAAGTTAATGCTTGGTTGCACATCCAAAAAGAAGAACAGTTAATACCTAATTAAAATTGTACACACTCCATTCTCCGGTATTTTTTATGACGTTACGTGTTTATTCATATTTATTTTAATTCAATTTCAAAAAATAAACAATAAGATTTGTATACGGGTTAATGGGTGGAAATCCTTAAGGAGGAGGTATTAATTGAGTATAGGAAAAGACTGATCACCAAAGAATTTGAAACCCGTTAAGAGTTCTTAAAATCGAAACATTTTCGTGTTGATTTATTTTTAGAGTAAAAGTCGGCAATCTTATTCATGGCAAAACATTGTATATCAACATTAGCTAACAAATATGCTTGGTACAGAATGCCTTCAATCCAACACATGTTATTATAGAAAAGAAAAAAAAAATAATGGCAAGATTAGCTAAAAATGAATCTCTTTATTATATCATGTCTCTTTCTAAAATCTAATTTATGTTTGCAAATGTAAAGATCCTTCAAGTTGCATCAATTGTTCCATATCATAAATCAAATGAACCAAATTATAAGTTGTGCTTATCAGAAATTTTTTGCTTAGTGATAACTACATAATTCAACAATGGGTAGCAGAATCTAAATAAATGGGATTATCACTAGGAACAACTTGATTATAATGGTAAGTTTTCAATGCAACAACATTTCTCATCACTTAATATCCTTTAGAGAAATGATACAATGACTATTATTTCTTACCATTCTCTTACCACATTACGTGTCATTTGTTATTAAATTTTAATTTATTTTTTTCCTTAACTTAAAAGCTGCAGGGGAAACTGAAAAATCACTCGCGCGTGGTGCCAAACACTCACACTCTCTTACCATTACACCATTCTTTCAAACAGAACCCATTTCCTCTTCACCCTAAAAAATTCCCAAACCACCGAAGCTTCCATCGAAGAACCCCAGCCCCATTCTTTTCCACCCACTAAGGCTTGTGTAGGCATTGTCGAAGGTGGCATTTTCGGGCTCCCCTCTCTTCTCCAAGGAACCCCACAACAATTGCAAAACTCTGTCCTCCGTTTCATTTCCGGTAGGCGTCGTCGAGAATGAAGATCAGGTATGCATTTTGTAACCCTTCCATTTTCTTTCTTCGTTTCCACCCACAAAAAATCAGTATTCATCTTCTCCTTTCATCTTGACTTCCATGTTTGTGCTTGGTCACCATAGATTAGGAGTTTTGGACGCTTTCTATTTGAATTTGAAAGGAATCCCATTAGTGAAAAAAATTAATTATTTCTCCATTTTCCCTTAGGGTTTTTGTGTGAACCCATTGATTGATTGCAAATAAATGGTCATTGTGTGAATTTTATGGCTTTAAGATAGATAAATTGTGATTTTTTGCGTCTTCATTGATGGATTGCAAAGAAATTAGTCATTCCTTGGTTTTTAAGTTTTTTAGCATTTCGAATTTTTGAGTTATGGTTTTAAGCATTTTTTATCATTTGTGATTTTGTGGTGTTTGGGGAAGTTCTGTATGGTTGTGTATGCATATTTAATGGCACTATCGTTGTGGTTAAGTCAAACGGTAATAATTGGATGTGGTGTTGGCTGTTATGTTATTTGAATACTTGTGTTATGTTAATTGTTTACCTTAATTAACTATTTTGGACATCGAAGCATTATATTTGAAACCAATTTCATTACAATGATTTCTATCTCCATAGTTTATAGGAGTTTTTGCGTTAAAGTTGTTGCAGGTCCTTGTAGATGGGCATTGTATATATTTTGAAATTGAAATATATAAATGGTATACCATTGTGACTAAACATTAGGCATTTGTATGCAGACAAACAATCATTCTTATCATTTCGGTGCCTATTTCGTTCATGAAGATGAAGAAGGTCGAAATAGAAATGAAGACAGTGAGCAATTGGAGGAATGCAATATATATGCGCGAATGAAGCATCAACCACACAGACACTACAAAAGTCGCTGTATTCGAACTCCATTTGTGAGTTATGGTAGGAGGAAGTTGCTTAATTAGTTGGAAACTTTTTTGAAATGTTTAATTGTTAGAACTCTTTATATGTTAGAATGAAGTTTAAAAGTTATATTATTTGACTAAGTTATGACCTTTATAGGTATGAACATGATGTGTTTGTATGTGAGATTCACATGTTCTTAGTAAATAAGTTGTTGAGATGTATGCTTAAGTTGTGGTATTTGTTAGGGAGAGAATTTTGTTTCCCCTTACATTTTTGAAAGTTTTAATTATTGTTATTGGGTTGCAAGATTATTTCCAAATGGAGGAGGGAAGTTTTTCCCCAAATGCTCTTATATTTGCTTTAGAAGAACTGAATGAGGTGTGTTATATGTTAGCACAGATGGGGTTCACCATGTGAGATAGGGAATTTTGTTTGCACCTGCACTTTTGAGATGTCTCAATTGTTTTTTCGTGCAAAATTCATGTATGGGTTACAACTTAATTGGTCTTGGGTTGCAAGTTAAATTAAAAAAATGTGTTAGGGAAGTTTTTCTAGAAATACACTCATACTTCGTTTAAGAGAATTACAATGGTGTGCTATGTTTGTACAGTTGGGGTCCACAATGTTAAAGAGAGAATTTTGTTTCCCCATGCACTTTCCAAATGTTTTTTTTTTGTGCAAAAAGTCAACTATAGGTAACAACTTAAATGGTTATGTGTTGCAAGTTAAATTAAAAAATGTTCAAGGAAAGTTTTTCCAATAATGCACTTATACTTGGTTTAGAAGAACTAGGATGTGGTGTGTTATGTTTGTGCGCAGCAGGAGTCCACCATGTTAGAGAGGGAATTATGTTTCCCCATGCACTTTTCAAATGTATAAAAAAAAATCGTGCAAAAAGTGAATTATGGGTAACAACTTAAATGATTTTGGGTTGCAAGTTAAATTCAAAAATGTGCTTGAGAAGTTTTTTCATAAATGCACTTATAATTGGTTTAAAAGAACCGAGATGGTGTATGTTATGTCTATGCACAATTGAGGTTCACTATGTTAGAGAGAGGATTATGTTTCCCACTACACTTTCCAATTATATAAAAAAGAAATTCGTGCAAAAAGTCAATTGTGAGTAACAACTTAAATGGTATTGAGTTGCAAGTTAAATTAAAAATTATGCCACTGAAGTTTTTGCCAAAATGCACTTATACTTGGTTTAGAAGAACTGGATGGGGTGTGTTATGTCTGTGCACAGCTAGGATCCACCATGTCAGAGAGGGAATTATGTTTCCCCATGCACTTTCCAAATGTATAAAAAACATTTCGTGCAAAAAGTCAATTGTGGGTAACAACATAATTGATATTGGGTTGCAAGTTAAATTCAAAAATGTGCGTGATAAGTTTTTTCATAAGTGCACTTATACTTGGTTTAAAAGAACTAAGATGAGGTATGTTATGTGTGTGCACAACTAGGGTTCACTATGTTAGAGAGGGAATTATGTTTCCCCCTACACCTTCCAAATGTATAAAAAAAAATTCGTGCAAAAAGTGAATTGTGAGTAACAACTTAAATGGTTTTGGGTTGCAAGTTAAATTCAAAATTGTGTCAGGGAAGTTTTTTCAGAAATGCACTTATACTTTGTTTAGAAGAACTGGGATTATGTGTGTTATGTCTGTGCATAGCAGGGATCCACCATTTCAAAGAGGGAATTATGTTTCCCCCTGCACTTTCCAAATGTATAAAAAAAAAATTTCGTGCAAAAAGTCAATTGTAGGTAACAACATAATTGGTATTGGGTTGCAAGTTAAATTCAAAAATGTGCCTGGAAAGTTTTTTCATAAGTGCACTTATACTTGGTTTAAAAGAACTAAGATGGGGAATGTTATGTCTTTGCACAACTGGGATCCACTTTCAAAATGTATAATATTTTTTTTGTCAAAAAAGTCATCTCTTGGTAACAACTTAATTGATTTTGTGTTGCAAGTTAAATTCATAAATAGGACAGGTTCACAAATGCAATTATAGTTGGTTTAGAAAAATTGGAATGGAGTGAGATATTGTTGTGCAATCTTTAGGTCCCACCCTCATACTTCCTGTTGCACTTTCCAAATTTGTTATTGTTATTGTTATTTTGTGCAAAAAATCCTTCATGAGTTACAACTTAATTGGTCTTGAGTTGCATGTTAATTTCCAAAAATTGTCGGCCATATTAGTATGAACAATTGTTAGCCATGTCTTTGTCAAAGCCACAAACAAAGGTAAAGTTGCAGTACTAAAATAGTTTCCTCTTCCATTTGCAAAACGCATTTCATCATGGAATGAAAGGCATACCAACAAATAAATTAAAATAATATTTTTCAAAAGGTGGAGAAGGTCTTAAGCGGACACATAAATAAAATACACTAGAAATCTTGAAACATTATTGAAAAAGGATGACTCATGACCAACAAAGCTTTAAACTTCAGAGGTTACAACATCAAAGGTGGCATCATCATAGGCAAGTGCATTAGATGTTTCAGCTCCTGAGCTTCCAACAACCGAAAAACCAAAACCAGAAGAGAATGCAGCAACAAATGTGCCGCTAACAGATGTTCTTGTATAGAAATGCTATCGAATGTTTAGTCACAATGGTATACCATTTATATGTTTCAATTTCAAAATATATACACTGCACATCTGCATGAACCTACAACAACTTTAGTGCAAAACTTCCCATAAACTATGGAGATGGAAATCATTGTAATGAAAATGGTTTCAAATATAATGTTTCGATGTCCAAAATAGTTAACTAAGATAAACAATTAACATAATGCATGTATTCAAAGAACATAATAGCCAACACCACATCTAATTATTACAACACGACTTAACCACAACGGTAGTGCAATTAAATATGCATACACAACCATATGAAAATTCCCCACACACCACACAATCACAAACGATCCAAATTCTTAAAACCACAACTCAAAAAAATTTGAAATGCTAGAAAACCTAAAAACGAAAGAATGACCCATTTCTTTGCAATCCATCTATGTAGACACAAAAAATCACAATTTATCTATCTTAAAACCATAAAATCTACACAATGACCATTTATTTGTAATCAATCAATGGGTTCACACAAAAACCCTAAGAGAAAATGGAGAAATAATTAATCTTTTTCACTAATGGGATTCCTTTCAAATTCAAATAGAAAGCGTCCAAAACCCCTAATCTGTGGAGACCAAGCACAAACGTAGAAGTCAAGATGAAAGGAGAAGATGAATACTGATTTTTCGTGGGTGGAAACGAAGAAAGAAAATGGAAGGGTTACAAAATGCATACCTGATCTTCATTCTCGACGACGCCTACCGGAAATGAAAGGGAGGACGAAGTTTCGCAATTGTTGTGGGGTTCCGGGGAGAAGAGAGGGGAGCCCAAAAATGCCACCTTTGACGATGCCTAACCTCCTTAGTGGGTGGAAAAGAATGGGGCTGGGGTTCTTCAATGGAAGCTTCGGTGGTTTGGGAATTTTTTAGGGTGGAGAGGAAATGGGTTCTGTCTGAAAGAATGGTGTAATGGTAAGAGAGTGTGAGTGTTTGGCACCACGCGCGAGTAATCTTTCAGTTTCCCCTGCAGCTTTTAAGTTAAGGGAAAAAACAAATTAAAATTCAATAACAAATGACACGTAATGTGGTAAGAGAAGTGGTAAGAAATAATAGTCATTCTATCATTTCTCTATCCTTTATTGTATGAAATTGAGATCCATCCTCTCTTCGTGAGTATCTTAAAACTTTTCAAGAACATTCTTTGTAAGTATAGTAATTACAACATCTAACTCTACACTATCACGAGCATCAGAAGGTGTGTCAATAACAATAGTAAAGTTTGGGAGAGAATCTGCATCAGTGCTACAAAGAATAGATAACTCTTAATGGAAAATTAGGCTCCATTGTTAGGTCATATTGTGTTGAGAATGTCATTGTATGTGAATTAAATAATTTGGATGTTTAGTAAATGTCGTAATTGAGTCTTTTTACTCAATTTTCTCTTATTAACCCTTGTATCACAATGGTCATAATGTGAAGACGAATTCAGGGTCACTTCGTTGACGTTGTCGGTCTTGTAAAGCTAGGTGTGGATTTTTAGGTTTCAGAACAAAAAATCCAGAAAGTAATTTTGCATCCAAAAACACTTTCAGGAACATGTATTTTGAAATATGAAAAAAATTCAAGATAAGTGTTTTAGAAAGCATTTTCCGAATCTATAAATATTTTCTAAAGACTTGTTTCCAAAATACTTTTATGCTTCGGATCCTGGAATAGTGTTTTCAGAATATAAATAAAATTTTCAAAACAAAAATTTGAAAAATATTTCCAGATTTAGAAATACTTTTCAAAATTTTTGTTCTAGAATGTATGCTTTTATATCTTTCAGATTAATTATTTCGGAAACATTAACACTTTCAGAATATCCGATCCAAAAAATATTAACATATAGGAGGTATAGAAATTTATATTATAATTTTAATAAAGGATGGTTTGAAAATTCCACATTTTTGGGGTGCAGGAAGCTACCCTAACAAAGTTAACCTAGGCCTGCCAGCTGCCTATTCATAATGTGCCAACATACTAAAATTGAAAAATACTACCCTTCATACATTTCAAAACTAGTTATGTAAAAAAAAAATTCAAATTAAAAGTATTTAATAGATAAAATTTTAGGCTAAAACATATTCGTTAATTGTTATAAAATATTGTATAGTATTAACATTTCGCTAGCCAGTTTTTTGTAAGGCCCAGTTTTAATTTTCTGTCCTAATGAGTGAGGGTTGGCCTTAATCTGTTGGGCCTAAAGGGTGGCCCATAGGGTGCTAAGGTTCTAAAGCTGCTAGGGTTCCCTTGTCAGCCTCACTTTTGCAAATCTGTACCTAAACACTGCCCCTTCTGTTTCAGAGCTCTACTAGGGTTAGCCGTCACCCTCTCCAAGCGAACTTCAACTTTTCCACTCCATGTAAGTTGTTTCTGAACTCGTTGTAGCTTTCCACTAACTTTACTGTGGCGTTCCTGTGAGACTCTTTTGATAATCCCTTATGCTCTATTTCTTGGTTTCCTTCCAGCCACTTATTTCTTTCCTTGAGCTGCTGCGCTCTTACGTTCTGTGTCGAGGGCGTGTTGGGATATCTTGCTAGCTTATTTCCAAGTAAGGGAAGTTAGAACCCTCATGTTTGTTGGTACGAGTCTGTTATTCCATGTTGTTTATGATTGCTTGAGTTTGCTTGCTGTTATGGATGTGTGGTATGGTGGGATTGTTGTTTGGGGTATGCCTTCGAGTCTGTTGCAGGTGAAAACAGTGGCGGGCACTGATAAACTCGCCCAAGTGAGCTAGTCTCGCCTAGGCGAGATTAATATAGGCTTCCCTAAGTCTTTTTCCATGAATGGCCGCCCAGGCGACCCGCTGTATTTTTGAGCGAGCGAACGTCTCGCTTAGGCGAGAAGAGTCTCGCCTGAGCGAGAACGCGTGCAAGGCCACTGTACTGGAAGTCGAGCTCTCGCCTAGGTGAGGGTCCTCCTCACCTGGGCGAGACCCTGCTGCCTGAGCGAGAAGTTGGGCGAGAAGGTGGCTAGCCTTGAAGTTTTCCTTGATCTCAAATGTTGATAATGTGCTTGTATACCTTTAAGATTATGAATTGAATGACCTTTATGAATGGGATGGTGTATGAGTTGTGATTTGTGAGTTTTAACATGATGTGAGTATGATAATTGTATGAGATGATTCATGAAATTGAAATGATGAGTTTGGTTTGAGTTCGGCATGAGACATGAACGAGTTGGTATCAATGTGGCATGGTAATGATATGAGACGGAGTTCCACATTCTGGGTTCGAGAATAATGAGTTGGTACGGTTTGGTTGGGAATACGAAAGAGGTGAATTATGAGAAACTGTATGAGATGTATATGTATATATATTTGTGTGTATGCATGCTGAATCTATTTGATTGATTAAGAAAGTTTGGTCCGTGTCAGTGCGTAATTCCTTGGGATCTCTAGGTGAGATTCCCAAGGTCGTGCTTTGGTCGGGACGTAATTCCATGGCCCTTGTTAGTGGGTGTCCATGGTGGTGCCTCATCTGTATAACTAGGTAAGGATTCAAGGTAAGGTTGCATCTTGACACTCTAAGGAGTCAGTTAGTCTCACCTAGAGCGGACTGACCTCTATAGTGAGAGTAGTAGGAGGCCCGAAATTCATTAAGGGCTAACCTTGTGGTGAGGGAAAATTGATTCATTGTAACACTTGTAACACATAGCTCGGGGGTGAGCAGCTCGGGGGTGAACAAAGGTATCCACCACAAGTTCAAGCATCCACTGAATCCGACCAGGTTATATGTATCCGGAGGAGTCGAGTCGAGTCGTAGTGTATTGCTTGGAAGGTCGTAACATGCTCGTATGATGTGTGTATAATGGACTGTGAATATGTATCTGATTTCATTGATGAAATGGTTTTGGCTCTAGCTTACCCTTTGCTTGTTTGATTGTCTTGTGTGTGGTTTTTCTCTTTTGCGATGATCATCAAATTATTGATGTGAGCAGAAGCGAGAGGTTCTCGCGGTCAACAGGGGAATGGTGACTCCGCTGCGTAGCCCGCCTAGGCAAGATCCTGATCCATGATCTTTCTTTTAGGGCCACGGCCCATGTAGTATCTGTCCTTTACATTTCAGTTTGATTTCCGCAGAATTTTTGTATCTACTTCCTTTAGCACCGTTACGCGTTTTGGTTGGATGTATGGAGTTACTTTTAAACTGTGGGGCTGCGCTAAGATATTATTCTAGTGTGACGCTTCTTTTAATTACGCCATTAATTAAATGGGGTGTTACATTTTCAAATTATTTTTGCAAACTCTGCACAGAGCAGACCCCGGTGAAATTGAGTTTCAAATGAACTTGGCACCTATCCGAAAAACATGCTTTGCACAATCAGCTACTGTGTTTCCCATTTAAGTACAATGTTTGTCATTTAAACATGCAATCTTTATTTCAACAATTTAGTTTTGGAACTTTATGTCCATTGCAGATCGTGGTGACACCAAACAAATTGTAGACAGTTTTTAATAAGAAAGTTTACTTAAATGGAGTTCCAAATCATGTAGTCGTATCTCCGTCAAAAACTTTTTTTTGTTGCGTTTGCCATTTAAGTAGTCACTCATTGGCATTTAAACCTGCAACCTTTATTTGACCAATTTATTTTCGAACTTTATGTGCATGCCAGATCTTGGTGACACCAAACAAATTGCAATGATTAACATTTAAACTTGTAGCCTTGGTGTTAGCAATTTATTTTGGAACTTTTTATGCTTGTTAGTTCCTAGTGCCACCAAACAAATTACAGTGCTTTTTTAATTAGAAAGTTTCCTTAAATGGAGTCCTAAATCACGTGGGCACCTCTCCATGGAAACATGTTTTGCCAAATCTCTTACGGTGTTTGCCATTTAATTAGTCACTGATTGTCATTTAACCCTGCAACCTTTTTTGAACAATTTATTTTTGAATATTATGTGCATGCCACCATCCTTTGACACCAAATTCCATTGATTTATGTGCAGTCCACACCCAGCATAGACCCAATTACGCACTGATTTATTGAAAAAAATACGTTCAATTATTGCGATTATGAAATGGAATTCCAAATCAATTGACGACCTAAGTGGGATGCTTTTGTCCTAAAAATCTTATTGTGTCTGCGACTTAATTAGTCATTGTTTGCCATTGAAACCTAAATAAACTCAATATCCTGTCCTGTTTGGATAAGGAAAGTGGGCATTTCACCCTGCACCAAAGAACTCCCAATAGAATTTGGACACAACTGTGGCAACTATGTTTTTCAAAATAACTTACTTAGTTTGCAATATAACTAAGTGTTTTCCACTTAATTATAAGTTCAAATCCTAAACATGAAAACAATAAACAAACGTAGTACTACATGAAAACATTAATAATGGAAACAAACATAGCTTATCAATTATCATCATTGGATGATGTTGCATTTGACGTATAGTCGGGATCACTTGAAGATACTTCATTTAATGGAGGTTTTAGTTTTTTCAAGATGTCGTCCATGCTCACTTCTTCTCCTAGTCTGTTGCGTAGTAGACTGACAGATGTCTTCACTATATCCTCAATTGGGGGGCATATGTTGAACATGAAAACCTATTGATAAGGGAAAAAACATGTTAGTCAGTTATTTAGTACATTTTAAGTTATGATATTACCTTCACCATGTTCCTGATTGTTATGTTAAGCTATTAATCTGTGAAACTTGTCTGGAAAAATGCAACCTATTTTAGTTGAATTTGAAAAACTTATGTTTTCATCAACAACAAATAAATAAATTTATTTTATGTATGAAACAAATAAGAATTAGGAAAGTACATCTTGTAACAGCATCACTGAGCTAATACCAATGTTTGGACCAAATTGTCCATCTTGCAGAACCTTCTTATGGATACCAGCCTTGGCAATTCTAGATTGATCCTGCATAACAATTCAAGTACTTGAATATTTTGCTTACATTTACATTTACATTCCGAGTAGAACCGCATTACCACTTACCTTGATGGTGACTATCATATCACCCAATCTGTTGTGCTTGCAGTCCTTCACAATGCATGCCACAAAAGCTAACCGATCCTTATCCAACGACATTTGAGTATGTAGTTTGGTATCTAGTTTGCTTAGGAATTTCATGTCACCATCATCAACCAAACCTGCATTGGAGTTTAATAAATATTTTATTTCAAAATATAAATTAAAACAAACCTCTTTGGTGTTTATATCGTGACACTTGATAAACATTTCCATCCATTTTCATGGGTTGGAGTTGAAGTCATGTTCGTATGTTGCATCAACAATTTCCTTCACAAATTGTTGAGTGTTTTTGGCTTCATCTTATTCCCTGTTTAATAAAATGCTGGGACATTCCCAGCTGGACCAAGAATAAGATCGATATTTGAGTTGCACTTCCTGAAAATTGATTCCATATTTGAGCCATCAATATGCAATCCCTCCACGGTTCCATTTCAGCACCTGTATTTCAATGGTCAAAAAAAATTATGTAAAAGAACACAATAAAAAAAGATGATTTATGTTTGCAAAGTTATACGAACAACAACATTGTGAGAATTGAAGTAACTCATGTTTACCTCTTGGATGGTAAAGAGTGAGATACGTTGTCTTTACTTCAAGATTTAATGAAGTGGAACCCTATTTATATTACATTAAATTACTTTGGACAATTTACCAATTTACCCTAATATTTGCTTCTTGGGCACATTTTCATATCACCCAAACGCGTTTTGTTGCATTGTAAGAAGGAGTGATGTTCCATCCACCCCAGTTGGGTCACTCAATGCACGACAATGCAACTAAGAAGAGCAATTCATCTCCCAATGTTTATTGAACAATGACTTCGCACCATCTTCCTTCATTATCTCACCCAACTCTCTTCAACCTCTGTGGTCCTTCATAAAGGAGGTAAGTGCATTATTCATTGCTTCCATAAATGAAGCAATTAATACCTTCCGCTCCATCTTTGATTGTTGCAGAACATACCTAAAAAAATTATGTTTCATTTAAAGTTCCATAATCATTGGGTTTTGCTAAAGATATTAACTTCACCCATAAAGACTTGCGTAAAGATATGTTTCTTTTACTTTGTAATGTGTGGTTCGTGGCCTTTATAGTTCTCTTACCAATAAATGTGTAGTAGAAGTTGATGTTTATTTGGTTTGTTCATGATTTCGTAATGCAAATGAAAGTTATGTGTCAAGAATGACATTTTCACGAAGTTTGACTATGGAAAACGTGGAAGCCACCCACATTAGGACTACATTAGATTATTTTGTATGAGGACGACCTTTGTCAAACAACCACTGATGCGCTAGTATCCATTAGCCGTAATAATGAAGGTGGAGACTTAAACCAACTTATGGTCTCCACTGTTAGGATGTCGTTCGAAATAGCGGACGAGGTCAAAAACTTTTACAAGGATTATGCTATTCGAAAAGGATTTTGGGTGAGGATAAGAACTTTACAAAAAGATTTGGATGGGAAGATTTAATATTTGAAGTTTTCTGCTCACAGGAAGGAAATTATGTGTCCTCAATCTCTCTAGAGAAGAAGACACTTCGTACCCAAAGGAAGAATTGCCCTACTCAAATGACTACACTTAAAAAAGAAGGAAAATGGTGCATACAACTGTCATGCACGAACACAACCATGATATTAGCCCAGGAAAGTCAAGGTTAATTAGAGGTAACAAAATCATAAATATGCATGCAAAGAGAACCCTTGACATAAATGATGAGGCAAGAGTGCGTATCAATAAGAGTTTTCGATCGTTGGTTTTTTATGCAGGCGATTTTGAGAACCTGGACTTTGTTGAGTGTGACGTAAGAAACTACTTAGAAGTCATAAGGTGTGCCTTGGGAAAGAATGGGGACGAACAAGCATTGCTAAATCACTTCTCCTGCATGAGAGAACTAAATAGTATTTTCTATTACAAGATTGACTTGGACTCCGAAGATCGTATACGTAAGATTTTTTGGGCGGATGCAAGGAGCTGATCCGCATGTCATGATTTCGAAGACGTTGTGTCCTTCGATACAACGTATTTGACAAACAAATATGACATGCCCTTCACACCGTTTGTGGGGATTAACCACCATGGTCAATCAATTTTATTAGGATGTAAATTACTATCTAGGGAAGACACAAATACTTTTGTTTGGCTCTTTAATGTGTGGTTGAGGTGCATGTCAAATAAGGCACAATATGGGATCTTACCGATCAATATAAGGCAATGCAAAATGCAATACAATATGGCTTCATTAATTCAAGTACCACACTTAAACAATTTGTCATCCAATATGACAATGCCTTATGACAAAAGGCCGAAAAAGAGTATAAAGTTGACTTTGCATCCTTGAATACGACAATACCTTGTGGTTCTCAATCACCCATTAAAAGACAGTTCCAAAGTGAATATAACCATGCTAAATTTGATGAAGTCCAAAATGAATTCAAATGTATGATGATTTTTTTGTTAAAGATGTGGACTATTGTGCCAAGTAACGCACACATCCAAAGCCCAACTATTGTTACAAGAAAAGGCTGACCTCGATCAATTTGGTTGCAATCAATAGTTACGAAGTTATGCAAGATGAAGAAATCTAATGCGACAAAAGTGATAGGAAAAACCCACGATAAAATAAGTAGGGTTTTTAGGTCACCGTTTGGAATTGAAAACATTATATGTATTTATTTGCTTACTTGGCTTTTTGTGTGGTGATTGATTATTGTGTTATTCAACATTTAAAATATGACCAAACGAGCACTATAGATGTTGTACACCACATCCCTGTTATGAATATTGGGAGTCAATCTTCAATCACTATGGTAGGTTTTTGATTTATTAATACTTTTATTAGTCATGCAATGATATGATATTTTTATGTGAAGTTTTATTATATAATTGGGGTGGATTATGCAGGTATCTAGTGTCCAAAGTAATGGATTTCTATTGCTACTGACATTTATGCAATCAAATATAGACATGCTTCAAACAACGACGACATTAAAAGTATTTCAATTTCTCTAACAAATGAGTAGGTTTTGACTTTTCAAGTTATCCATGTCTTAATTAATTATACAACTCACAAAATTTAAAAAATTATCATTTTGCAGGTTGGGAAATAGTTACAACATTTTGGGCCATTTATTTTTGCTAGATATGACATCATCAAAAACCATGAATTTTGATGATGGTTGTGTTTGTCAATGGCATGCCATTAATATTTACAAAAAACATTAAATGTAGGATGGACGTATGTTATTGGTGTTTACTGATATAATTATTCTTATGTAGAGTTAACAGTGGACACAATACAGATCCGTGGAATCATATGATGTGAAAAATTATGGTAAAGGCAATGTTTAACTACTAAATATTGAACATAGTGCAATTAAGTGCCAAACAATGTCCTACTTTTGGGACAGTTAAATAGTCTATTATTTTTATACCAGTTATTTGAAACAGTACTTGGCATAGGTGACAACTATTTGTGCACTTGCACAAAGGTTTTGTGTTGGAGGGTTTACCTATAGCTTTAAATGGACATGGTTTAAGACATAAAAGAAATAAAAAATTTTGTTAAAAAATAAATTATTCTACGTTGTGTAATTAAGTGCCAAACGCCTCTAAAGTTTATGCACAAACTTACATGTAGTTAATTTATTCACAAAGTATTTTGTGCAGTTGACATCAGTATATTATGCATATGTGGCAAATGTTTTTGGATAATTTGGCAAACAAAATGAATTATTTTGTGCAAAATTATAATTAGTGAATTAATCACAAGGTTTTTTACTTTGTAGTTTGGTTGCCTGATATGGGCATGTCCCCTTTTTCCGACAGTCTAAGGTGTGGGTTTCCCCATCACTTACAAAGAGGTTATGTTAATTCAAAATGATTAAAAATTAATTTCAAAAAATATGTAGGAAACAGTCAAAATAAGTGGCAAACACATAAAGTTTTTGCACTAAAATGGATGTTTTTATTCGACATCTTTAGTTGCTTGTATCACATGCTTTAATAAACCTGTCAAAGATAGATAAGTGTATATCCAATATATGTAGTCTACATAAGTTAATGATTTTTTACAAGGTTGTTAAACCACAAAACAATATTTTATTGCTCCCTATACCTCACAAAAATTGCACCCTCCATAATGTACTTCACAAAAGTTTGAAACAAAAGTATGAGGTTCACTACAACACAACACAATACAAACATACCTTATCATTGGGTAGGATTCCTAATAGTGAAGTGCTTAAGTACATAGTCTCTGTAGATGTTATCTTCATCTATAGTTCATTGATAAATGTATTTCTCCTTGATTTATTGTAAATTTTCCTATAGTGTCAGTAGTTGAAGTCATCAAGAAGTCCAATTTCCTTAAAAAAAGTACAAATCCCAAGTTCATATATAACAATTGATACGATCCTATCCAGGAAAGAGTTTGATCGTTTCTGAATTTGAATTCTCAAGAGGTAGACATGAATAAGTTAGAGAAGAACGCGACATACGACAGAGATGGAGGACGTCACAGTCTAGTAGATTGATAAGTCAAGTGAAGATTCGCCACAAAGATGTTAATCTTTGATAAGAATCAGAGGCCCTAAGCCAAGAACAAAGAGAATCGGCTCTTTAATGAAATAAAATTCAATATATGTTTAAAAGTGTCTACATTAGTTTTGGTACCTCTATATATAGGCATATAAGTTTAAGAAAACTTGAGAACCTTACAAGGAGGCCCAAGCCCAAAACATAAAACATAAACTAATTTCTAAAAGAAAATTCAAAGTCTAAAAATATAAACTAATTTCCTAATAACTATCCTTCAAAAGTCCTCTAAGCCATGATCTTCATATCCTTTGAATTTCCTCTTACAAATGCTTATAGCATCAAGAGCCTTGAATAGATTTGACTTTCAAATCTCTTGCTCCTTGCCTTTCTCATAGGTCCTTTGAATTGTAAAGGTTCATTTTCAAGTTCTTCTTGTATGGAATCTAGGGATAGTCCTCTATCATTAATATTGAAACTAGAGCTTACCCCATAATCTTTAGGTAGATCAACAACATAGGCATTGCCATTGATCTTTTAAGGAACTTGAAATGGTCAATATCCTCTTGGTAAAAGTTTAGATTTCCTTTTAAAAGGAAATATCTCCTTCCTAAAGTGAACCCACACCCAATCGCTAGGTTCAAACTTGATCTGCTTCCTCCCTGGGTTAGCTCTAGAGGCTAACTTCTCCATCTTCTTTTCTATTTGGGCCTTTACCTCTTTATGCAAGTTCCTGACAAAAGTTGTTTTGGCAAGTCCATCTATGTTAGTCATAAAACCTAAACCCTAAACCCTAAACCCTAAACTAATATCAGGTAAAGGTAACAAATCTAATGGAGTTAAATGATTAAAACCATATACTATCTCAAAAGGAGACATCTGAGTAGTGGAATGAACTACCCTATTATAAGAAAAATCCACATGAGGTAACCACTCCTCCAAAGTTTTCTAATTTTGTTTAAAAAACATCTAAAGAGTTGCGAAAGAGTTCTATTTACCACTTTTGTCTGGCCATCTATTTGAGGATGACGAGTTGTAGAAAATAGAAGCTTTGTACCAAACTTACCCTACAAGAACTTCCAAAACAAGAGTTTTATTTACCACTTTTGTCTGGCCATCTTTTTTTAATTTTTTGAAAACAAATTCAAATTGATTCTCATTGCATTGTTATTTTTACCACTTTTGTCTGGCCATCATTCTACTTTGATATTTTTTTACTTTTCCAAATCATTTCTTTAGTCTAATCAGTTTACTAACGAACTTTTTTTAATCATTTCTTTTGAAACACTATTTGAAATAACATGCATGAAATTGCCAAGGGCTTGAAAAGGCTCGAATGAGAAGATGAAGATTAACTAGGAAGTTGCCCCAATTTGAACTAGTTTCGGGGCATAAAATATGTTTGACCTTTCCCTAATTATTGATGGTATGAAGGAAATGATAGGGACTTTAAAAATTTCCCTTAGTGTGAGAGCTTGGGATGGTCTTAGGGTGTAAAAGCATGTTTGACTTTTCCCAACTGAGGAGATTGAAAAAAAGACAGGGTCTTCACAAGTTTCCCCTAATGTGATCACAGTCTTCAACGTAAATAAATGTCCCAATTCAGAATGAATGATGAGAATATATGAATTACAAACAAAATGATTGCTCAGTTTGAGTTTGGGATTGTTAAAGATAGACTATCTTAAGGTTGGTCAGGTTTAGGCTTAGAACGGAGGATACTATATGAGCAAAGATGGAATTTCATGAAGAATGAGTTGAAAGGGGACAACCAAAATTTAGCTTAATTTCCTAAACTCGCTTTTTTAATCTTTTTTTATTTTTTTAGAACAAACCTATTAACTAATCAAAATTTTCCTCTGAATTAAAATCTTTGAAAGATTAACAACCAATCTTTTATCTGTGTGGACTTTATTAGGCTTGTCTCATGACCAATGCTAGGGGTATGGAACTAAATGATAGTAAAGGCCCAAACAAGTGATGTGAAGGTTGTTTCAAACAAAGATCTTTGAATAATGTTTCATTCAATATTTGTTTGACTTCTTCTTGTTCACCTTTTGCTTCTCTTTTTCTTTTCTTAATGTAACCATTTCTTTTTTATTTTTTGATATTTTTGTACTGGTGAACTACTAGTCAAATGAAACAAATGCAAACATTATGTCAACCCTTAGTGTGATGGTGACCCTTTTTTAGGGTAATTTGAAAGAGTTTTTTTTTTTTTTTTGAAGGTTCAAATTGGGTAGCAAAGGATAATTTTTTTGTATAAAGAAACATGGCCACACATCATTTCGAATCATGATTGTTTTTCTCAAAAAAATTTAATTCACAGGAAAATAATTGATTTCATGTGACAGGATACCCCTTGTTTTGTTATATTCGTTTTTCTCACTTTTCTTGTCTTATTTTTTTGCCTAGACTGTCCTTCAGAGTTTTCAGTCTAGTTGATTTTTCTTCATTTTTTTTTTGTTTTTTTGTGTTTAGAGAATTTCTGGTAATCATTTTAAGGTATGTGTCCCCTTTATGATAATCCTCCATGGAATTGAAAACAAATTTTATGGTGGAAGAAAGATAGAAAGGGAGATGGACTTGAGCAATCTCATGCATGTAGATTAGATTAATGCTTCAAAAGAAATGTTATTAAATATTAATTTCATTTATTTATTCATGCACTGATTTGACAAAATGTTTCATTATTTTCTCATTTCCCTAACAAAGATAACAAAAATTTGATAAAAATGGGAAAAAAATTTAATTTATTGCAGTGCAATTTTTTTTTAGATTTTTTTTTTATTATGCATATGCATGCTATGTGTTTGAAACTATGGACAGAGTACCATGAATGACCACAAAATGAAATGCAATGCATGGTTATGCCTCACTAGGCACTTATTCACATTATATACTAATGAAATATATCCTTATACCTTAGGAGGCAAAAAAATGTGATAGATTTATTACTATATACAAGAAAAATTGATGGTAAAGGATGCAAATGGTCTCCCTTTTGTGCCTTAATCGAGGTTCGAAACTTAAAGTTTAAAGTTCTAAGGCAAACTATATATGCTCACAAGGATAGTTCCCTAATACTTAAAGATCAAGGTCACTAGAGCTATGGCCCACTTCATGGAATTTCCCACGACAATTGGTAAACAACAAGAAGTGAGAGTACCAATGAAGTAAACAAACTCTAGCTGGGATTCTCACAATGACCACTTGGGAAGTACATTCATCGTGGCACTACTACACAATCTTCTCTAATTCTAAGCAACTCAGATAGGGCCCCACTCATGTAATGAACAAAGTGTGTGTGAAGGGAGAATGCAATTTATACCCAATCCCCCCCAACAACCAAAAAAGTTACAGGAAGATATATAACAATATTGTTTGCCCTAAAATTCAATATCTAGCAATATTTAAAAAAAGGAAAATATACAAATACAAGTATTCGAAATATAAAAAAGAGACAAGAATATTCATACCCAAAAAGAAAAAAAATATGATGAAAAATCACATCAATTTTGCACATCCAAATAAATCGCCTGACTTTATAGCGTCCCTAGTAGAGTCGCCATCTGTCGCAACCGAAATCACGATGCGACGACGAACCAAAAATAAAATTTGAAAAAAAACAGAGTTTAGAGTCGTCACCATAGTTTATCCTGGAAAACTACGAAAAAACCAAAATGATAAGAGAAAGTCTGCAAAAAATGAGATTTTGGGTCCGGGAGTCGATTACACATGGGGAAGGTATTAGCACCCCACAACACTCGTCCTAAGATGGTACCTTTAATTAAACGTGCCAAAGGATGTGGTTTCTCCGAAAATAATAATAAATGAATTTACAAAATAAACAAAAATAATTTTTTTTTGGTTTTTGTAGCCCCACAAGGATTAATCATCGCTCATACGTATCTTCATTTATAATGGAGAATCAGGGTTACGTAATTTTTTGTGAAAAAACTATACAAGAAAAGATTTGACTTTTATTTAGTGAATTTTGAAATTTTTTTATGTTTTTTTGGTATTTTTAATTATTTAGAAATGAATGTCATGCGACGCGAGCGGCCGGACAAACACAAAGAGTAAACAAAGAAAATTGTTTTTTATCTTTAATTCTTTAAATTTTTTTATATTTTTTTAGAAAAAGAAATTTGAAAAATTGGTGTCACGCGACGCGAACAACCTGACAGACACTAAAAGAAACGAAGAAAACTATTTTTTATGATTTTTAAAATAAAATATTTATGAACAGTAGAAAATAATATCTCTTAAGGAAAAGATCGAAGTTAGGTGTAAAATAAAAACGCATTCAATATTAAAAGATAATATTATAAGAAGAAGGGAATGAATAAATAAAAGAAGATAATGACAACAACATACCTTCTATACTTTTCAATCCCGCTTCTCTTGTATCAATCTCACCATCTTATTTTGTATATTATAACTACCTTTTCTCTTCTTCTTATTTTCTTGCCTTCTTTTCTAATTTTTTTTGTCAAGAGAGATAATAAAAGAGGTGTGTCTTTGTGGATGGTAATGAGAAGGAGAGAGTAGGAGTAGAGAATGTTTTCTTCTTCTCTTTCGATCCCTTTTCATGTGACAGACTGTCTATTTATATTCACACATTACAATATCAATGTAATCCTAGCCTTAATTGTAAAGAATAATATAAAGAAGGAATTGGTCATGATAGCAATACATTATGGGAATCAAATCATAGCAAATCAGAGGACAATATCAAAAAAGATCAATAATAATGATTCTAACCATTAATAAATCAGAGCACAAAATCAATCCCAATTAGTAATATTGATTCTAATTATATTAAGAGATATTGCTTTGAATTATTAGAATTATATCACTAATTTCTCTATCAGAATAAAGGGTAGAAGATAGGTTGAGTTGTTGGACTCAAGAAAAAGAGTATGATAATTAAAAACAAATTGGGCTCTTCCTTCCTTCTTTTTTTCTTTTTTTTTCCTAAAATTAAAGTTTGAAAATCTTTGAAGAAAATCTTATTTTACCTTTTTTTTGTTTACCATTAACTAAAACATTTTTTTAATTTTTATTTTTTTTAACAAAAATAAATTTATTCACCTAGACAAAATTGGATGTTGATAAATATGATTAAAGCTAATCACATAAAGTATTTAAGAAGATTGTAAATCACTATAATTGAAGATGGACATTAAAAACCTGATTATTTTCAAAGGCAAACTCAATGTTCCCTGTCCTTCCTTATGGTTAGAGATGGCCATTCCAAAATTCTGGGGAAACAACAAACCCGTTCAACAGGACCTGAGAAAAGATGTTCCACAAACCAAACCTACAATCTCAAAGCAGCCCGAATTTCAACGTACTGATAACTTTGAAACAGGTATCAAAAACAGACATTTTGATTGTTACCTGCATCATTGGAACTGCTCCAATTATGCTAATGGCATGCTTGTTTTGTTGTTGCACATAAACCTCATATGACCGACTTATGACTTCAATCAAGAAAGTATAAACGACACCACCCCAATTGTAGTTGCTTAGTGATGCGATGTTATCCAGCAATTTGAAAGGTAATGCTCTTATTCTACTAGAGGTATTGGGAAAAAATTAAACAACAAAACACATCAATATATATATAACCGATAAACACCATCCACATCATCCACCTCATCGCTACTTAGCATGGATCTCATCTTCATAGTTATAGTTTTAATTGTTGCTGCCTCACCATCAAACAATGACCCAACTTCCCACATATTTCGTCATCAAATTGAACTTGATCACCTACTACACTTAATCCGAAGCACATACAAACATCAACACACCTAAGTGAGACTAGGTTTTGCATTACACGAAACCCTTTAAATTCTGGAACCCATCTCCTTAGCATCTCCATCAACAACAATTTTGAGATATTCAGAAGCTTTTCCATTTGCAAACACCATTTGAAAGGTGTATTTTCTACTTTTGAACGATGTATATCTCTTAATAAACAATTCAAGTGAACAATATATTATGTTTTAACAAAATCATGGACCCGAATCTATAAAATAACATTTCATAAAATAAAAATTCATTTTTAATTCAACAAAAAATATAGTTTCATATCATGACAAAAATTTCGTAAGAAATTCAAACTTACCTTGTTGTCAACTAGTTTTGGAAGCTTTCGTTTAACCATTGTGACGTAACGAAGAAATGTGCACAAGTACTGAAATTCTACCTGTAACAACATGATCAACGAGACATGCTTTTAGAAAACTTTCAAATGTGACAACAGATGCACAACCAGATTTATGAAAACAACACATGCATCAATGTGCCAATTGCCATGGTAAATGGTGGAAGAAAATGAAATAATGAATTCAACTAACTAAATTAAACTAAATTATTGCTAACAAGATTTTTTATGCTATCATGATTAGTAAAATAAAGGTGCAAAACATAAATAAAAGTTATAATCCGTTTGGAAAGTCAAACCAAAGTTTTTCACCTACACAAGTGAAACCAAATCCACAAAATTATAAATTGGCATACAATCCAACAACAAGGTACGAATCTAAAAAATATAAAGGAAACACAAATTACAGTAAAAAGATAATTCATTGATCATCTTTTATGACTATGCAGATTGAACAGTTAAGTAATACTTAAGTTTAACAAAGAACAAGTTCATCTTTCACACTCTTAAACTACCTCCTATATAATGAGACAAGTCCATGTGATCTTGAAATCCTTGCTTTCCACCCTCCACATCACTTAAAAGCAACATCAGAAAAATGTATTAACACATGCATAATCAAAATTAACTGAAAAGAAAAATCATTACTGAAATACCTAAGAAACCAAAGTGGGAGTAACAATTTCTGACCTCCGCCAATGTAATAATAGAAAATGATAATCACATGGGACTACAATCTCTTCAACTTCCCATAGATTTCTGCATTTTTAAAACTAAAACATGCTGCAATGATTTCCAATGGTTTCGTAAATAGATTATACATTAAATTTGGTACCATAGAAGTCAATTTCATGTGGACAATGCCAAGTCGTGTCCTATCAAATAATTGTCCACCCAAACTCAAACACAGAAAAGCACACATTCAAACATTTTAATATCCAAATATCACATTCTTTCATTTCAAAATCAACCTCTCTCTTTATCTCTCTCAAAACTGAAAAAAAAAATCAAAATATTGTTATTGAGTTTGTCAACTTCATATTTTCCTTCTCCCTGGTATAGTTCTTATACATAGATGATATATTGAATTATATTTTTTTCTTTTTTTCCGTGATGAATATTGACTCACGAATTACCTTTTGCATAAATTAAATCAGGGTATAAAGCGTTGCAGGCATGGGAACTATATTTTTCGAAGCAGAGGATTTTGCACCCAAAAAAAAAGGAATATACAATTCTATGACTAGACATTTGACTAGAGAGCATGTCGTCTACCCATGAAAAGGTTCCTATTTATCACCGCAATCACAAACTATAAACCAATTTTCCTAATAATACATATTTTCGTATAATCCTATTATAACTATAAACGAATTTTCCTAATAAAACATATATTTTCATATAATTTTCCACACGATTAACACACAAACCATATATATCACGATATCTCTTTTTTATTATATATTCTCAGTTTTCAATCACAAAATAGAGTAGTTAAATAAACCCACCATCAATTAATGGACCACTTGGTTGGACATAAGTATGCATAATATAAGCACCTATTTTATCTCTTCTAATTAGTTTAAGTACAAAATCTTATCACATTATTAAATACGGAAAACACACACTAACTTATAGCATTATTGTCTCGCATAGATGTTTTTTAACACACCTAATAACATTGTCATAAGAATCTATCAAGTAAGACTTCTTATCATGAAGAACTGATATTAAAAATTGCATAATATCAATGTTTTTAGTTCCTTTATCAGATATAATGCACCATGGCACACTTAATATCACTCGACTTTATCATAAATGTTTACAATGGAGTGAAGCTTGCCAGAGAAAAGGGTTCTAATGTCATAACAACTACGATCTCTTCATGCACAGAGATAACAATAAATATAACATGACATTTTCACTCAGAATAAGTTGAATCAACATTCTTTTGACTTCTCTCCCAATGATTTGAGAAAGCTTGGGAAAATTAACAATCATCTACCTTGATTCCAACTTCTCAATATAAACAATTACCATTACAACCTTTTACTTGCATTAAGTTTTGTTTCACTGTTCACCAACACTGATTTTGTTATTAAAGTCATTCTCATCTTACAGTGTTTGTGCATGTAGAAGATTTATATATTGTTCATGCATCTTACTATTACATTGCGAAACAACATACGATGTTTATGCCATTTATCATCACAAACATTGCAATTTAACAGTCTTTGTATCATTTACTTCTCTTCTTTTTCTTCTCTGGGAGTGCTCACAAGAAATAAAGTCTATAACTCCTACAAAAGGCATGAAATTGAGGCAATTTTTAAAGCTTAAAATTAGAAAATAATAATCACAGGGGATTATAATCTCTCCAACTTCCCATAAATTTCTGCATTTTTTTAAATAAAACATGCTGCAATGGTTTCCATTCGAAATCCTAAATCTAAAATGTTTTCGAATCGAAATCCTAAATGCTTTCAAATCGAAACCCTAAACCCAAAATGAAAACTTACCTCCTACTTCAATGGATTCCACTTCCAATGCTGAAACACTACAATGCCTTCCAATCGAAACACCTGACACCCAAAACGCACTGTAACCACAAACGAATGAACGTCATCTTCGACACACCCAAACACAAATACCGATGAAGGCCGAAGGAATCAAATACAAACTACAGATCCGGGAGTGGAGGTTGTCAAAGACATTACCGTTTCAAAAGCCCACCTTGCAAGGGAAGGAGCGAACACCAACACAAACCCGCGAAAGCAATACCCTTTTCTTCTACGACACAACCAAGGAAAAACACGCCAGAAGAAGAACCTCTGCAAGAGAGAGAGCAATAACAAGAATATTTTTAGTGGAACATCTTTCACAATCCCTGGAGAGATAGTTCACTAAAAGACCGAGGGATAAGTAATTCGACTCAGTCACATCCAGATCATGAATGTTAGGAATCCATATTATGCAAGGAGACATTGCTTTTGCTAATTCGAAGTGAAAGGTGATATAAAATCGGTCTATTTCTGGCATCATATCCATAGTTAGCATATTCATCATAGTTAGAAGCTCTAGTTCCATATCAAGGTCACGGTCAATATCGTCACTATCGTCACTATTATCAATAAGAAAACCCTTAGGCTTGTTATCCAGGAACTTGTTCACATTCATCTACTTTCTGAGTGGAGGATGTGGAAGACAACAAGAGAAGTAACATTGTCCACGCTAGATTAAATTATATTTAAAACTAATTCATTTAAGTCCCACCACGTAGGTGTCCACGTCCACATTGTCAACTTTGTCAAAAATATACTTTGTTAAAATATCGTTTTTGTTAGAAGTGGGCTTTAAGCCTAAAAGGTGAGGTTTGCATCTCACTTATATATTATGAAATTGTCTTATTTCTAGTCGATGTGGGACTTCTAACACACCCCTCACGCCCGAGGTATATTCATCTCGTACGTGGAACTAGAAATTAGTGGGTGGTCCGTTAGCAGCTCGATAGCAGGTGGAACAAAATGTCCAAGAAAATTTGCTAAGATAGGCTCTAACTTGACTCTAATATCATATTAGAAGTGAACTTTTAAGCCTAACTTAATCATACAAAACCAGGTTGTAAGATGAAGTTTAAATCATACTTATATATTGTGAATTGACCTTATCTCTACTAGAATAATTTTTTTTTTTTTTAACAATGACTCTGATACAATGTTAAAAATCAATTTTGTGAGATTAAGACTTAAAATTCATTTCTAGTTGTTTTTGTTAAAAAGAAGTCTTAACCACTCAACTCACAAGAATATCACTGAAAATAGTTACACCAAACCTATAAAATAACTAAAGTTTTGAAACAAAAAATAAATAACATAACCACATTTAAAATGGATTTTCAACATCCGGAATCTTTTGGTTTAATTGTAATTATGGTTTCTAAACTTTTTTCCCACAATTAAGCCCATCTGCTTACGGAAAGGATTTAACCAGAATCCAATGAACAGGCAGCAACTGTAAGTTATTCTCAACCATGATATCAGACAGTGACAACATTTTCTGACCTGAATACATGTCTCTGGACAAAAACTTCTAACAACTAAGACCGGCCAAAAGATTCGCCTCATAATAAGAGTATAGTAATAATGAAAATATTGCAGGGCTAAAAATAATAACTGAAGGTCAACAACATATACAAGCAAACTCCTAGGGGGCTAGTAAAATGAACAAAAGAAACATGATCAAGACATACACCTAAAGACAAACTAAACAGAAAAATACGGTAAATAGCATGTCAGTGCCCAGAATACATGAGAGCATCAGAGTGGAGAACTTTGTGGGAGCCTTATCAGCACCTGGTTATTTTCTACCTTCTCTGAGGACCCACTGATGTGCAGCATACTAGTTGTATCCAGTATGGTCTGCTCTTGACCTTCCTTTTTTCTCTCTTGATGTCTGCAGGATATCTTGCTGGAGAGTTCCATTCTTTTGCAACCTCTCCTTTTACCACTTGAGCTGCAGGGGATTCAGGACCCAGAATGGAGTTAACAGTGGTCAACCCAGAACCATTCTTTTCCGAAACTTTACTACTCTTCTCACCCCCTGAGTTTTCAACCGATTTTGGAGATTTAGGCTTGTTGTTGCTATGGGCAGCCTCACCCAAGAGGCTCTTCAGAGGTGTGTGCTCCTTACTGTTGCTCCAGTTTGTCACCTTGGCTATTATTTCTTCATTCCTCTTCCTCCCTTGAGACTCACCAACAACCTGATTTAGAGTGGGAAACCAACCGGCCTGTGAAGTGAAATCTGATTGCTGTGGATTCTGTCCCCTCTGGACTTCAGAAGCAGTGGCTTTTGGGCTAACCTGCATAGGTTCAACCAACGTCATGAAAGATGGTGGCTCAAACATTTCCGATTTATCAGACTGCTGTCTCTCAGCTGCAGCTTTTGAATTGTTCAAGTATGGCTTTCCTGCTTCCGTTGATGCCACCAAACCAGTTGATGACAAGGTTTCAGCATCAATAACTACCGGTGCATCAGATTGCATTGATAGAACTGCATAATGGATAATGAAAGAAAAGGTAAAAACCAAAGTTTTACTCAAAAATAGTCATTAAGTATTTTAACTATAGTGCTTCATGCAGATAATGCAAACCAAGGATAACCGCAAAGAGATGGATCCGCTTTTGACTTTCGACAAAGAAAATACACTCCTACAAAGGATTAGGGTGAAAAAATGGATGACGCCAAACAAACAGATTAATATAATTGGCCATAAACACTGAGAGACAAGATCTACGCAAGCATCTTTGTAAGCATGAAAGATCTAGACAATTGCATACAGGCATAATAGCCAGTATGTATGTGTCTTTCATGTCTATCAGTTTATGTAGAAGACCTCTCCCATTCTAATCAACTATGCTACAATATTTGCTACATGCGATCTTTTCTTTTCACCGAATAGTATGAACCGCAATTCGTGTCCTGAGAAATTAGATGCAGATTAGGATTTTCACACCTGTCAGTTGAGATTGCAGTAGGACAGATTAGATATGGAAAAACAGTTTTGTAGATAACAAACCTCACTTGTTAAAAAAACTTTATTCAACTATTGTGTTGTTGTTTTCATATAATGCACAATATAATTTATAGATCACAATTCCTAACCGTTGTATTCAAAATGGCTATAAACGACTAGTACACTAACTATCCATAATGACTAATACATTAACTAATCACAACGGCTAACTCATTAACTACCCACAATGGCTAACTCATTAACTACTATTAAGACTCCAGTGACTAATTCATTTAAGTTTATTCTAAAACCCAACCCAACTCCCCCGTAACCTTAAATGCTTCTCTTATCCTTCATCTCAGTTCCTATGTTCTTCATCCGGACTTTCCATGTGCAATAACCCTTCTCACATTGTGCTTGTCCCTTACATGAATAGACAAGTTCTTTGGTTTCTTCATGGATGACTCATTGTAGTATGCTTGTTCTCTACTCTCCTCGCAGTCAACTTGATCTTCTCTTTGGCCAACTTCTTCTTAACCAGGTTCATGTCTATAGGTTGACCTCCTTTTGAGGGATCAGACAATTCCCACGTATTGTTGCACTCAATCGCATCTATCTCCTCATCCATTGCAAATTGTCACTCCTCATCTTGCACCTCTATTGCAACTCTCAGATCCATCACTACTTGCAACTGTTCTTGCAAACGTGAAACATCTTGTTCAAGTTCCAAGCGCCGCTTTCGCAAAGCTTGCTTCCTTGTCTTTAAGCTTGCTTTTAAAATTGCATTACCTCTAACCTCATTTTCAATTTGTTGTTGCAAATCACCTTTTACAATCTCTAACCTTTGAATAACAATCTTATCCCTGCACATGTCTAAGCCATTCAAACTGTACAGATGCACCATTGAGCTTTCCATCTCTTGCTCCTTCGACTTATCCAAGCTATTAACATGCTCTACCAAGCTACCTAGGCACCTCACCGAGCTTTCCGAGATGTTCACTTGCTCCTTCGGGCTACTCAAGCTTTTCATATGCTCCACCGCGTTGTTTGGGGTAACTACACGCTCCACCATCTTGTCCAACCTATCTGCATGTCTCACTAGCCTATGCAACCTACTTGGTTGTCTACTCGACCTCTCCTCTTACTCGACTGTTTTGTTGAGTTCTCCTTGCTACATGGTTGTCTTGCTGAGTTCTCCATTCTACGTAGCTGTCTTGCCAGTTCTCCACTTGCTTGTGCTTGACCTACGAGCTACGTGCCACCATCAACATCGCTTCTTCTTCAACTTCTTCTACGAGATTGGTTGTCTCTTCTCTTCCATTCTCATACTGACAGTCTTTGGCAAAATATCCGACCTTACCGCAATTGAAACACTAGTCTTAGTAACAATCCCTTGCATAATGGCCATACTTGCCACACTTGAAACACTCAACATTTGAGTTGCACGATCAACCTCCTCTCCATGGACCTTGTCCTCTTTCGCACCAATTTTGTGACAGGAATGTTTTTTCTCTTCTTGTCCATGGCTTCTACTACAAAGATTGCTTATTATACCTCCTCGATATTGTCCTCTGCGTTAAGTGTTCTGAGCTTTCTCATCTTTAATTGACAACTTCGTTTGGAGTAATTGATCAAGTGGCTCCCACTTCTTCTTTTGTTGTTCGTGTGCTTCAAAAGATCCCGCAAGCTCTTCAACTATGAGCTTTGATAAGTCCTTTAACAGTAAAGAGGAAAACTAAAAAGAAGAAGCACTCTCAACAAAAGAAAACTAAATATATTGAATAGTTGTTACTTGATTGATTACAACAGAGTAATAACATGTATTTATACACAACAACACTAACTGATTAACAGAAAATTAACAGCTATATATTAACTAAGGCTAACAAACTGACAGTTGTTTTAAGAGTAACAGTTGGCTCTACACTAATATCCTTGAACTCCTCAATCGCACACACCACGTTCTCAAAGCCATCTGTTAGAAACCTCAAAATCTTCACATTTTGGCTGGCGGACAATGTCTCTCTGTTTCTACTGAGTTGATTCACCACAGTTTCAACCCGAGTTATGTACTCGGCTACTCCTTCTGTCTCCATCATTTGCATGCTCTCTAATAAGCTCCTAAGTGTTTAGGGTCACACCTGCTTCACCCAATCAACCCCCTTATACGCCTTCTCAAAAATATCCCACGCTTCTTTTGAAGATTTGGCACTTGAAATCTTCTAAAAGCCAGACTCATCCACAGCTAGGTACATACTTGTCCTTCACACACGTTTCTTTCAATGGTTTGAACTAGGCATTTGACCAATTTGTGGTATTGGCTGGTTCATCGAAACCATCGTCAAGCACCTCCCAATTTTCTTGGGAACCAAGAAGAGCCTTCATTTTGAGATTCCAATTGTCATAGTTGACAGCCTTTGTCAACTTGGGCAAAAATACATTGTTTGTAAGATTGGCCATCTCACTCTCTTTTTTTTCTCAAACTCTTAAGATCTCTCTTTTTCTCACTCAAACACTTAAGCTAACTAGCTCTGATACCACTTTGTAGACAACAAACCTCACTTGTGAAAAAAACTTTATTCACTTGTGAAAATACACTCCAACAAAGGATGAGGGTGAAAAAATGGATGAAGCCAAATCAAAAGATTAATATAATTGGTCATAAACACTGAGAGACAAGATCTAGGCACGCATCTTTGTAAGTATGAAAGATCTAGACAATTGCACACAGGCATAATAGCTAGTATGTATGTGTCATTCATGTCTATCAGTTTATCTAAAAGACCTCTCCCATTCTAATCAACTATGCTACAATATTTGCTACATGCGATCTTTTCACCGAATAGTATGAACCGCAATTTGTGTCCTGAGAAATTAGATGAAGATTAAGGATTTTCACACCTGTCAGTTGAGATCACAGTAGGACAGATTAGATATGGAAAAACTGTTCCAGAGACAAGGTAATTATTGTGTTTGAATCACGGATCTTTAATCTCTAACTACAACATAGAAAGAAAAGGAAAGATGGGAACAACTTAGTTGGGATGTCATTGCTCCATTGCGATGTCTTATATGTCAGTCTTTCAAAAAACAAAAAATCTCTTTAATCAACACATAATTTCTCTTTAAAACTGCATCATATTACCTCGTTTCATTGACTAGCCCTGGCATATTACAATAGCCCTACTAGAGAATGAATCAAATTATTACAGATGCTTTTTATTAAAAACAAGAGTATACCTGAAACAGAGCCCCAGTTGCCTTCCAAACTGTCACACCGGCTACCTGAGTCAACAGAAGCATCAACTCTGGATGAACCATGTTTAAACAAATTATTTGTTTGATCTTGAACAGGCACAACACTGATTCTAGGCACTTCCCTGCAAGGCTCTCCGTCAGGATTATCTTCAAACCCAGAATCAGGTTCAGCAGTTAAAGGAGATGTATACTTCCTAGCAAGGTCGTCTGCAGCCTTCACTAATAGTCCAACATCTTGTGCTTGATGTAACTCAGTAGATGTATCAACAGATTTGTTATATTCTTCATTTAGTTTGATATTAACATTGATTTCATCTTCTTTTGTGTTTCTCTGGGCACCTAGTAGTGGACTTATGTCTCTGCACTTTGTACCACTTGATTTGTTCACCGGCCTAACAAGCACAATGTCTGAAGACTCAGAAATAACTGGGTTTTCAAAATGATTGGTAGCAGGTTTAGGCAATGAAGTATCAGCTACAATTGAGTTTTCCTTATACTGTGCATGAAGCACATGACCTTGTACATTTTTTCCGAGTTCATCAGCAGCATCACTCTTATCAGCTCCATCATGCTCAAGTAAGTCCACTAATAGCTTGTCTTCAGATTGCAAGATGTCATCAGGTTGAAGATCTTTCAACATAATTTCAATAGCATCTTCTCCAGTAGCTCGAATAACCTTGCCCTCTGAAGCTACATGATGATTTGGGGTACCTATTATGTTAATTACACTAACTGTTTCACTGATTGCAGACCCAAAGGATTCCTCCCTCTCATTCTCATTAGACAGCCCTATTGAACTACCTTCTGGCAAGCTTTTGTGTGCAGAATTTTTACCACCATCATCAGTTCCATGCACTTCAGAAAATTGAATCATATGACTCTCATTCTCCTCAGTTTTCATAGTATTCATAGATGGGACAATTTCATCCGGTGTTTGATGACTTTCAACAGGGAGCTTCACTAGAGAAACATCAGTATACTCTTCAGCATGCATTTCTTTAGATGTAGGCTCACTGTTGAGCATCTCCATCCCCATGCTACCTATAACATCTATATTCAAAGAGATGACCTCACTTTTTTCACTCAATTGACTTGTGTTATAATGAAATTTATTTTCCTGAGTAACTCTGTCATTTATGTCATCCCCCTCATATTTCAATGACTCAGATGAGTGTGGGAAAGGATTTTGGTATACCACACCTTTGTGATCTTTAAAGTCTTCATACTCACTCTGAGAATGTGCTCCATCGCCAGGTTTATCATTGCATGTCAGAAGCAGATCAACATTAGCATTTCCTTCTCCCTTTGCATGCAAAATCTTATCATCATTGGAAGTAGCAAACTGCACCACATATGCAGACTCTACCTGAGCATCATCTGTGATTACACTTGAGTTTAACTTTAGAGGAAGGCTGTCTGGGGAGAACAAAGAAACGGACTCAGCTCCATTCTCTCCCTCCAGATTAACAGCTTCATCTCCTACTTGATGATCCAAGGAAACCTCATCACTAACTACTATTTTAGACGCTTCTTCACTCATTTTACCAACAACACTATCAGATGGTTCCACAATTTCAACTGTGTCTCTGTTGTAATTAGTCACAGCACCATCACCCACTTGATGCTCCACACGAACTACATCACTGACTACTATATTAGACACTCCACATGTTTCACTGACAATGTAATCAGATGATTCTTCAATTTCAACCACTACTCCAGCAGAATTAATCTCATCCTTTCCTTCCAAATTAGTCTCTTTTGTAGCAGACATCAAACTGCAATCTGTCGCATTCTCAACAGCATAGATATTCTTTACTGGCAATATGTCAGGCATGGCTTCAGCTTTGCCGGGAGGTGAATCACTGGACAAACCAAGAAAAACTTCACTGTCCACAGTAGTGGATTCTGCAGTCCTCAGGGCTGCAGTGGAACTTGATAATGGGTCCACAGTAGGGCCTGACAATTGACCTTGCAACCCCACTGTGTCTCCCACTCCAAAACTTTCATTTTGCAGAATATTAGGATTTTGAGTTTGGCTGTCATTAGTTGACTTGTCAATTAACGAACTCATATCTGCATCTGAAAACAGACCATCAGCCATGATAGAACCAGAGAAAAAACAAATTACTCAGTAAGAGAGAAATTGTATGAAAAAATGCCTACTCAATACTGGAGGATATCAATTTTGGAAAATAATGTAGTTGTGTGTGCATCAATACACTTGTGGTAACCGGGATATGTGCATCATTATCTTTCCAAAAGTTTGAAAATCCAAAAACTGATTTTCTTGATTGAAAGTATTTAGTAAAGTTTGAAAAAATAGTTACATATATATAAAAATTGCAAAATAGAAAGGTACAGAAAAGAAATTCTGGATTGAGACATGTGGATCCCTCATGCTTATTTACTCAGAAATTGTCAGATCCATAAAAATCATTTAATATAATTTTACAAGATTAATTAACTTAAAAGGTATACTCAAGGTAAAATCTTCACTGCTGCAATTACCTCATATTCATAAGAAAATATTCATTTACATTCAACATAGATCGGCAGTTTTATAATATAAACTCATAATTTCTATGAAACTGTAGAGAATAAATCACAATCTTATAATATCATAACATCTTGATAGACTAAGAAATTCAGTCACTAAATTTATAACAGTAACAAATTAACTCAAAATTCTGACACTCATAAAAAGTTAGCTATCGTTGAACAATTGAATGCAGGAGGAATTGTGCACTTTTAGTTGCATCATGTCAGTATTGACGCTCATATTCAACAGTCATGTGAACATATTTTCCCTAATCATGAAATAATCAGGCATGAACATTTTACCGTACCACATGCCAATACTCGGTAAATAAAGTAAAACCTAGTCAAGTTAATAAAAGGAAATGTGGTGTAAAACCTATCTTCGCACCAGTCAAATCTTTGTCCATAGAAGTTCCTGAAAATTTAGGTACATTTATGTCTACCATTTCCATATCAGCTCCTGAGTCCAAACTATCTTGCAACCGTTCCTTAACATCTGGATTTAATCCACTATCTGAAAAGTCTGCAACTGCATCTGAAAACACCTCATCTTCCGATCTAATAAACTTCTCTCCATTTCCTGCACTGCCCTTCTCATTGTTGCCTGTGTCCAAGGAATTTGTGACTGACAAAACCAAACCTAATAAAATAATAACAAATTACCAAACCTTCAATTTTGGAATGTATGATAATTCGAAGGCCGTAGATATAAAGTCAGGATTAGTTAGATTTACTTCATTTCCTGAGTTTCTCAATATCAAACCTAAGATGCTACACAAAAGAAAGAAAATCACCTGGTGTTTTGCGATCATCATCAGAAACATGTTCATCATCTGAGCCATTTAAATTGTGCTGTCCCTCGGAGACGTACAATTTGTAACCTTCAATGGTTCCACAGATCTTCTTGTGAGCACGCCTGTGTTTGGCACTTGGATGTGGATTTGGAAATGGCCATCCACATTTGTGACACAAATGGACCGCATGACTGTCGTGTCCTTCAACATCCAAATCACAAAACAAAAAAAAAGACCATCAAAATCTTCACCTCGAGAAAAGTCCAAAAAAAAAGAGCCGGACACAGATTCCAAAACCAGACACCCCAGAAAGAAAGGCAAAGACTTTTCATACCAAAACACCTACCCAACAAAACCCAGAAAGAGAAATAATATAATAATGGAACATGGAAAGGAAAAGATAGCGAGAAGGAGAAAACAAAAAAGTGATGAGAATGCGAAGAAAAAGCACCTGCAGTTTCAATTCTTCTCTGATCTTGGTTATCCATTACCAGTGAAAAGAGTAAGAAAACCCAACCAGCAAAGAACAGAGAGGCTAGAAAGCCAAAACTATAGTGGAATGGAAGTAGAACAGTAAAAGGGTTGAAATCTCAGAGTAAGATCAACAGAGAAGGTGCAAAGAAAGAAGAGGGTAATTACAGTAGAAGTGGAGTGGTAAAGTAGTTTGAAACACCAGCATAAAAAACAAAAGGGCCCGCACCCATGTGGACAACGCAAGTCACTCACTGTTCATAAACACGAAACTTCCGTTTCCATCTCCTCTTCAAACACTTGTACAGTCGTACATGAAAAAAGGGTAATTCAGTCTTTTCATCTTTTTATCGGGGGTATAACTGTCGTTAACGTACAATACTTAGTTCCACATGCAGTGCACGTGCCTCTGACCGTGACGAGCTTTCCCCGCTGTGGATATGGTCACATGGCTGTGACAGTGTGGAGAATGACGGCCAATGAGGTTGGTGGTTGTAGTAAAAGGTCTCTGATGTTGTGATGTGGTGAATCCGTACCGTGTGTCCACGTAAGCATCCAAAACCAAAACCATAGGGTTGCTACGTCTTATATTATGGAAAAGTATGTCCGCTCCTTCTCTTTGTATTTTTTTTGTTTGTATGTCAGAAACACCGGTTAGCTGCTATTAGTATATGTGTTAGGTATGACGACGAAGTCAATCGAATTTTGTTATTTTATATCCATTTAAAAAAAAATCATTATTTTTATATCAAATTTAACGGTATCATATTTTTAATATAAATTTAAATACTATTGTAGTCACTTTTTGTTCACTTTGTTTAATTTGATTTATTTTTTTTTCATGTTTAATTTAGTTTATATTTTGTTAAATTAGAATCAATTTCGTTTTTTTAGTGTCGTTTAGATTGATAATAACAGAGTATATATGTTGGCATTGTTCATAATACGTGGACAATTTTAATTATGGTTGTTCATGTTTTGTTCAAATCAATTCCTATTTTTGTTAAATTTTTTCAATTTAATTTCACCCTCCATTTCATCACCTTCACTCTCTATTTCATAACTATTCACCATTGCAACCACCATCACTGTCGTCGCCACCACCACCAACACCACACTAGAATCATCGTCACCACCAAACTAAAGCCACAACCACCACTACCACACTAAAACAACAATCATCACCACAACCACCAATATAACCACCACCACCTCACTAAAACCACCATTGTAAGACCCACAAAATTTAATTAATTAATTAAAGCGGATAGTGGATTAATTAATAAATGCGGGTAGTGGGAATTTTTATGGCATTAAATTCTAAGTTGTATGACGTGGAAAGTACTAGCTCAAATGGTTGAGAGTACTTGATTGTGTTGAGAAGACTTGGATTCAAGTCATATGTATGCCAATTGTGTGTTATTTAATTGTTATTATTTTAAATATATGTTGATCATGTGGTGAGATAATATAATCATTTAATTATATTAGTCAGCATGAAACATTAATTGGTTGGATAGTTGTGCAAGGGGGCTGGAAAATTTCCAAAAACCACTTGGCGGGCTATGCACAGTCGCCAGGCAGCTCATTATGCAACACATTTGGATTCACCCAGTTTTTCTGGGTTTGTATGAAGCGCTTAGCGGTAGCAAGTGACCCGCCGGGCGACACGAGCAAGTTTTGGCTCAAATTTGACGTTTTTTTGTGATCTGGGGTGTTTTGTTCGAAGGAATAACTAAGTTTACTTGTTAAAGGATGTTTTAATGTCAAATGGCAATTGATTTCACGGCATTGGGCGTGTGATTGAATGGAACAGTGAAGGGATGCTCTCATGGTTGGAAAAATTGGGGTTTGTGGTTTAAGGAACGTTCGTGGGGTTAATTGTACTGGAAAATGTTAACAGTGTAAGGCAAATGTGAATCTCTATGATGATGAGTGATTTCGAGTGAGAACTGGATGAAAATTACAAAGACGCGAGGTTGGGAGTTGTTGGGGTTTTCGAGGGTGTTGGAAAAATTCTGGGAAATTCCCAGAAGGTTATGCACTGACTGGCGGTATGCAATGAGTCGTCAGGCGGCAGCGCAATTTAAGTAACTGCATGGCTGGAAGGTGCCTATGAGGAACTGGGTCCGTGGAAACTAATTTAATACTAAGTTATTATTAAGAAACGTGATTGAACAGAGCCCTAGGGGATTGATGTGTGAATTACACTAGGGAAAATTGGAATGATTTAATGGTGCTGAAGGAAATTAACTATAATTAGATTGTGGTAGAGGTCTGGAATATCACCGCAATTGGTATAGGTTTATATAAATATAATTAGCCAAGTGGAGAATGATCTTAAAGTATATTGGACTAATTGATATTTAGATGAACCTAGGAATGTTTAATATTAAGGAAGGAAAAATGGTGTGGTGCTATTTTGGAGGAATTACTTAGGGTCATGTTGTTAAATAATAAGTGTAATTGCTTTGGGTTGAGGCACAATAAGAAGTGGTAGTAAGATTAGGTAGTTTTGTGTCTTTGGCCTAAGGTGGAGTATCTTGGTTGTTATTTAGTTAACTTGGGAGAGTGTGCATGATCTAGAGAGTGAATCTGGTATTGAGTTAATTGTGATATTAAGTAATAAGCATTGTGAGTGCATTGTGTTAGGGTAGTGATGAATAAGGTTTACTTTAAGAAAACCAATTTTGTACACTTGGATGGTTGGTCTTAGATGGAAGTAGGAAACTAGATAGTAAGTTAGCCACTGGAAAAGCGATTCAACTGGATTGGTGAAAGGCATCGTGAGTCTTGATGCCTGGATTGAAGAATCAAATCTGTGTAGAAGTACACAGAAACCAGAACTGTGCAGGTACTGATATAGCGTCTGGCGGCGGGTTTAGACTGTCAGGTGATAGCGACAGCGACAATGGGTACTGAAACGAGTGCGCCTGGTGGTGAGGCTAGTCCCATCAAGCGGGATCTACAACGTGGGTGTTTTCAGAGGCGTTACGCGCCTGGCGATATGTCACCCGCCAGGCAGTCTGGAAGCGGCAGCGTTTGGCGGTACGCGTCCCCCGCCAGGTGATTTTTGCTGCTGCAGCCTTGGGTTGTTGGTTTTGCATGTGTGATCTATAAGCCCTTTAGTGATACTTCAAAGGTGGGTTTGTTGGTGTTCCCTGAGTTGAGCTTGGAACGTATCCCTTGAGTTGAGCTTGGGATAGGGGTTAAGAACGTGGCATTCCTCGAGTTGAGCTCGAAATGGCATCCCTCGAGTTGAGCTTGGGTTGGCGAGTGTTCCCGGTGTGAGTGTGTTGGTTGTGGCCAGTACGGATGGGTCTAGATAGATTGCCCTCCTCAATAGTTAACGGACGAGTTTGGTAGTCTTGGGACGTTGCGAACTATGTTCGTATTTGGGAACTCCACCTGGCGTTATGATGTATGATCCGTAGCAATGATTTCCCGCACGTGCTTTATCGGTTGTGGCCGATAGGTATGACAACAATTCATCTGGAAGGAATCACTAGAAGATGTAGAGCACGAATAACATGGTTGTGGCCATGAGATATGGAATCTTGAGAGAATTCCTTTGGGGTGATTGTATGATATATATATATATATATATATATATATATATATGAGAATAAGTGTGTTTTATATATGTATACATTTTTATATGTTTATTTTGTTAAGCTCGCCCTATCTACTTGTGATTGGCAATGATCGTGTACGCGGTACACGTGAGCAGATGATGTTGTTGCAGGTGGTTCTGGTGAAGCTTAGTGATGGAGCGGGGATAGCTTGGGAGTTTTATTATTTTATGGTTTTGAAATAAATTGTAAACTCTATGAGATGCTTTTATATTATTTCCAGTTTTATAAACCATGGATTTTGGATTATCATTGAAGTAATAAAAGATTTAAATTTTCCGCGTTTTGGGAAATGATGCATGATTAAATGAGGCTGACGTGATAATTCTTTATTTATTATTTAAAATCTGTAATATCCTGACGGGATGTTACAACCACCACCACTGCCACCCCCACTACCACACTAAAATCACATTCACCACCATTACACTAAACCCACCAACAACAACGACACTCACGGTGGTATGGGTTTTAAGATAATGGTGATGGATATGGTTTTAATGTGGTAGTGGTGGTGGTGGTTGTAGGGGGTGGTTGCATGGTGGTTATGTGGTTGTGGGTTTAGTTTGGTGGTGGCAGTGGTTGTGGTGGTGGAGGCGACAATGGTGATGGTGGCGGTAGTGGTGAAGGGTCATGAAATAGAGAGTGAGAGTGATTGTAACATCCCGGTAGGATATTACTTAAAATGAATAATAAATAATAAATAAATAAATAAACAAGGCAGAAAATAAATACCTCATTTATTATGTAATCTGTTTCCCAAAACACGAGAAACTTTCAAAAACTTTAAAGGATTAGTAGTCTACATATTCAAAAATTCATCTATACAACTTTAAGATTAAAATCCAAAACTATAAAAACTGTAATCAAATTACATGGAAATTAAATAAAAATAGTTCTAAAAGGCCCTCGTATGTTGAGCCCACTCTCCGTCACTAAGCGTCTCCTGGCTCACCTGAAACATCATCTGCTCCCGGATAATAAATTACACGATCATCGCCACACAAAAACAAATAGGGTGAGCTATTCACATACACATAAATAAGTATGAAATAATTTCCCATCCCATTCATAAATATTTGTAAGAAAAAAAACATCCACTTCCCACACTCATAACCAATATGAGTTCATGCATGTACTCTAAATCTGGGATTTCATGTGCTTCCACGACCCTCATTACTCGTGGTCCAACCTACAAGCCTATCCCACTTGTAGTCCTGCTTCACGGACTCCCTCTCCCGTCATCCGAACTCCTCGCTCGGACCGGGACTGCATACCCGCCTTTCCTACTATGAACTCCCTCGCTCATAGCATTCTCAAGTTGAGCATGAGATGAACTCCTTCGCTCATTCATCCCAACAAGAGTATCTCCGGTGAACTAAACAGTTCACGTTCCGCATGCGGTCTACTCATCACGAACTCCTCACTCGTGACAAAATCCAAGCACATCCCAAATTCTATGGACTTAGTCCTTCAAGCCCAAACACCACAAACACATGCATATAACTTCCTATAAGTTAGGAAATACCAAGCAAACAGTCCAAACAGTGCATAAGAACATGGCTCCTCGCCATTCTCGCTTAAGCCATGCCTATTCGCCCAAGCTAGAACATCGGTCTTGATTAGGCTAAACAACCTCGCCTGAGCGGGTATGAACCAGTTGCGACTCCACAACACCTCGTTTAGGCGAGCCCTGCTCGCCTGAGCGAGACTGCGTTCGCTCAACACACAAAACTCCTCGCTTGGACGAGGATTCAACATAAATCAACACCAATGTCTCATCGTGACCTCGCTTAGGCGAGTCATTCTCACCTAAGCGAGAGTATTAATCGCTCAACACCTCAAAACCCCTCGCCCGGACAAGAAGTCGCGCTCAACACGCACAGGCTTCATCACGACCTCGCTTAGGCGAGCCTCTCTCGCCCAAGCGAGAGTATTGGTCGCTCAACCCTGACATATGTCGCCTAGGCGAGAGACGCGAAACAAAACCCAAAACGAGACTCTGCAACTCTCGCTTAGGCGAGATAGACTCGCTTGGGTGAAATTGCAGAGGTTCTCCTCTGATCACACGTGAAAATAGCCAACCCATGGCACTCAATCATTACCAACACAATGTAGTGGCCAGAAACTCAAAATCATGATTTCTAATCATCTGAACTACACCAAAAATCGAGTATACAATCATCAATAACCCCCAAGATCAAAACCCTCATCCAAATCATGTTAAACATAAAGGCTTGGCCACAACACCAAGTATACCAATTCTCAATCACAATACGCATACACTGAAGTCACACTATTTGGAGTTCAATTGAGAATCACAAAGACGAAATACACAGTACAACACATTAAATTTTTATACACAAAATGGCAGCTTCCCCTAACCTGGAAACTTGATTAAAATTGAGAAGAATGACAGTTCCTTAGTTCACCCAGGCTTTGCTTCACCTCTCTCCCAATTCAGCCCTTGCACAATCACTCTCAAACTCGTGCTCTTTTCAAAGTTCAACTATTAGCACTACCAAACCCTCTTTTTCCTCAAATTGGCCCTTTTATATGTGTCTCCATTAAGGGTTTACAAATAAAATGAAAATAAGCTTTATGGTGGTTTTAATTCTTGAAAATAAGCTTTATGGTGGTTTTAATTCCTATTCAAGGGTAATTATTCAATGGTTTTTCAACCCCTTTTGACTGTGCCACCTTTTCACATTCACTCCAAGCTAAAGTTGGCAAAAATAAAGGTAAATTCATGTCTACCAAGGTTTGAAACCGTGACCTTCCACTCATAAGGCCAAAGCATAACCACTATGCCAATTCACATTTAGTGATAACTATTATAATTCTATAATTATAATATCACTCGCTATTCACAAATATACTATCCAAAGATAAACAAGAATAATTCAAGCAACACACAACAAGCATTCATAGGACTTGAACCCAAGTCCTCTCACACATATAAAGTACTCTCAACCAATTGAGCTAGTACTTTTCCACGTCAAACCCATTAACATTTAATGACTTCAAAGTTTCCCACCACCCGCATTTATTACTTAATTAATTATTTAATTAATTAATTTTCACGGGTCTTACAGTGACAAAGGAGTCCATGGTGAGAGTCATGATGAAGTGGAGGTTGAGGGTAATGAAGTGGAGGGTGAGACTAAATTGAACAAATTTAACTAAAATAGAGACTTATTTGAACAAATTATAAACAATCATAATTAAAACAGTCCACGTAATGTGAACAGTGTCAGCCTGTACACTCTACCATTCTAGGGGAGAGAGAGAAAGGTTGCCATGTGGCACCTATCAATAGACAGTCAACAGGTTAAAGTTGGTCAAACATTGTAAGTCTGGTAAAGAAAAGGACTGAAATGCAATTGTTCATCTTTTTTTATTTCTCTACAAATTGGACTGCAAGATTGCAAGGGTTGAATTGAAATTTTGGACAATATGTAGTTATTTCTAATTATTTAGATATTTTCAGATGATTAATTAGATAATATCAATTGAGAATATCTTCCAGATATTTTTAAAACTGATAAAATTTGTTAATTATTTGAAAGATATTATATCAACTTATAAAAGATTTTAGCAATAAGAAAAGATAAAGTCTAAGTCCAATCAAGGCCTATATAAAGAGACCAAGGGGAAGTAGAAAGGGGAAGCTCCATACTTCAGAATTTAGGAACCCTTTAAGGGAGGCCTAATTTCATTCTCTCTCTTCATTCTTCTCCTATTTTTATTTTATTTTGATTTCATTGAGTGTTAAGCTTCAAGTGTTGGTTCCATTGTAATTTCATTATGGATTCTAAGGTTAGAATGCAATAATTGGTTTGTTCATTTGATTATTGTTGTGATTTATATTTTTCTATGCCTTTTATATCTAAATCAAGTAAAAGTAATGATTTTTACATTGTGGCAAGTTAACACGGTATTAAATCTACATAACATATCAATCATATGAGTTCAAGGGTTTGTAATTTTAATTAAGAATGTACTTTGATTAAATTTAGAAACTTTCATGTGATTAAATGGGCTTTTGTCAATGATTGAGAATGTACTTCGATTAAAGGTGAAAACTTTAACAAGAATTAATTAAGAATGTACTTTGGTTAATTAACTTTTAACTTGATATTAGAGGCAAAAGAATAAACATGATTAGGCATAGTAATATTCAATTGAGAATGTACTTTGGTTAAATTTACTATGATTAATCTACAAAATTCTTACTTTTAATTAAGAATGTACTTTGGTTAATAGTGAGAACGTTAAACAATTAATTGAGAATTTACATTGATTAATTTGCAAATTTACACCAATAATTAATCGAGCAATGATCTTTAGATACCGATGATGGATCTATTTTGAAAAAAAAGTGGAATTAATCTATTTTCTTTATCATTGTTTTATATCTTTTTACCTTTTTCCAACTTTATTTCTTTATTTTTTTATTTTATTTGATTAACCTTTCGTGTTTATTGGAAGACGACTTTGTCTATTTTGTTGACAAATATCTTAACAATACTAAGGTTATTATAGATAAGTACTATTAATTTGATCGCGTCAATGACAATGTTATCATGGAGCCAATGTGGAAGAGAGAGAAAGGACAAAAGCATAAAGTAAAAGCAAAAAGCGAAAGCAAAAGCAAGTGTGCCTTGGTGGTACACTTGGACCACATGGAGGTACCACCCTTAGCTGAGAATCCTCCTTGGAAAGCTTATGACATTCCTGTTGTTGCATCATTTAACCTACCTTCTAGAATGTAGGATTTCCTATTTGCTATGTAATCCTTTAGAACTTATGTTTATTTGCTTATAGCCCCCTAAACCCTTCCATATACAAGGTGCTCTACTACATGTAAAAGAGTTGAACATTTTGAAGTAAAAACATCGTTGTGTATCAATAATTCCTGTGAGATTCCTCCATAGAAGTAGATATTTCACTTAGCCTTATCTTGCTATGCAAGTGGCGGCACCCATCACTCATCTCTAGAGTTGGTTAGCCTTATGGCCTCCTCTAAGAGCGATGTGCTTCATCTCCATCTCCACTCTCTATCTTTTCCATTTTGTATTTGTTTGCTTCTACTTTTATTCAATTTATATGCTTTGTTTCTGTTTTTGTTTTGATTTGTAACTCAATCCATCATTCTCCTTCTCTAGAACCTTTAGAAGTGAACATTCGCATCTAGATAGCTTACTATCTTAATGTCCAGTGGGGATCTTCTACATGTTTTCTTAATATTACTTATCACCATATTTGAAAAACTAAAAATGACCAACTTAATCCTTAATCAAGGAATACATGCATGAACCTACTTCTATGCATGCTAAAGGTTTCTAAAGAAAACAACCAACATAGTGAAATTTACCGCACTATGGGAACCAAAACCTGTACCACACATCCAAGTTAAAAACTAGCATCTCGAATGGTCTCGCCCAACCTACACCAACAATGAATAGCCACATGCTTTCTCACAAACCACAATGAAACTACCACCACGAACTAGGTTCCGGGCCACAAGAAAGAACTAGTGTAAAGGTTGCACTTCATTCAAGGGATGCACCTATCTACTTGTGTGAGGCTTCAAGTAAACCAACTATTCAACCATGGAAAGGGTTTCATAGCATTCCTTCATAAATGGTTTGAGAGTAAAATTCCCAAAACATAGTACTCTAGCGTAAAGAACCCTTACGAAGAATAGGAAGAAACGAAAACATGGTATACACACACCAATGACATGTTCGTAAACTAGAAAGCAAAGAAGGATGAAGACAACACTCATCAACATTTCATAGACCTATGCATACTCTTCCAAACCTTATTCGTCAAACAACAAAAGATAAAATGAAGAAAAAACAAGGTCAAGCTTCCCTTTACCTGATTCAGCAACCTTTAAGCTTTCATTTTCCACTCAGCAGCAGTTCATGTCTTTCTTTTGGTTCCTTAATCTCACCCTCCTCCCCTTTTCCTTCTAAGCCCTTTAAGAAACCTAAATAACTTAGAGGATTTCCCTACGTGGTCGTCACTACACCCATCTACTAAAGCCTTAGCATTCAAACCACGATTATTTCCTTCCTTTTTTAGGTTACAAACATTAACTAAGGAATCTATAATTAAAAGTTAAAATCTTGGCTCTTTCTTCTTTCTCATGGTAGCAACAACGAGAGCAAAAAAATAGAGGAAAACAACCAGTAACGTATAGAGCACACACATGACCAACAAAAACAGGAGAGAGAAAAAAAATAAAAAAGGGAAATAAATACAAGCATTTTCTAGACCAACCAGGATTCAAACCCATGCCAAACATACACATTAACCACTAAGCTACATGCCTTCTCATGATATGTTGTGCACCACATATTTAAAAACACACATATTCCACATGTCATAATTAAATAAAATAATTAAAATAAATAAAACAACAAGTTAAATCAATCAATCAATTCTTCCATGTGTCCCTCATTAGACCATGTGATCATTACACCAACAAGCGTTCTTATTAAAACATCAGCCACTTCATAACTTCACCTTAATACTCTAAGTTTTCCTGGGTATTACATAATGCATATAGAGTATATAACAAATGGTTAATGACTGTTAAAGAGTCCATGCATGTGGTATTTGATGAAACTAACCCAAAACTACAAGATCAAGTGTTAGAGAAAGCAAATGATGAAGATTTGCTTTTAGAGAAGCAATCTATAATAGTAAATCAATTAGTTGAAAAGGAAAATAGTTGACTGAAACAACAGTTCACAATAACCTACCTAAGGAGTGGATTGAACCTAAAGGAGTATCAAAGGACAACATCGTTGGTGATATTAATCAGGGAATATACACTAGACACAAACTTACTTACTATGAACATGTTGCATTTGTGTCTTAAATTGAACTTAAGAATGTGAATTATGCTTTAAATGATAGTAATTGGGTTATTGCTATGCAAGAGGGACTAAATCAATTCACAAAAAATAATGTGTGGTCTCTAGTCCTAAAAGTGATGACATGAATATAATTGGTACTAAATGGGTGTTTAGAAATAAAATGGGTGAAGATGATAACATAGTTAGAAAGAAAGCTAGGCTAGTTACTCAAGGGTATAATCAAGAGGAAAGCATTGATTTTGATGAAACATATGCATCTGTTGCTAGGTTAGAAGTTATGAGATTACTATTGGCATATGCTTACATGTGTAATTTTAAATTGTCTCCAATGGATGTGAAAAGTGCATTCTTGAATGATTTCTTAAATAAAGATGTGTATGTATCACAACCTCCCGGCTTTGTAGATCACCTTTATCCTAATCATATTTTCAAATTGAAACAAGCACCAAGATAGTGGCATGAAAGGCTAACCAATTTTCTTTTATCAAAATGATATGTTAGAGGTGTTGTTGATAAAACACTCTTCATTAGAAAACATGAAAGTGATGTTATACTTGTTCAAGTGTATGTTGATGATATCATCTTTGACTCAAATAATAACTCTATGTGTGAAGAGTTTGTTGCAACTATACAGGGTGAATTTGAAATTTCTATGATAGGTGAGCTAACCTACTTTCTAGGGATACAAGTCAAACAACTCAAGTAAGGAACATTTTTAAAACATTCAAAATACTGTTTTGATCTACTGAAAAAGTTTGAAATGGAGAATTACAAAGAAGTTGCCACTCCAACTGCTACAAACTGTATCATGGATTCAAATGAGGTTGGGAAGCAAGTTGAATCAACCAAATATAGAAGGTTGAATGGTTCTTTGCTCTATCTAACAACAAGTAGGCCATATATTCATTTTAATGTATGCTTGTGTGCAAGATTTCAATCAAAATCAAAGGAGTCACATTATAAAGCTGCAAAGAGGATTCTTAAGTATCTGAAAGGGACAATCAGTGTTGAATTATGGTATCCAAGTGATTCTAAGATAACTCTAAGTGGTTTTCAGATTTTCACTATGCAGGACGCAAAATATATAGGAAAAACACAAATGGAACATGTCACCTACTTGGCTCAAGCTTGATATCATGGAATTGTAAGAAGCAAACTTGTGTGGCACTCTCTATAGTTGGGGGAGAGTATATAGCAGCTGGTCATGGTTATGCTCAAATCATTTGGCTAAAACATCAACTCTTGGATTATGGAGTGAAGTTGGTAAAGGTACCTTATATTGTGATAACACTAGTGCAATTAATCTAACTAAAAATCTAATATAACACTATAAAACCAAGCATATTGAGATAAGACATCACTTCATTAAAGATCATGTACAAAAAGGTGATTGTGGAATTAAGTTTGTTAAAACAAAAAATCAACTAGCTGATTTGTTCACAAAACCATTAGTTCTAGATAGATTTAACAAGCTAAGAACTAAACTAGGCATATTGCATATGAAAAACGTAATCTGATATGTTTCTAACATGATAATCTTATAAACCCATGCATTGAATTCATTTAAATAAGCTAATGTGTGCATAAATGTGAACTGTCATAGTCAGTATGTTGATTTTATAATTCTATGCATTAATTTCACTTAAATAGTCACTGTGTGAAGGAAACATAATTTGGCACATCTTTTAGTCTGCTGATTTTACAAATCTATGCATTGATTTCACTTAAACAATATTTGGATATAGGAAGTTCAATTTTACAAATTTTAGTCTGTTGATTTATCAAATCTATGTGTTGATTTCTCTTAACCAGATTCTGTATGCAGAGAATTAATATCTGATGAATTTTTAGTGTGTTGATTTTTTGAATCTATGTGTTGATTTCATTTAAACAACAAATAGTTGAATAAAATATATTCAAAAGTTGATTAGGTCCAAACAATGGTCACGTGATCAGGTACATACACATTTAACAACTATTGCATCATCTATTTGGTTCTTTTCTAGATGCGTTGACCATAAAGCATATGTGTTGCATGATTCCAATGTGCATGCACCTTACATGATTTGAACTGATTGATTTACTCATGGAAACTCATTGGAAACATAATACTTTAATTTGATTATGAAATCTAATGCATTTACTATACTTTAATAACCTAAAGAGAATTAAATGAAATAAATCTATACAATTCAATTAACTAATTGTGCATTTAATGTGTTCATCTATAAATATTGCATTTGCAAACATGCATATGCATCCATATTGTTAGCACAAGCAACCTTGGTGCAAAAATTTGATAAAGCAAAGTGCATGAAGATCATATGTGGTTGATGAAGATTGATGAAGATCCACTTGAAGATCATGTTTCTATAATGTTAAATATGAAAATAATGTGTTGATTATGATGTTTTCATGTTGTACCATGTTCGTAGGCTATATGACATAAATGTCTTGTTAGTCTTAGTGTATCCTTGGATATGAAGGTTCATTTCCAAGGCTCTAAAAGGGAATAGAGATTCAATTTCAAGTGTTAAATCTGCAGCATTAACACACACCACCATACCAAAGATAACAACACAAATTCAAAGCAAAATAGAAGTCAAACAAGGAAGTAATGACATATATGGACTAAACATGACTATGTACAAAATATATAGATCTTAAAATCAAAATAAACTCAAGAATAAGAACACTTAACCGAACAAAATCAACAAATACTCAAGAAAAAAATTAAAAGCCGCACGAAAATACCAAATATGACACCTAAAACACAGAAAGATGGTTCAAGATGAAGCAAATGAAGTTGAACCAAAGTAAAAAGACATGGACACACAACTTAAACGATATAAACACATCAAGACAAGTAGGAGAAGAGATGAACAACACAAAATTGAGAATAATAAGAAGAAGAAACACTTATGTCTTCAAAACCAAGAGTAACCAAGGCTCATGATACCACATGATGGCTTCTTCTAGGCTCCATGGAAGCTTGCGTGAAGATGGAGAGCTCTATGAATGATAATGGTTATGAAGGAAAGAAGCTATAGTATACTAATAAGAAGGCTAATTTAGAGTGAGCTCAAGGGAGAGAAGATGTACACATATTTTGGCAGCAATTCTCTACTAAATTCAAGCTGAAAAATACATGTCCTAAGCCTTCTATTTATAGACTAAAATGAGACAAAGGACTCTCCAAAAAGAGAAGTGAAAAAGGAGTCTAAAAAGTTAATTTTTGAGCCAAAAGGGAGCATGTGGGGGTGTCAACACCCAATTTCGTCCGGGTAAATAAATTTATTTTCAAAAAAAATAAAAAAAATAAAAAAATATGAAACATTATTTTCTTCAAAGATTTTCAAACTTTAATTTTAGAAAAAAAAAAGAAAAAAAAAGAGAGATGAAAAAAAAAGGAATAAAGAGGGAAGAGCCCAATTGGTTATTAATTATCGCACTCCTTCTCATGAGCCCAACAACTCAACCTGCTTTCTACCTTTATTCCTAGAAGAGAAATTAGTGATATGATTCTAATAATTAGAAGAAATATTTCTTCAAATGGTTATAATCAATATTACTAATTGGGATTGATTTTGTGCTCTGATTTACTATGATTTGATTCTCATAATGTGTTGCTATCATAACCAATTCCTCCATTATATTGTTCATTACAATTAAGGTTGAGATTGCATTGATATTGCAAGGTGCGAGTATAAATACGCACTCTATCATACCATCAATAACTAGGAAAGCCCAAACACATTTTGTGTCCCGAGACCAACTCAAATTGGGGTAACTCCCTAGTTAATCTTCATCACCTCATCCAAACCTTTTCAAGCCCTTCGCAATTTCATGCATGTCATTGAAATAGTGTTTCAATAAAAAAAATCAAAGTAGAATGACTCCATGAATTAGAAATAACAATGAAATGGGAATCAATTCGAATATTGTTTTAAACAAAAATGCAAAAGAAAAATTCATACATCATACCAAGTCATGCATACATGAGTAATTCATCTTTTTGAATAAAGCAAATTTCACCCATGCATCCACGCATCCATGCATGCATCATCGTCTAAGTTTAAAAAGAAAATCATAGCATGTCATACATCATCAATGATTTATAACGTGTGCATATGCATAACTCCTCCAACATTTCTTATATTTATGAAGAAATGAAAAAATGAAAAAATAGAGCAAATTTCACTCATGCATTCACGCATCCATGCAAGCATATCATATAGTTTCAAAAAGAAAATCATAACATTTCATGCATCATCAAATCATTCATCATACTCCACAAAATCATTGAAAATCATTT
>Ga0214542_1000351_pt1 | contig 79322 bp, 44 predicted proteins | sample CNSS1metaG_FD_160096 | JGI IMG/M metagenome (GOLD analysis project Ga0214542, IMG submission 160096) | Root nodule microbial communities from cowpea collected in UCLA plant growth center, Los Angeles, California, USA - CNSS1 | ecosystem: Host-associated > Plants > Roots > Nodule | place: USA...
TCCGTTGTGGTTCTCTTTCTCCCGATTTGTAAGCTAAATTCATGATTTCGTAACCCTAGATTTTGTAACCTCTTCAATTTTCCCCCAATTTCAATTTGGTATGATTTCCCCCAATTTCAATTTCGTTGTTCATCCTTCAATTTTCCCCCAATCCTTCAATTTTCAACTTTGTTCTGATATTTGGATTTTGTTCTGATATCTGAAATTCCCCCAATCCTTTGTTTAAATAAGTTGTACTAAACTGTGTTTGACCTGATGTTACAGGTTCTTAAGGATTTGGCCACTTAATTTTCACGTTTGCGAAAGGTTGAAAAGAAGACAGTCCCCATTTGGATGCTATACGGTGGGGGAATTTCTAATTTTGATGTAAGTATACTCATTTTGCTGTAAGTTTGATGTAACTTTGTAGAAGAGTCAGTATACTCATTTTTGTTTTATCATCTTGTTGTTAGGATTTAGTGAACCAGATTTAATATCATGGATGAGCATGAGTCTAATAGTAGTCCTCCTCCAAGTAAAGATCATGAAACTGAAACTGTGTGTAATGAGTATGAGTCTAAGAATGTTGATGCGGTTGAAGAGGATATGGATGATAGTGTAAAACTTAGAGAATCCTCTAGTAGTAAGAAAACTGAAAAGTCAAGAACTTCTGATGTATGGAAATATTTTACAAGGATTGGGGCTGGTGATGATGGAAAAGAGAGGGCAAAGTGTAATGGGTGCAACAAAAAATATGTTATTGGTAGTCAAAGTGGCACATCTCATCTGAAGCGTCACATAGAGAAATGTAGTAAACTTAAATTTGAAGATGTTAGGCAAATGATAGTGGATGGGCAAGGAAAGTTAAAAGCTAGAAGAATAGATCCAATGGTTTGCCGTCAGTTGTGTGCCAATTTAATTGAAGAAGGCTTGAAGTATGGAAGTCCCATATCACTTGAGAGAAGCAAACAATAAGCTTAATTAAGACATTGATTTGCTGCATTTTATGATAGTATTTAAGTTAATATTGAAGCAAAAATGTGTCAAACAGTGTAAATAATTTAAATACTATCATGAAATGCGCTTGAAACGTCAGATAAACTTAACAAAATTTGGTTAAAATGACTAAATTCATGTATTTTGAAAGATAAAGGACTACATTGGTCAAAAATTTTGATAAGAGACTAAATTCAAATTTTGCTTAAACTTGATTGGACAAAAACATATTTAACCCTAAGATATTTTACATTGAAAAAACGTGTTGAACTTCGCTGAACCCAATGATCAAAAATAAGAAGAGAGGAGAAAAAACCCAGCAAAACCCTAATACTAACCAGCGCACCAATTTGTAGTCCTGTTTGTGAATGGACAGAAAATAAGAGAAAGGGAAAGGGGAGAACAGTGAGATCGCAAAGCTTGTTCTGCACAACTCAAAGGGTAACATCCAAACGCAACAGCAACACCCAAAACGGACATAATTTATTTTTTCCCATGTGCGTTCTGCATAAATCTTCACTTACAAACGATTCTACAAGATTTTGATTACCTGCATCTAAATCCTGAGAAAGGAAATGCCTATTTGCCAAGACTCAAAAAGTGGACATGTTCGATTTTCATTTTGGCTAAATTTATACTTTTCAATATTCTTGGAGAAAAGCTTTTAATGGTCTTCATCTTTTATTCTGTTTCAGAAACCAATGGGTTTTGTTTTGTTTCTGCTTGGGTTTATTATGTTGTTAATTCTAAGTTTTTTTTCTTCAGCACCAGCATAATTCGTGGATTTAAGGGTTTGGAATTGAGGCGTTATGGAAAGTAAAGATGCAAAAGATCCATTCAAAGGGGTGGATTGGAAAGCTGTTGGCGGTGAAATGCAGAAAAATCCGAGTGTTCAGCCATCCTTGAAGAAACGATTACCCAACAGAGTTAGGCAAATTCCTGAGTACTATTTCCTGCCTCGATGGCCTCTTCCCAAAGCCATTTTATTTTGCAGTGCATGCATTGGTGCTGGTGTGGCTGCTGGAATGCTTGGTGAGATCTGGATTGAAAAGAAAGTTAAAGGTATTTTCACCTCCCTCTCTTTCCTTTCACCAACCAATGTTTTATTTTAGTCCTTTTAATTGCCAAATGGAAACCCTTTCTTTTTTGGATAAAATGAAGAAGTAGTAAACACTTTATGAAGAACATCAGAAAATAAAATGAATTGAGCTTATCCCTCAAGTTTTTGAGAAGTACGTCTACAAAGGTCTATAAGTTGATTTAAACTTGCTGGAAAAGTTCAATTCTTTATATTTTTTTCTCCTATAAGTATTTGTAGAAAAAATTATCTAAAGAAAGTTGTATAAAAAGTTTTCGATTGTCAAGCTATCAATGTACATGTTATGTATTTTGTGATGTGCAATGGATCTTTAGCAAGCTTGCTTCGAGTTTCTGACTATGTCATGTACTGTGGGCGGATAACAATCATTGTCAATGACAAAGTATTAGTTTGAACATTCATTGCGTTGCTCGTATTTGTTAAACTTTTGAATTAGACATTGTTGTAATGGTCTTTTGTTTTGGTATTGCAGAAGATGGAGGGGTTATATGGGAATTTGATAAGTAAACTATTGGTCTTAGGACAACTAATGTCACAGATATTGCTGCCTCTATGCAAGTTAGTCTCTTCAGCACCCTCACTTCTCAGAGGAATTAAGATGATCCTTGTTTAGCAGCAGGATTGAGGGGAATGAGGTGTGATGGTAATACTAGGAAAGATTTCTCTGCCATTTCTAATAAATATGGCACCTAAATTTATTACTTTCTTTAAGATTAGCATTTCGATGGTTCCTAACCAGCACTCCACAATGATTCAATCAATCAGCTTATTAAAAGCCAACCCTGACGCCACGAAAATGTTGCAATTGTTGCAATGAAATTGCCATTTTTTAAAGGAAATGATTAAGGAGCCATGTTAATAGTCTTATAAGGATAACGATGTGTCCATGCCGTTTATATTTCTTCAATTCTGCTTTTTGGTTAGAACCCTAAAAGCTAAAATGTCAAAAGAAAAAAAAAACTGTAAACTGAATCCACGCTACTGTATCACTCATTGGGCTGCTTGCCGCCAATGCTTAAATAGAAAAACACCATCAAAATTTGCTGAAAATTAGTTATGAAATAAAGATTCAGGCACCCCTGACTTGTTATGAATCGTGGACCTCTTTAAAAGTGCTGATGAACGGCATCTCTTCCAATCCTAGCAGAGAATTACTAATTCTGCTGCTATGATTGTAGACAATCATAATGTTAAATGGGCGAACATTCTTACTTCGTAACAATACAAATTTTTGTTTACAAATTACGTGATTCATTTGTACATTAATATTATATTATTAAGTGTGTTAAAATGATTTTTACTTCCACATGACCTCTTGTACATAATGCTGTTCTACTGGTTTGACTTAGATCGCACCGGAGGTCTACTTGTTTAATTAGGTGCTGCATAAAATAATATGTTGATCCGGACCACAAAGGTTTGAAAATTGAATTCAACTCGCGTCACAAGCTCCAAGCTTTTCGTTTGGTTTCTCCGTAAATTTTTATGGTTGGCAATAATAATAAGTATCACAGTGAAGGAACATGAAATTATGGAGACCAGTCATTTCTAAAGCCTTGTTTTACACGAATACTTTGCAGTTAGCAGAGTAACTAATACATAAAGATAAGGCCAGTATCAAAATTATATGAACAAAACAAGGAAAATTTTCAATAGGGGTGAAAAAGTTCATCTTAATTTAAATGTTCTGTGAAGAATAATACGCAGTTGCAATCGCATAAGCAATTTCCTTGTCGAAGTGTTAGTGAAGAACTCCCATATAATAAGGTATTAACTCTGGAATTTCCAAATCCTTCTCAAGCCTCCCACCGTTGTGAAGTCCATCCTACCTGAGCGGCAAATTCTGCGCCCTGAAATTCATCCATAGTTGATGAAAAATCTATTTTACAATTGCAAATTGTGTAATGCGCTCATCTTTAGTAATGACAATTAATGATAATGTATATGTTTGTAGAATCGCATACCTCGTTGAATCTTCGTTGAGATTGTGCCACAATCTTAGATTTTATGATATCATATGCACCATTCCATCAACTATCATCACTCTATTGTCATCTTGCAACCTCTGAAATTTCAGAAAAAAACAATAGTAACGAAGTTCGAGTTGGGATGGTGGCAGCAGAAATTCATCAGAAGATCATACCTCTAATAGGAGTAGTATATCTGCAGCGGTGTAAGGTGAATCTGCCCCTCTGTTGATAACATTCTCTAAGTCTGCAATAGCTATGAGATCCAGGCGGTTGGCGCGCATATGCTGACCAAATAGAGAATTAAATGCTTCAATTCTGCATGTCAATATAAGATATTTTACGTCAGAAACAGTAGGAGCACAGAAAGAAATATAAGAAAACAATTAAAAGGCAGGAATCGGCAGTTGACTGACCTTGCAGGGGTGAGTCCAACATTAGCTTCAGCTGCTGGGGTATCATCTACTTCCATGGCATCTGTTCCTAATGTTGATCTAGCCAAAAAGAAATTACTAGTGTTATTAGTTCATAATGGACAAATATGTTTTAACAAATCTAGACATCGACCTCCTCAACATTTACATGGCAACATAGATGTCTTAATGCTTACAAATGTGCAAGTGCAAGGATGCTAAATTACGACAGTTACAAAGAAAAACGCTAGAATATGGCAATAAATGAATTATCATGTAATCTAATTATAGTAGTAATCAGAATGAAAAGATCCTTGCAAATAATACAGCTTTTCCAACTTGTTTAAATTCTTGCTCACCCTCTTGTATCTTTAGAACCACGATCAGGACCATCATTTTCATTGTGATCAGCCTTGCGCTTCCTGCCTAGCTCTTTCTCCCTCTCTTGCTCTCGCTCTTCCATTTCTGTAAGTTCTTTGTGATATATTGCAAAATTTAAAACCTTTAAAGCAGCTTCAACATCAGACTTCGAAACCTGAAATGAGAAGTGCTGGTTCAATCACAAAGTGTAGTGAACAAAAAAGTGAAAATATAGGCTGTTGAAGTATCATCGGGAAGAATATATAGGTAAAATAGCAATAGGAGAAAGAGAAAAGTGCAGCTAAGAAGAATGCCAAGTGAGTGTTTGACTAATTGGAATAATATTTCGTTACGGGAAATGCACTTTTAGAAGAATTAATTTTGATGGAATTGCATTTGAAAGAAGGAATTTTGTTTTTCTAAAAAGCATACTAGACATTGATTGGAGATACCAACATTATTTTTGGTTGAAAGTAATTTAGCTTGAAATAGCTTGGAAAAGTTAATCCAAAAGCAAAAGAATTTGTTGAGAACAATAATTTAGCTTGGAATACTTTTCCAAGCATGATTAGAAAGAAAAATAGAAAGGTTAGTTAACATTTCCCCTGGACTTGTTACCAAAATAGACATTTATAAATAACGGAGAAGAGAACATTGAAAAAGTAGATGTCAGTCTAGTACCTTTCTGCTCAATTTCAGTTTGGCATGAGCTGTTGAGAGACGTATGATGGTTTCTAAAGTTCTGGCAGTTATGGGAAGTGTTCCTCCTGTCTGCATAAAGTCAGTATTATATCAATAAAAGAAACAATGTTGTGTAATGGCTCGAATGCAGAGCACCAATTTCAACTCTCAATGCTAACCTTTGCATTTGAGCTTGCATTTCTGAGCTCAGCATAGGCTGTGGCAATGTTCTCAGACGCCTGTGGACGATGTCAATTGATGTTAAATTAAAGCTAGTCATATGTCTATACAATAATGGACGGGAACAGAAGCATAGCAACCATAAAATAATCGGAACCATTCAAGTATGGCAATTGTAACATAAATATAGCAGACCGAACTTACATTAAAATGGATAAATTAGAAACTTCAAAAGAGAATACATCAAGAAAGATGAAAATGATATTATTAATAAGAAAGGCACGTTCTTATTAGTCAGTTCAGGATAAATTACAAACCTCATCAGTCAGTTCAGGTTGAATCCTATGCTTAGCGTAGTGGATATATTTCTTAAGAAACTTAATTGTAAGCGTATCACGTTTGCGTCCTCTTTCAGTTTTCTTCCCATGTAACATTCTGTTATATTTGACAAAGATAGACGAGTCCGTATCAGCCTCATCTTCTCTTCCGTATCCTGAGCTCCCATTAAGTGTTGCCTCGCCTACATTGTTAAGCTACTTTGAATAAAACAACTAACTAGTATAAGAACGTCTCAAAGCATTGTAAAACTGCTTATTTACCTCCATCAACGGCAGAACGAAATCTATGCATACGAAGTACATGCTCAGAAATTCGACGATCAATGTCAGGATCCATTTGATCTAACACAATGAACAGTAGATCAAATCGAGAAAGCAAGGAGTCTGGAAGTCCAATATTTTTAGTTGGAGTCAATGAACGATCATACTGTATAATTGCACAATAAAAAGTCGTAAGTTAGAAAAGAAATTGAAGGTTCAGTACAATATCAGGAAATTGGAAAGTTTAAACTGCACAGCCCATTACCGCATAACGCTACTTACAGTTCCATATATGGGATTTGCAGCTGCAACCACACTGCATCGAGCATTCAGTGATGCATGGATACCAGCTTTAGCAATAGTCACAGTCTGCTGCTCCATAACTTCATGTATAGCAACACGATCTTCATCATTCATCTTGTCAAATTCATCAATGCAGACAACACCCCTGTCGGCAAGAACCATTGCCCCAGCTTCTAGCCTTCTTTCCCCTGAGAAAGAAGTAAGAATCGTTTCCTTAGATGACAAAATATATAATAATAGAACTATGCATAGAGCCCATGACAATGATCTTTTTACCTGTTTCTTGATCTGAAGTAACAGCCGCTGTCAAACCAACTCCAGAAGAACCCCTGCCTGTAGTTGATATGGCCAAGGGAGCAATGTTCATAATTGCTCTTAAGAGTTGAGACTTGGCAACAGAGGGGTCACCAACCATCATCATGTTAATGTCACTAAAGAACCAAGACAGACCAGCATTACGATTTTATATTAAGTTAAAAGAGAAGGGAGATCAAGCAAAAAACACGAACCCTCGCAAGTGAGTGCCATTCTTTAAGTTCTTCTCCACTCCACTAAGCATCAACAAAATCACTGCTTTTTTTATCCAAGAATGCCCATATATAGAAGGTGCAAGCGAATTACTTAGCATGTCAAATGCATCATCTCTTTCAGCTATCTTTTTAATGTTTTTGAGATCTTCGGGACTGTATATTGGTGCATTAGCCTCTTTGTTGAGAAGAGAAACATTGTTGGCTATGAGCACAGTCCTGCACGAACATCAATCAATCAGTTTTCTGTTTATGAAAGCACAGGAGTCAATCAATCAGTTTTCTGTTTATGAAACCACAGGAGTGCAAACGAACTGTCAGTATATATACTGGAGCTACCTGAATACTCCATTCACACTGCCTTTACTTTTCCCTGCAAGAGCCTTATATATTCCCACAATTGCCACTCGATCTCCAGGCTTGCAAGAATCAACAAGGTCATCTTCTACAATGACATCCACTGTTCTTGGAAGTTGACCAGGAGCAGAATTCTCAGGAACTTCTTGAATGGACAAAGTTTGATGATCTTTGTATTTGCACAATCCATACTCAGTCACAAGTAAGTTCCCATTTTCATCCTACAAAGATTTTAGTCGATAAATTTCATTATCACGAGAAGACAAAAAATATTGGAGATCAACGAGCTTGACATTACCCTTGTAGGGTAAACAGATCCTGTGGGCAAACCCAAATTAGAGGTAATATCACGATATTCGCGAGAAGTGAAGTTTCCCGTGGTGGGGCAGAAATGAACACTTTTAACAACCTTCGGCCTTACAAGAGAACCTATAAATTAAAATAAAGGGTGAGATGTCTGCATGCTTAAACCAGAGCATTTGTTCACAAATTTGTTCATAAATGTATTCCGTATCAAACAGAAAGAAAGGAATCAATGCGGAAAATGAACAACCTAAAGATAAAACTAAACGGCTGCTTGTGAGAGAAATAAACTACACACTTTTACCCGCGAAGGATATTCACATTTCCATCATTATCACATAACATAATGAATAATAACATGCCACTCAAGACATACTAAGCAACTTGATAACAGACGATATTAACTTGCAAATAAAATAACAGCTTTGTAGGTAAGATAAAAATATGAAGTGGAAGACTTATCAAACTAAAACGAGTTATAAGGGGAAAAAATACACCCAGGCCATACTAACCAATGACCACGAAAAAAGATAATCCTTTGAATCCTCAAAATAACAAAAATAGAATACGATTCCCAAAGCCACTAATTAAACCCAGTAAAACTTATAAGGGAGGACCAATTGGACTAAAAAAGCCAGAGAACATGAGTTTGATTTTTATTTAAAGGGTTTCGGATTCAACTTAAGAATCGAAGTTTAGTCGTTTAACACCCTAATTTCTTGAGAAACCAGCTGCACTAAATCATTCAAGTTATGACAAAAATTAAAAAGGGACAAAAAGTATAAAAAGAAGCAAAGGTAGTTTTACATTTGGTGACAATGCCCTCAACACAGACCATAGAACCTATGAATTCAGAAAGAAGCTCCCTTGGCGTGACTCGGCGGGAAACAAAGGGACCTTCAAATCCCACAAGCACTTGTTCTCCTTCCTTCAAATACTTAGGATCAATAGCACGAGTAGCGTCCGTCACTGCATCGCAGAACGGTTGAATGTACTCACTTGGACTCCTGATTATCCTGCAAAAATTTCAATTTCTATTAACAAAAAACAAAATAGAAACACCAACTGCAAGCAATAACTTCACAGACAGAATCAAATTCCAAAGAAATGTAAGTACAAAAGTAAAATTTAAAAATTAGTGGCGAGAAGTGTTAACCTGTTCCCCAAGTCGCGGAAGTTGTGGAGATCCGAGATGTTGATGATGAGGCGGTGGTGCTTGTGGTTGATTAGGGCTTTGATTTCGTCCATGTAAATGCCCTTTCCCACCTGATGATTCGACAGAGATCGTTAGAACGAAGACAGAGTAACAGACACAAATAAGAAGAGGAAATGCATAGGACATACATCTTGATCTAAGAAATCGGCGAATTCTCGCTTATGCGCCGCCCTAACTTCTTCGCTCAGGTCCATTTGAGAAGGCTGTGGTAGTAGCGAGAGAGAGTCAGAGAATGGTGGAGTCAGAAGAGTGAAAGAAAACTATGGTGGTGCTTCTTTTTCTTTTGGCGCTAGGGCTCTGTTTTTGGCGGGAACATGGAGCTTCGTGCTAGCTTTGTGGCGGGAAAGAGATGCTCTTGGGCTTTTCTTACTTCCAAGGCCCAATTGCTATCTACACATCCTACCATAAGTGAAAGGCAGACTTTTACTTCCTACATTTCATCAATCTCTTCGCACCCCTCAAATTTTCAAAATAATTGTTTTAATAGATCTTGAAAATTTGCAAATTAAGAGACTAGAAAATTTAATTAAATTTAAAAATATTAAATTTTAATTCTTAATTTAAAAAAAAAATTCTTATATTTTTCAGTTTTTTTTAAAAATATAAATATTTTTTAAATAATCAAAATTAAATTTATTCAAAATTTATTATGTAAATGATTTTAACAAAATTAATTTTCTGTTTTCAAAATAAAATATCCCAAAATTTGATTCCGGAAAATTTGAATTTCCACTAAATTTTGAGTACAACTTTGAAACATAAGCATAATTTGGCTCTGAGATCGAATTCCAACTTAGCAATAAAATGTCCTATTTTAATACATTGTGGTATCTGGTATCATTCTCATTCGGTGCAAACAAAATTCATCGAAAGTGTTAGATAATTTATCCTGTTCTCTGGTGAAAAAATAAAATCTCGTTTTTTTTTTCTTAATTTCCTATTCTTTTTATGTATTTTCTTTCTACTCTGGACTATTTTTTTCACTCTTTAAGTACTGCTTTTCTCCAAAACTATAATCTTATTTATTATTATTTTTTTTCAAACATTGAGGTTTGTTTAGAGAAGTTGTTAATGGATAAATGATTCATATGAATAGACAAAATGCACTGAAGAAAACATAAAAGGAAATAAATACCAAATTTTGATATGGACTTTTCTCAACATGAAATTACATTGAGTCCTTCAAATATATTCAAGTTGTAGTAAAGAGACTCCTAATTTAGATATTCTTTTATTGTTTTCTAAAGCTCGTACCAACACATTTATTCTTTTACAACTTCCCTTTTTTAACAAATATTCACTCTTAACTTGTATACAAAAGTGTTCATGAGAATGAATTAGATTAAAAAGCAATAAAATAAAATATTGTATTTATCTTAAGAGAGAATTAGATTAAAAAGCAACAAAATAAAATAATCAATTTTTCTTTTATTCTTACACCAACTCACTTTAATTGCAACCATTGTTATCATGATCACAGTTTTTGTTAATCATCTTTGTTGTTTTGGTCCATTCTCGTGTGGAATAGAGTTCAAGAGAAACTCCTCTAGTTCATCTTCAACTCGATGACTTCTTCACAAACCTGTCCCGAAACTTCCTTTCTCAAGTTCATAGACAAACTTTCTTATTTTTCAATTGTTTTTTTTTTTTAACTTTTAACTTAATAATGTTTTACTCTCTATTATACTAAAACTCATTTTTTAACTTATTTGCATATTTATTGTTGTTTCGATGTTTAAGTTGATATAATGTTCCTTGCTGAATCATATTGCATTCTGAAATTGGAATCGAAAGATGTTTATTCATTAAAAAATGTCCCATGAAAATGTTTAAATTCCATGTTGTATTAATAAATATATTTCTTTTTTATTTCTTAGTATAATTTTGACAAGTTTTTTTTAAGAATTTTGCATTTAAATTTTTGAAACATATCCCTGCTATTTCAACATTTTTTAGTTTACTTCTTAGTGTTCGTTGTAACTTCTAAGCACCTAAAATTGATGGAGTCTATTATGTCCCTTACTAAATTCAATCATTTAAAATTCATAATCAATCATCCAACCAGCTACTCTTAAAATACATGTGTTACAACTTTTAGAATACATACTATTAAAAATAAATATAAAGAATTTGATTATTTATATTTATGTGTTTTAGCTTAAATTATTACAAAACACTTCAATTAAATATACTATCAGGAATAAATCAAGTTATATTACAAAAGTATAAATAATTATCATAAATTAATAAAACCCGGCTCTATAGAAAATTTAACTTACTTTTTTATTTTCAATTGTTTCAATTTTCAATATATTTAGCTGTTAACTTTCTGTTCTGATTTCTTTTGACGGGATTGAATCAATTTAATAGCATTACCTCAATCAACCAACATTAAAATATAAATATTCGATATCTAATTTGGAAGTTCACGTAGAAAATATCAAGTCTAATAATTATGCATTGTCTATGAACGGCAAGACTTTATTTTTGTGATAATTGATTTAAAAACAATATTTATTAGCATAATCTTCAATTGTTACCTTAACAATGCATAAAAAGCATAGTATTTATCTTGAAACTGATGAATGATTGGAAAAAATGATGATAAATATCTTTACTGAAACAATATGGAAGAATGATGAAGAATTGCTCATTTGGCATTTTATCCTTCTGTATACCTCCAAACTAAAGACTTCCAGCTACATTCAAAAACGTCTACTCATTAAAACAGACTTATAGCTAACTGTCAAGTCACAATTACCACAAACTGAACTACAGGCCTACGGCTTTCATATATGATTGGCTCAAATAGAACAAACAGCCTCACTGATCTAGAGAGAACAAAATTTCAAATAACTTAAACCCGTGTTCCACATAAAGCGCAGATAACCCAACCTGCGTAATCAGGGCCTGAAAGCAGAGAATGCCACCACAGAGTTGTGTCCACCAAATCCAAATGAATTTGAAATAGCTGAAATACAAAGAGAATCAATCATTGCTGTTCCAATTATGATGGACTGTGGAGGATTTGGCTATTGAATTATTTAGAATCTTACCAACATTCACTTCATGCTGCTGCTTCACATTTGCCACTGTATCAAAATCGACTGCGGGTTCTGGGTTCTGCACTCAAGACCAAGGACACATTGTAACTCTAGAATTGAAACAATGCAGCAAGAAAATAAAAACGAATGATACTGTTTGGTTCTCAAAAGCAGAATGGGATAATACAAGGACATCATAATATTTTCCTAACTGCTTGCTTGTGCGGGTAATCATAACGACTGAAAACACAATACTTCCCCACTTTTTAAAACTAGGATGATTGATGATAATTAATACTAACATAATCTTAACTGCAATCTGGTTCAGACAATCCATGGAACTCGATCTAACCATCCCTAAACTACCAGTTTAATATGTGAAATAATTCACACATATTTATAATAAGTTGATGACATGTACAAATTCCTAGGTACAATTTTCAATTATTTTCAGAAACAACTTTGCCACACCAATATAGATCCCACATGGCTAAAGAGAGGAGAGAAAAACACTGACAAATAACAACTTACAATAACAAAAGTTCTAGAAGTCAGTCAAATTAACCTTAACCCTAAAAAGAATTAAGTAAACGTACAAATTGATTGATTGTTGGATGCAGCCATCCCGTTGTTATGGCTTTAACAGTGGCAATGGCTTCCAACCCCCCAGCTGCACCAAGGCAGTGTCCTATCATAGACTGATACAAAATGAAGAACGCAAATGTCAGTTCCCGGAGAATGAAACAATCCAATATAACATTCTGTAATATAGAAGAAAACAGAAAGCTGTCACCAGCATAATAAAGCCACTAGCGTGATAGTACCTTGGTGGCATTAATTTTGATGCCAGAAGTGTCCTTGAAAACCTTCTTAATAGCATTAATCTCTGCCAAGTCGCCAGCAAGAGTGGAAGTTGCATGTGCGTTTATGTAGTTGACCTGAAAATAAGCAATTGTCACACTTTCACTTTGCAAATTTATGGTATGACTGAATCAGAAACAACATATAAATAACAAAAACATTAAGACTAACTTCTAGAACTGACAGAAAAACGATGGCATTACAAAATTCCTTTTAGCTCTATTAGTAGCTTAAGCCCCTCTCTCTTGGAAAATTGAGGGAGTAACTATGTATCAAAGGAGTATTTGCGTAAGTTGCAACTGCTCAGGGCCTTACTTTCAGATACATACTTTGATTTATGTTCTAATAGTTGTGTTTCTCACACATTCGAACTTGATATCACTCTAAGAGACACTGAACCAAATCTCAGAAAATAACTAAGTGCTATGGTGAACCATAATTAAACATGCTGTATATTAATCATTTTATCATTTCGCTACTACAATCAGTGTAATTCTGTAATATCAGAACCGTACCCACGATTACAAGAAAAAAAAAAAGATGAATGGAAATTGCAAAATGGAAGACAAATAGCAACACCAAAAAGAGGAGTTTGTAAATTGGCAAGTTAGCCCATTTGAACTCTTAGAAAAATAAGTTGAATAACATGTAAAGTCGTCTTTTATTAAATTTGTACATTACTTGTTAGACTTGGATAAACTCAACTTCAGCAAAAAGTCTCAAATTCTCCACTTAATATATATATATATATATATATATATATATATATATATATATATATATATATATATATATGTTTGTGTGTGTGTGTGTGTTTAAAGGTGGGTTTCTCTACTGTGTTATATAGCAAGTGTCACATTGGTGTGTTTAGGGTTAGGTACAAGGGCATTGAGAGATAACCCTGCTGTGTTCCTTCTGCATTTGCATCATTGGTGCAGGTACAAGGTCCAACAACCTAATAGGTTACCTCTGTAAAACATGACCAACCACACAATCTGCAACAACAGGCCTATGACGATCACAACCCCCAGGAACGACCATACCCCAACAATTTGGAACCAGGAACCATTGTTCCTTATTGTGCATTGGTGCCTCCCTTATTGTAATTGAACTGAACCTAATTGAAAGTTTAAAATTAGGACATATGGAAATTGTGGTGTTGTACGTTCTCTCATCCCCTATAGTGCTGACTTGTGTTGTGCCTCCCCTCACTAGCTTGGTGGAACTGTCCAAAGTTTGATTAACTCTGAATGTTTGAGTATCCACTTGATTATCCCGTGTGTCTAAGCTGAAATTGTTTACGACTGGTTTCTTTCCTAATTTCAAACTAGTTTTACCTGATATTTTAATGTGGTTGTTTATGAACAATTTTCACTTGTACTAGCATACTTAAATACTTTGTTATTTTTGGTTTTCTCTATTTGAGTGCTGGATATTCATTATCTGGAAAAAAAGAAGTCTATGCACTGAATAAGTAAATTTTTTTTATACGTCAGCTAATGACAAACCACCAAGAATGAACATACTTAAATACTTTAACGTGGTTGTTTGTGAACAATTTTCACTTGTACTAGCATACTTAAATACTTTGTTATTTTGGTTTTCTTTATTTAATTGAGTGCTGGATATTCATTATCTGAAACCATCATTAAGGTCATTGATGGCTGAAAATGGTTCCCACTGCTCGCCCTTTGCTTCTTTCATCATCCAACCCTTATCCCGAGATCCTAACCCACAATATCCTTCTTAAAGGAGTCACAACACAACATTTTAATTATTGACTTCTTCATATGCAGAGCTTTGACAGCCCATATGCACATTACTCTTCACAACTCCCAGAATAGGAAGCTCAAATAGAAGTTGATAGAAACTGGGCCAGACTACACAAAATACACCCAAAAAGATACTGTATGCTATGGGCCTCTGTGCAACATCAGCTACAATACCCCAAATGCAGGAGAAAAAACTGAGCAGAAACTATAAAATGGAAAACATTCAGCCCGAGACTCATGGGAGGCCTTGGTCTCTCCCCCCAATTCTCTCACTACTTGAATCTTTCTTGCATTTTCTCTCTCCTCTCCTTTTATCATCCCACTATCTCCTAACAGATTTCTCCCACGCTCCTATATCCTTTTGCCATGTGAAGTCAATTATGCCACTCTCACTCCAGGTATTACTCACTACAGGTGCTCATTCTCATACCTCCTTTTCTTCCCGCAGTAAACCTGTTTTTCGGGTGATTTCTAGACACTGTTTACCATGTAAATCCCGTTAATGGTTGAATAGGAAGATAAGTATTTTATAAGCATAATGAGCATCCTGTTTTATTTAATTGGGTATTAGTAACTGTTTAACGTCTCTGCCATAATTTAGCCAAACCTCAATGCTAGAAAAGAAAATCCTGGGAGGCCTACTACAAATAATATTGCATAGCAGCATAAGAAATGTTTATCATTTCTATATATATATGCTATGCCATCCCCTACCATAATACAAAGATATTGATAACACAGAATATGCAAGCAAGATAACAGAAAGGTAGAGTCAACTAGGGAGAATTCTTGAAGAGAAATACCATAATAAAAAGTGAAGAGAAACCACCTATCCTTTTGAAGGAAAAAAAAATTAGCTCCAAAAGGAAGAGTAGTACAAGGAGAAAAATATTACCTCCTCAGGTGACACACCAGCATCTTCAAGGCTGCTCTGAATGCATGAAGACACACCAAGTCCATCAGACCTTGGATCTGTCATATGATAAGCATCACAGTTAACAGCGCCTCCCAAGTATTCAGCAATTATAGGAGCGCCTCGCTTCATGGCATGTTCCAAGCTCTCCATCACCTATCAATTTATAGAACACCTTATAAGATTTAAGAATTAGCTTGCATAGAACAAAAACCCATACAAGATAGAAATTTCCTCCAACATTCACAGGGAAAGGAGATTACATGGTAGAATAGGGAATGAGAACACTGAAAAAGGTAGTGTTACTTTCTCAGCAGTTTACCACTCTAATAAATTCATAAAGATTCTACAGTTATACTTACAAAATCCTTAGAAAAACTTCTCCGTAAGTACTTAAAATGATTACAAGATGAGAAAATAAGAAATTAAAATGAAATGAGTTATTATAAGGACAAACGCTGAATTCATTTCCCCTTTCTTTTTCTTCTTTACAAGGGTTAATGGAAAAGTTCATTGAAAAGGGACCTAAGAAACACAAAAGGTGAACGTAAGCTTACCAAAACTCCAGCACCTTCACCCATAACAAAGCCATCACGCCCCTGATCCCACGGCCTTGAAGCAGTTTTGGGGTCATCATTCCTCTGGGAAAGCGCTCTGCAAGCGACGAAACCCCCTAACCCAATGGGAATGATGGCAGCCTCTGTTCCACCCGCTATCATCAAATCAGCCTCCCCTCTCCGTATATGGTTCGCCGCAGCATAAAAGCAATAATTGGAGGTAGCACAAGCAGTGGAAATAGAATAGTTAGGACCCATGAACCCGAGGTCAATCCCAAGCAAAGCCGAACCCATGTTAGTAATGGCATACGGAATGAAAAACGGCGTTATCTTCCGGTGCCCTTTCTCAATCAGAGACTGAACACCGTCGGAAAACACCGTTAGGCCTCCCATTCCGGATCCCACGAGAACACCGGCACGCTCCTTATCAAGCTACACAGAATCAGAAATCAGAAATTCAAGTTAAATAGGGGTTCCATAAGAATGAAGAACCAGAAAATCAGATATTCAAGTTAAACAAGGCTCCAATAAGATTCCAGTGAAGTAGTTTCCCATAACGTGGCAAATTACGATTTGGACAAGTGTTTACATTTAGTATCCTGAACAGGATTTTGTCGAACAAAATTGTCTTCGGAACACGAGAGGAAAGAAAAAACCGAGAAATGCGAAAAAGAGAATAGATCTGAGAGAAGGAGAAACCTTGGTGAGGTTATCCTTGGCGAGGTCGGCGCTTTCGAGGGCCTTCTTCCCGGCGACAATGCAGTAGCGGAGACAGTCGTCGAGGCGGCGGTCGTTCTTGCCGTCGATGTAGCCCTGGGCAGAGAAGCCGCGGATCTGGCCGCCGAAGCGGGTGGGAAACTTGGACGCGTCGAAGCGATCGATGGCGGTGATGCCGCTCTCTCCGGCAAGGAGCTTCTCGTAATAGCCCTCGACGTCGTTGCCGAACACCGACGCGAGGCCCATTCCGGTGATCACCACGCGCTTCTTGGGGTCCTTCTGGCGCTGCGGGGCAGAAACCTTGGGCGCCGCCGTGGCGGAGACGAAGAATACGCGCTTGGCGGCGGCGGCTCTTCTGTTGGCGGCATTGTTGGGAGCGCGAAGCGGGTCCAAGGGAGACGCGCGGAGGGTGGGCGAGTTTAGCGCTTGCATGATGGCGGAGAATGCGATGCACTGAACACTGAACAACTCTGTACTGTGTACCGTGTGGCAACTACACAATGAAACTAACAAGTGGTCGTATTTATTTTCAGCTCAGCTCATTTTTTATTTGTGTATGTTTTCTTTAAACTGAAATTTTATTTTTTTATTTCAATGAGATCAAAATTTTCTTAATAATAATAATAGTATGTAAGAATACTTTATACACTCACTTTCAATCATAATTCATACATCGTTAATCATTATGCAAAAAATTATACTAACAAGACTATCAAATTCATTATCTAACATAAATATTTTAAATTTTATTTTATGTGGATAATATCAAATAAAAAATAAAATAATAAACATAAAAAGTAAGATAAATTAATTTTAGTTCTACCCGTTTTATATTTTTTATCAACCAAATTCCAATCAGAGATAACAAGTAAATTTAATAATAGTAACAGAAATAAATGGATGAGAAATAGTCTGCGACCTATCGATAAATACAAAGCTCATAAAGCTCATGTTTCTTCTGCTGCCTTCCTTAATTAGAAATTCTAAGCTGAAACATCTTCAATGTCCAAACTTGTCATTGTCATGTTTAACCACTTTTAAGATAATTAATCCATGTTAATAGTTGCGAATATGTTAATTATTTATCGTTTTTAAAACATGTTCGCTTTTATACGTGCTTAGTTATATCACGTTTAAAATATTAATTATTTTTAAATTAATATTTAAGATTTGAGGTTATTAAATGTATATGTATTTTTTTCTTTTTAAAAATAACTATTGTTTTTGTAGGCTAAGGTATATCATATAAAACCTTTTAAAAGTACTCCAAATGCCACAATTTTAGGGGATATGTATCTCTCCAAAGGTACTCACTTTCGAACTCCATCAAAGAAAATGTATTTGCAAAAGACACTCTGATGATAAAGTAAGTCTGATGTGTAAGAGAGTAATAAATGCTAAAATGAATATGTGATCAATGTATTTTGTAAAACGTACTACTTATACTACTGTTGACCTTACCTAGGTGAATTTTTGGCCCAAGACACTATTTACCAAATAAATTTGGATTATTGTGATTAACCTTGGGTTTACCATAATGAATGGTAATGGTTGTCTCTACTAGCTAATGTGAGTTGGATACATGTGCGTCCTTGAGGGTCGACATGTATTCGTTTAGGCCATGTAAAGGTTGAGGAGTGCCCTAAACTTATACAGTACATTAGCCATCTAGTCTTAACATGTCATATGTTGAAGACTTGAAAGAGGTCATGGGCATACTCGATAGTTGGTCTTGAGATTTTTGAAAAGAAAAACTATATTTCTTTAGTTGTATGACCTTATAGGTATAGTTGCCTCCCAACCTTAAGGAGCTAAGCGACAAAGAGGTTTGAGATAATGAAAAGTCAAGGTTGATAAGACGCAGGTGTGCAATTGTCAAGTTTTGTTGAAATCAAGGTAACTTTTGAGAGTGGAAGAGTTGTGACTATTAGGCTCCTTTATTGGTGGTTTGCGACTGTTGGCATGGTGGGGGGAATGTGAAAATGTGTTATGGATTTCTATAAATAAGGTTTCATTTTTTACGTTTTTTACCAAGTTTCCTACGATTTTATCTACTGTTGATATCTTCTTTTACAAATTTCATAGAAAAAGTGCAAAAGTGTCAGATACCTTTAGGTATATCCTTCAATGGATCGAATATGGGTCGAGGGGTTGGGTAGCAGTCAGTCTTTAAAGTCATCAGATGATTCATTATCTATAACGTTGGGGGTAAACATGGAGGTTATCACGAAGTGTAGAAAAGACCCTCCCAAGGAACATGCTGAGAGCTCTCTTCCCAAGAGTGTTGGGTACGAGTGGGATCATGAAGGGGTTCAGGTAGTGTCTTTTAAGTTTAGGTGGTCACGACTGTTGACTTCCTAGTTGAACAACATATATATTTTTTAGATAGTGTTGAGTTCTAGTATCGTATCTCTTAAGAGGGTAAGTGATATACATAGTGTGTTTCATGGTCGTGAGGATGGTGAGGATGAGTTTTTCTTCGTGTATATGACCTTTTTCATTCAGCTCCATTTTCGGCTTCCTTTTAACAAGTTCACAATAGGTGTTCTTCGTCTTCTGAACATCACTCAAACATAACTTCATCCTAATAGTTGGGGATGCAACTCCATCACAATTTTAATTTTAGTTTTTTATAGGTAATGGATACTCGTGAGTACAAATAATATGATACCCATACTCAACTTGTTTATAAATAGGTATTAAAATACCTACTACTCGCAAGTACCAAGTAAACGCCACAAAATTTATTCGTGGATACCCACTTGTACGGGTATTTTCGCCATCCTTAGTTGTGAAGAGGGTTGTCCCATCCAAGCAAAAAGTAGTTGGTAAGAATAGGAAGAAGTTAAGGTTTCTTGCAAAGGGTGGGACACCGAGTTTTGTTTCTAATACATTAGATCTCGACAATCTTGAGGTCCTGATGGTTGGATTCAAAAAGGTTTGGACATCAATTTAAGTGAGTATGAATCAGAGTTTGTAGAAGCGGTAGAGTCGGGCAGTGCTTTGGAAGCTTATATGATGCACAAATACGATACGTGTATCGGATATGACACATATCCGATATGTTGATACGTTTATTTTTAAAATAATAGGATACGACATGTGATAAATACGTGATATATGAATATTGAAAAGTGAACAATGATTCTTAAAAACATAATAAATATATTATCATTATTGTGTGAATTCAAAATAAAATTATATGTACTAAAGTTGTCAATATAAAAAATAAATTATTGTTATCATAAAAGTATCATTACAAAAAATTCTTAAATAATAACTAATTTTAGTAACCAAAAATATGTTATTGAAGACCAATTTATAGACCAATTATTTTGGTAGTCAAAACCTGGTTGCTAATGTTAGTGACCAATTTAGAAACAACTTATTTTGGTAGTCAAAATATTGGTAGCTAATGTTAATGACCAATTTATAAACCAATTCATAATGGAAACTATTTAAATTATCAATTTAAAGACCAATTATAATTTTTAATTTTTAAATTAGTATCTAAATCGGTCATTATATAGTAACTAATTTTTTTTTTTACTAAAATTGGTCATTATTCAACATTTTTTATAGTGTACTACGACTTTATAAATTAAATACTTCATTAATAAGTATCTTAAAATATTGGACACACATGTCAGATATAAATACGTAACCTAAATTGAAATATCGGTACATTATTAAAAAAAAACTTTAATAAAGTTTCAAGCCAGATCTTTGGTGATGGGCCGAAGTGTAGCTAATTTGCTACAGAAAGAGCTGTTCGATGAGGTGAAGAAGGTTATGGAGGAGTTGGCGACTCTGAAGAAGAAAGTCGATGATGACCAAGCTGCATTAGCCGAGGAAAAGAAGAAACTTGAAGAGTAAATTAAAAAGTTGAAGGACTGGAAATCGCAGTGTCTGAAATCCGAGAAAAAATTGAAGATAGGAAGGAGAGGGTGAAGCTAAAGGAGACTATGAAGATGAAAGAAGAAGTCTGGTGAAGGCAGAGGCCGATATGTTCACTCTCCGTCAATATGTACTTTTTGAACATCTTAATGGATTGTTTTCAAGTATATTAAAACTTCCGTTTTTCATGTTCTACAAAAATATAATAAGAGAGAATAGAAAATTAATTATCTTCCGATATTTCTATTATTTATTTGACATTTGACATTACATGACAACAATCGATCTGGTGGGCACTTTATAAATGAATTTTGAAAATATAATAAGTACCATAAATTTATTTAAAAACATCGAGAGAAAAATAAAACAATAACTAAATTCAAACAGTTAATTATTTTAGCTAAATTTAAGATGGCCTTAATTATTTTTATTTGCTATCTCTCATTCTTGATCTAATATTTAATTATATTTTTTAATTTATCCAAAAGACTTTACAACACAAAGCCCTAGAGCGAAAGTCAAGCGATAATAACAATGTAGAGAAAGTGAAAGCACCGTCCTACCTGTTTGCTATCTCATCATTCCTCTATTTCTTTCCATTAAGTTTCATTTGTTACATTTAACAATAATTTTTGTACTTAAGAATTTTTCACGTTAATTTTAAATTATTATTCCTTAATCTATAAATGATAAAGAAAAGAAAAATAGAAATAACAAATCTTTTTTTTTCAAAAGAATCTTTAAAGGAAATTTTATACTATCTTAAACTTATTTTTTTCATTCTAAAATAATTATAAATCGCATATGTCATCTCTACTTTAAATAATATACCTAAGATCCTCCATACTAGATTCCCTTTTAAAGTAAGAAATATGTTAATTCATTGAAGCAATTTTATTCAATTCAATGCAAAAACTTTTCGTACCAATTAAGAGGTGGATATAATATAACGAGGTACTTTACTTTTTCCATCATATTGTGAATTGTTAGACGTAATCATTATTATGACATTTGATTAATTTTAGTAAAGTTTTTATTTCAAGAAATAAAAATCTATGGTTGTGTTATGTAGCTTGAGAGGTTATTCACATTACGTGTCAAAATACCTTGTTCAGATTAAAATTGATTCGATGAGTGGGAAGAAATCTGTCAAAAATAAAGAAATAAATAATATTAGGCAAAAAGGCAAAAACATTATTATCTAATAAAAAATGTGAGATTTAAATTTAAATTTTTCAATGTTTTTTAAAATGGTTGAAAAATTCAAAACAATATTTTAAAATTCATAGGCTATATCATACAAAATTATTTAAATATTATTTTAAATCTATGTGTGACATCCCATTTAAATAGATTATTCTACTAAACAAAACATCGCATAGTTATAATATTAAGGAGCAAAGCTGACAGAAGAAACCAGAGTTAAGAAATGTGTTGTAACAGTCATCCATAGGAGTACTTAGAGGGAAACCTGGGCATACAACCATGCCATAATCAAAACCAAATCTAAAATTTAACAGTTGTGCAAAAGAAATGCTCTAAGAGCATGGAATTACAAGGCACTAGGGCCATAGAACTGCTTCGAAAGCCATATCAACGGGCCCACTAGGCTGCACTGCTACCACCATCAGGCCTACCTCCAGAAGTATTCCCCCACCAATGGTGATCATCGCAAAAGAGAAAACACAACAGGAACATACACAAAATGCAAGGGTAAGCTAATGTAATTTAAAACTTATCATAGTGTAACAGAACAAGTACATAAACATTCCCAGGCATACAACACAGAGACACATAAGTCATGTTATGGCAAACAAGCAAGACACTATGACTCAATTATCCGGATACATATACTAAGATCGGATTCACTGGACGCTTGCACTCGTGGTGGCCTCTATTGCTCTGCAGAGCCATTGCCAATGGGTTTCACCCTACCACGCACAAGGTTAGCCTTTAAGCGTCTAAGGCCATTATCCTGCCAGAGAGTAGGGCCTCCCGCTACTCTCACCACTTGGGTCAGTTTGCTCTACTTGAGACTCACTGACCCTTTAGAGCTTCGGGATGCAATCCTTACTTGAATCCATATCTTAATATATACACTACACACCACCATGAGATCTCCCTACGAGACTCATGGAATTACGTCTATCACATACAAATTTCATGTTTATCATACCCCAACCATCACTTCCATCTCATACATTAAATTCTCATTTCACCTAACCATAACATAAGAATTCCATGTCATTACTCATACCAAACATACCAATCTCAGTGCATATAACTCATACAGTTACACCATAATCATACATGTTCGAGGTAAATAGCCACACACAATGTAAATGGAGATGTAACACATAAATCTGCACGATTCTCGCCCAGGCTAGAAGTCCTCGCCTAAGCTGCAGCAACTGTCTCGTTTAGGCTAGGCCTTCTCGCCTAGGCGAGGCCTGGAACAGTGGCACTCTGCGAGCATCTCGCTTGGACGAGATCAGCTCGCCTGGGTGAGATCGCCCTTCGCCCAACAATGAAGCACCTCGCCTAGACGAGGTTGTGAGCAGAGCAAACCAGATTTTCCTCGAGAACTCGCTTGGGCGAGTCACTCTCGCCTGAGCGAGACAACGCGTCGCTCAAGACCAGAGCCCTCCGCCTGGACGAGTTTCTCTAGCAAAACCCTGGGCGAGTTTCTGAGACTCTCGCCTGGGCGAGAATGACAGTTCTCGCCACTGTTCGCGTACATGCAATTAGAGCCACAGTTCAAACCAACATCCAAACACGCATGCAATTCAGTCTCATTCGATTAAACATACTTCTCAAGCTCATAAACATGGAACAAACCAACAAGACACCCAACAACAAAAATGAACGGTTAAATCTAGCTTCCCTTACCTTTTTAGACACTAGCACAAGGAATGGTAACCCACTAAGACAATAGAGCACCGGAGCAAGCTACAGAGCTGAAAACCAAGATACACTTGAGTTGAGAAAAAGGGAATCAGAGGAACCCAAAACAGAAGTGTAACTCTTATACTGGAAGAAGGGGAAATGAAGTTTAGGTTCAACTTACCCGAGAGTACGAAGCAGATTGGAGCTAGCTGGTAAGGAGGGGGACTTCTGCCCTAACAGAGCCCTTTTACTTTCGTTGAGAGAGAGAGAGACGAGAGCAAACTGTTTTTCTGAAACAGAGGTAAGTGAGAATGTGAGGGGCTGACAGGGTATTGGGGTCCTTCAGAAGGGCTGGTCCTAGGCCTACGAAGAGGTCAGGCCCAAAAACCCATAAGACTGAAAAATGGGGCTTACACTATGCATCTTTTTTTAAACATTATTTTGAATCTATGCATCCTTTTTTTTATTATATTAAATAATATTTAAATATATTATTTTAAATATTTTTTATATATTTTGAATATATTATTTTAAATATTTTTTATATATTATTTAAAAAAATTGAATATTTAAATTCAATTTTTTTTCTCAAACTAGTTTTAAATCTATGCATCCCTTTTTTTATTATATTAAATAATATTTAAATATATTATTAAAAATATTTTTTATATATTTTTTATTTTAGTTATAATATATTTTAATTCATAGGCTATATCATACAAAATTAATTTTTAATAAAAAAAATTAAATTAAATTTTTAATTTAATTTATAAAAATAATTAAAAATTTAATATTTTTGAGGTATTAAAAAGATATTTGTTTTATAACAGTTTTAAAAATTTCTACTTTTCAACAGTTTTTTTATAATAAACTACTTGTGTATTGTTTGTATATATCATAATAACATATTGATATTTCCGATAGAGTTATTTATTATGTGTTAATAGTTATATGTTATTTGTTTTAGAAAGCTGAGTAATATTTTCTTAAATATAATTTGTTATTTTTTTTTCATTATAATATATTTTCAATTTACGCTTTTATGTATAATTTAATAATAATGAATTACTATGTGCTAAAATATGTATTATTGTTTACATATTTAACTTAAATAATTTTTTGAAAAAATAATTTTGAATATTTAAAATGACATTTCGTCAAATTTATATAATATTTATATAAAAGAATTATGACATTTCGTCAAATTATGACGGATGTTGATAGATACATTTTATCATAAACAATTTCATTATTCATGTATAGACATATAGAATTTGATTTTGAAAAATCTTTTTCCAGCATAAATAATTAGAATTGAATTAAAAAACATGAAATATTATTAAAAAATAGTTGAGTTATATTTACTACATTGCTTATAAAGTACTTTTATACTTTATTTTTTTTATATATTATTTTAATTTTATTAAAAATATATTTTAATTGATGGTGTGTATAATATAAGAAAATGTTAATAAAAATTGAAAATTAAAGTATATTTCTTTGTATTGTACTTAAAAATATAATTAAAAGTTTAATTAAAAATTAATTTTGAATATTATTTTTGATGCATGTAATAATAATACTTAAATCACAACTCTTCATAAATTTCTAATTATTGTTTACATTTCAATATTATATTCAAGGGTTAACTATATATTTAGTTTCGTATTTGTTCGGTTGGTTCAATTTCGTTCCTTTTTTTTGGGTTTAATGTAGTTTTTGTATTTTTTAAATGATTCAATTTGATTATTTCTGTTAGATTAATATTAATGTTGTGTCCATATATGTCACCTGTCAATTTGTGGAATTTTTAATTTTTATCTTTTTTTAATGTAAAACAAAAACAAAACAAAAACAAAACAAAAAAGTCACTTGTCAGATCATGATCGTGCCACGTGGTAGGATAAAAAGTATGTGTATGTGGTCTGAGACCATGGAGCAAGGTAACCCATGTTCGAAGAAGGATGGGACAACTGGGATCCAGATTTTCTAACAAGTAGGGCTTCGACTTTCACACCCTCAATGACGTAGTCCTTGATCGCAACATGGAAAGTAAAAAGATTAGATGGAAGTATATGCGACTTGGTCCTCACTAGCGATGTCTCTAGTGGAGACTGGCTTCGTCGATGTTAGTGAAAGCTCTGGCTAAGGGTAAGGTGCGCAAAGGTGAAGAAGATGGAGCCCTTAGTGGCTCATGAAGGAGATGACCTTATAAGGGTTTTTTGTTTGTTTGAAAACCCAAATATTTTCAATTAAAATGTTATAAACATAAAAACAACATTGGTGTTTTTTTTAATTAATCTTTTATTAAAAAAAATAAAGATTAAACATGTACCAAACACATGTCATCCAAGGTGTCAACACTCCAAATGTCGAAAGGAATGTCATTTGTCACGTAGGAAAAAATTTGACACAATTGGAAACAAGGGACTAAAATCAATGCTTTTGAAAGTAAAGGTACCAAACAAAATCAAAGTTTCGTGCAAGGAGCATTTGAAAATTTTCATTATAATTAAGGGACCAAAAACATATTTAACCCATAATATTAAAATATTTTAATGGTTTAAAGTTTTCATGAGCTAAAAAAAACTTAAAAAGAATTAACTTTTGTGAAACTCTTATTTATAGATTCCTAAGTGTATAAGGTAAAATAAAAGGACAATAGAGTTGTCTTTAAGTGATAAATAGGCTAAAGTATAAATAAGTTCTTCAACTATCGAGTTCATTATACAAAGTTGGTTATCTCTATATAACACAATCCCCTCTTAATCTCTTTTCTCTTTATGGAATATCTCACATATAGTTCATATGTTTTTTTTTTATCAGAGCATACAGTTGGAATCACTGTGGAGAACTCTAAAAATCTCACCAATCATAATCGTGAATAAAATAAGTTCCCCTTCTACCCCTTCTTATAGAGTCAAAGCTGTAATTTTCTATTTGTCTTAGGTTTTATGAGTTACGTGTAGTCCAACTTTACACCAATCTAGTCCTTGCATGTTTATGATTTCAGTGTATTCCTTAAATCATTGATTTGATCTTCTTGTTGGTGTTGTTAGTTTTTATTTATTTTTTTTTTTGTGAGTGGAAGTTGTGGAAGGTTGTTGAGGAACCTAAAGTGTCCATTTGAGGAAAGGGAAATTGATGTAACTACTTTACGATTTTTGTAATTCAATTTTCTACGTACTGGTTGATTTTAGACTAAAATTGTATGATTGAATTGGTATGTTGATTTGGGGTAGGTTGAATTTATGAGATGAAGGAATGTTAAATTTCAAGTTCATGTGAGAATTGGAATTGTATGTGGTATAATATGTCATTGTGGCTTGTTTTGAGTGGAATTGATGATTTTAATTGCCTTTGGCGTGTTGGTAATTGGTTTGAAACTTGTGAGAAAAATTTAGGTTGTGTTTATCCTCTATCCCGAGCTACAACTCAAGGGATACCATTCTGAGCCATAACTCAAGGAATGTCACAGTAAAGTCCATTTTTAAGGTATCACCCAAAGCCTCGTAGACCACGCACCTCCAAAGAAATCAATCACAAGTCGTGTAAAACTCTAAGTCTTATTATGCACTTGAAACTACTATTCCAAGAACACCATACAAATACTTGACCATGGACCTAGGATATATCATGCTTCCACGAACCTGCCCGCTCGTGGTCCAACCTCTACAAACATCCCCGTTCGTAGTCCAACTCTACGAATCTCTCCGCCCGTAGTTCAACACACATGATCCATCCAACTATGAACCTCCCCGCTCGTAGCAACCGCTCAAGTGTAAGCACGAAACATACGAACCTCCACGCCCATATCCTCACACGAGAGCATCATTAATATGAACCTTCTCGCTCATATTAATCATGCATTCATCATCAATCATGAACCTACCCGCTCATGACACTGTCAAGCATCTCCTGGTCCAAGTCCAACATCACAAACACGCAAAACGCAAGGAAAAAGAACACACTGCCCTTTGCGCTATCGTCTGGCGCTGCCTAAGCACCGCCAGACAATATTCCAATGCAGACCGTCTCACGTTGTGTTTCTCCCAAAGCTTACCTGCACCCACTGTCGCTTGACGGCTTACCCCGTGCCGCTAGGTGCCACACTAGTAGCATCAATGCTACTAGTTTTTGGCACTCCAGAATAGGTTCTAATGAACCTACTCACCCCACACGCAATCCAAAACACCAACAACATGTTGATACATATACAAAACTTAACGCACATTCCACAAGTCATAAGAATCAAGCACATATATTTTTACACAAGGATTCGTGCATTTATACCCTGCCAATACCTGGTTTAATACGAACCATTCATGTTGTAAGGAACTCAAAATCAGAACCCAATATGCATCTAACTCATGAACTTTACAAAATAACTCAAACATTAATTGTAATTCTCTTGAATTCCGTATACAAACCCAAATTTAACCTTGTCACATGGCAATAATTTCATACATACGAATCCCACAATAGCAATCTATTCCTTTTACAACAATATCCCATGCATTATGCCAAGCCCACAATTTATCATCCATACATGATCATGGACTTTAAAGATTTCCAAACCAGCAATCATGCATAACATATATCTGTAGCTACAGACCTCCAAATAAAATCTCCACCGTTCAAAGTAAAGAACATCATGTCATGGATCACCTGTCAAAATTTCACCAAAATCAGACGGTTAACAAATTGAGAAATGCAGTTTTACGAAAACTGCACAAACTAGAAAAATTTGTGGCATCCAGCGCCCAAATGTCAGGAACCTGGTGCTTGGTGGTATAAAATCAACGCCCGACGGTTCCTGCTGCATGAAAATATGAAAAACAAAATTTTTCATGAAAAACACGCATCGCCTGGCAGCAACTCTTCACCGCCAGGCGGTTCTTAACAGAAATCTAGAAACTAGGTTGTTTTAACATGAGTTGCCTGGCGACTTTGAAGGTTCGCCAGACGGTTTCTGGAAAATTTCCAAAAATGCAATATAACCCAGAAAAATGCACAACTAGTCATTTAGGCCTATCATACAATGAACAATTACATAAGTAAATATTAAGCACGAGGTACAACTCCCCTAACCTGTGTTCCTTGCTCAATTGCCAAAAACCTTGGTCTTTTGTGTTAGCAACGTGCCCTCCTCCTTAACTCCTTCTAGTCTCTGTAACATCCCGACAGGATATTATGAATTTAAATAAAAGAATAAAGAAGTAAATAATTACTCGTCATTTAATAATGCATCATTTCCCAAAAACACGGGAAATTTAAATACTTTTATCAATAAAATCTGATATCCATAGTTTATAAAAGTAATGGGAAATAGTCTAAAACATCTCATAAGAGTTTACATCTGATTTCAAAATCATAAAATAAATCAACTCCCAAGCTATTCCCGCTCCGGCGTTAAGCCTCACCAGAATCACCTGCAACAACATCATCTGCTCATGTGTACCGCGTACACGATCATTACAAAACACAAACATATAGGGTGAGCTTAATAGATAAAACATTTAAAGAATGCATACACATATACAACACTTTTATATTTATATCATATAGTCACACCAGAAGAATTCCCTCATTGGATTTCATATCACATGGACACAACCATGTTATTTGTGTTCTACATCTTCTAATGATTACCTCAAGATGACTTGCTGCCATACCTATCGGCCACAACCGATAGAGTATGTGTGGGAAACCATTGCTAAGGATTACAAACCGTAACACCAGGTGGAGTTCCCAGATACGAACATAGTTCGCAACGTCCCAAGACTACCAAACTCGTTAGTCAACTACTGAGGAGGGCAATCTATCTGGACCCATCCGTACTGGCCACAACCAGCACACATACACACACCAATAACACTCGCCAACCCGAGCTTAACTCAAGGGTTCCTCATGTTGATCCGCCATCCCGAGCCATAACTCAAGAGATGTTATTCTGAGCCACAACTCAAGGAATACCACATGCTTAATCCCCTATCCCGAACCACAACTCAAGGATACGTTCCGAGCTCAACTCAAGGAACACCAGCAATCCCACCTTTGAAGCATCACCAAAAGCCTAAAGTTGCAGCAACAAAAATTGCCTGACGGGGGACACGTACCACTAGGCCCTGCTAGCTTCCAAACCGTCTGGCGGGTGACGTGTACCGCCAGGCGAAAAGTGCCTTAGAATCCCAACGTTGCAGACGTCGCCCAACGAGACTTCCTTCACCGCCAGGCACACGTAAACTAGGAGCCCTCTGACCTTGCAGACTTCGCCTGGCGAAAAGCTCTCTACCGCCAGGCGACACGCGTACAAGTTACTTTCTGTTTCCAAGCTATTGCTTGGCAGTTAGCATTCCTACCGCCAGGCGCCATATCAGAAAATCTGCAGACTTACGAACTTTGATTTAAGTTCTGGCTTACCTTTTTACACACTCTCTCACAGTTCTTTCAACCAATGTTAATGCCTTGTTTTGTTCACATCAAGAGTGTATACAATGCTTTAGCCTTACTAGAATTCCCAATCCAAGAGTTTCTAAATTCCAATTAGTTTAATAGCCATCAAGATTTCCACCTCACCTCAACTCCATCATACATCTTCCCTCAATTATACAATTCTCACTTGTTATAAAATTGGACCACTACCAATCTCAACCCAATTCCCCATGGTCAGGACTGCCTCAAAACATTAATTTCTTCTAGGGCCAACAAGTTTACTTGGATTCATCCTATTTATTACTTATATTTATATTAACTCTTGCATACCATGTCAATAACACCATTGCCATGTATTCTCTATATCATCCACTAGTCACACAAATCCGCATTCCCACTTCCCAGACTATTATCCCATATTCCCTACACCTAGTGCAGTTATAAAATCCCTCACCTCTTAAAATAATGAAATTGTGTCTCTCTTCTCCAATGTACCAATTATCACCATAGCCTAAATCTAAATATCGTCTCCAACCTGGAGAGGTTTAAACTCCTCACTTTCCAAAATCATATAATCCTCACAAAAATTTTAGTCACGTCAACAAATGCTGCCTCTACGATGGCGCCTAGCGGTAGGCCCTGTGCCGCCAGACGGTGCTCACAGTTTCTGGTTTTTTAGAATTGCTTCACCCTGCGAAACCTCCCAACCTATCGAGTTGGTCTTATACTTGTCTAATCATTCCAATCTCCACAAGAATTACTCTTCATTTGGACTAACGTATAACCCCTCTCAATTGTTACAAATTTTCACTAAAATTCACCACTAATTGAACTCGCAACATTTAAACCCTAAACATTTCAGCCCTAAATCACATATGCACTGTTCCATCGAATCTAGTTCTCAATCACCCTAAACCCAATGAAGTTTAATATCAATTCATCACCTAACAATTGAAACTAGCTGTCTATTTGGTCAGAATCACTCCAGACCCCACAAATTATCAAAATTGAGTCAAACAGACTCGCGTCGCCTGGCAGAAATTCATCACCGCCAGGCAGTTCATCAGAGAAACCCATAAATGGGTTATAGACTTGCGTCGCCTGGCGGTACAGAGCTTCACCGCCAAGCAATTCCTCCAGGGAACCCAAGAAACACACACAATGTTATGAGCCGCCTGACGATTATGTATAGCCCGCCAGGCGGTTTCTGGAAAATTTCCAGAAATAAGAAAATCACAGATACAACAGAAATCATGCATTCAAATTGTCATGCTTTTCATGTAATTATTTAGACAAAAAAAGAAATTGGAGTCTAGCTCCCCTAACTTGGTTTCCTTGCTTAAAAGTGGATTACTTGAGAGTTTCATATTATCACCAATGGCTTCCCTTTGGCTTTCTCTCACAATTAAGCTCTTATACGTAAATCTCCCACATAATTCTACTCTGAATTCACTCTCCAATTGTTGCGACATCGTTTTCCATCCCAGCCCCGTTGGCTGCTAGGGTTTCATCTACCCTTCCATATCCATGCCAAAACAAAGTTTAGTAAAAATAAAGTTTAATTTGGGTTCTCCAAGGCTTGAACCCATAACCATGCCAATGCCAAGTCAATGTCAAACCATCATGTCAATTCATGTTTCTTGCTAACTAATATAATTCAAGTATTATATCATTTCACAACCTGATCACATATATAACAAAACAATAATAAATAAATAACACATAAATGGCATACATAAGACTTAAACCCAAGTCCTTTCACACATTTAAGTACTCTCAACCACTTGAGCTAATACTTTTCCACATCATACACTTAAAATTTTAATGCCATAAAGACTTCCACTACCCAATAATACATAATTAAAATACACTTAATTTGGCATACAAGAGTTGAACCCAGGTCCTCTCAACATAAACAAGTACTCTTAACCCTTTGAGCTAGTACTATTCTACATTATAAAAGTCATTATTAATTGCTATAAAGGCTCTCGCTACCTGCATTTATTAATTAATTATTTAATTAATTAAAAATTTCCCGGGTCTTACAAGCTCTCATACACACAAACTTGCTTATTGTGAATGAAGTTCAAATCACCAAACACATGTAATAAGTTTAATGAATGCAGAATGCATCCATCAAAGCTCTATATGAAAAGATCAAGACACAAGTGATATCATGTTAGAAGAAGTCTCGTAAACACAAGACACAATTGTGAAAGCATCATGAGATGATATGCTACTAGACTAAGAGTCTTATAAGTTAAACTAAGTGTAAATACAAGGCAAAGATCAAGCTTTGTACACATATCATAGAGATTAGACACAAATTTCAAGTGCTTAGCACAATATGTTGCAGCATCTAATAACTACAGTTGAGTAATAATGCTTCTCAAGGTAGATTATGACATAAATATCATTCATCAACATGTATATTCTCAATGTAGGTATTGTTAGAAAAAACATAATAGAAATAAAGAAAGTGACTTACACATATTTTCAAACAACAACAATAGAAGTGCCAACATAAAGTCATGAACTTTTGATAAAGTTATGACACAAGAATCCAAGAGCACCTATTACAACAACTTTATGTTCACACCTATAAAAAGGAAGCTTCCACTTGCAAAAATATAGGATCCAAGACATAACAAGAGCACTTTAAGTGCATGCAAAAAGAATATACACTACACCTTTTTTTGCCTTAAGCAACAACTAAAAAGTTTGGTGTGAAGTTAAAAAGTGTGGCCTAAACTTTAGGCAACACTTTGACAACATTTTTCTAGGCATGAAGGATATGGTCTTGGGCTTAGGTTATAAGCAATACTTTTTTTACTTAGGCCACACAATTTACAAAATTGTTGCCTTATAGTGTTAGAATAAACCACACGTTTTAAATGTTGTTTATTATTTATGGGCAACACATTTTCAATGTTGCTTATTATTTATAGACAACTCATTTTAAATGTTGTTTATTATATACAACACTTTTTGTAATGTTGTCATACATAAAGGTCATAAGAACATGCGCCTTTAACTCTTGCCTATCTTTTAAACAATGCTTTTGTACTGTGGCCAAACAGTAAATATTAAACATCATAACACTTTTGGCATAATTTTTAAATTGGCTTAGAGTATAAATGTACATTTAGATGATTAGTTTTAAAATTATAATTATTACTTTATCCAATTCTTATATTACTTTATTATTGATTTATGCCACATATTAATTATAACTTTAAATCATGACAAAGTCTTTTTATATCACAAATATAATCATTACAAAACATATAATATATATAATAATTGAATAAAATTGATAAGACTTCAAAGTAATAAGTTATAAGCATTAAAACTAAGAGTTAAAAGTGACATAGGCAACCCAATATATACTAAAAGTAAAAGTGTTGTAAGCATTAAAACTAATAGAGTTAAGAGTTAAAAGATAACAAAAAATTTATAACATTTGCTCAAAAATTTAGAGGTTTCTTGAATAAATCATTCTTCCATTTACTCTATAGATCTTGAGGTTCAACATGAAAAAAAGTAAACAAAATGAAGCATTGAGACATATTTCGTAAATTTAATTTGTTTTCTTTAGAAGTTAAAGATGACATGGACCTCTTGAATGCAAGCATTAACGAGAAACTTAACGAAAGATAACAACATATAAGAAAAAGAACATAACATATATTGCTATATGTATCTGACTAACTATGTAGTCATCAACAACATGAAGCTACTAATAAATTTGAGTGGAAAAATCTACTTCATGCATGATTATAATCTATATATATATATATATATATATATAATCTGGTTGATTAACTGTAGAAACCTTTGTGGGACTACTACATACATTATTCTTTGTGGAAGTTTGGACCAAGCAAAGACAAAGGCTTGATGATCGTTCTTATACTGGTCCCGATGGTCAACTATTCAATCTTTTTCTTTAATACCATAGTACATTCAGATACCCAAATAAGAGTGAAGTTTTAACATAAATTATATTTGTTCAATATGCTTTGCAATTTAGTTTTCAACTATCTTTTCTATTCATTTGTTCAAATTATAATAGAGAAAGGAACTACTAACATATGTTTCTAATCAAAGGCAATAGAGAAAATTACCATAAAAAAGTCACATCTTCCCCAATTTCACAAGGAGCTACCAAGGTGAGAAAATAAGTGAAAAGAATGATTAATGAAGGCTTTGGTATTTTATTATGAGAAATATATATATATATATATATATATATATATATATATATATATATATATATATATATGAGAAATGATACTTTAACCCACTAAATTTGGCCCTTTTTAACCCGTTTACGAGTCATTATTATGTGGCATTTCAATTTTTAATTTTCAATTTTTTTGACCGCTATGATGTGGCATTTGCAGTGACTGGTGTAGTTGAGAGCCGAAGAGGTGCGTTTGCAAGAAAGGTTTTGAGCCAAAGCTTTTCATTTGTTTCCCCTTCATGTCTCTCATCTCTCACTACCGAAACCTCTTCAAGTTTTTGTTTATTGGGACAAATTTCTTCGCTTTTTCTCTTCCGCTAGAGGCGCGTTGAACATTGTGTGGACACTGGAATTGGGTGAAAATGAGGGGTTAACGTTTCATCCTTCTTCCTCGCAAGAAACACACCCACACACACCTTCATCGATTCTTCTCTCTCATTCCACATCTCTCACCGTTGTGTCTCCCTGTTCTGTCTCCTTGTTAAGTGGAGTTTTTATCTTCATCCTCTCTCTCGTTCTAGTTTTTTTTTTTGTTATTTCTCTCAATCTCTGATGCCTATGATTGGTTTAGTTTTTCCCTCGTTCCAATTTCAACAAATCACCGGTCTATTGATTTTGAAAAGCTATGGCAATTCAATAATCTCTTCTTCTTAATTAGAGGTGCAATTCTTGTATGATAAGTTTAATATATTTCATTATGTCACTGATGTAAATTAGGGTTTAGTTCCTATTTTGGTTAATTTCTTTAATGCTATTTCTCATCTTTTTTTTCTGGCTTATTGTTCCTGACCTGAGTTTGCTTACTATATGTGTATGAGTATGTATATTTATAAGATTCAGAATTTGATTTGTTGAAGCTCTACAGGTTCATTGATGTGAGTGTGTGCAAAAAAATGAAATCATTTTCATTTTCTAATTTGTATCACCTATGGATGAATGCATTCTTAGCTTAAGAAGATACAAACTATGGATTTTTTATTTGATCAAATTGCGATGAAATTATATTATTCTTCCTTTTGAACATTTTATTAATTGATTTGAATTTAAGTTTCACAATTGTTTCTCTATGTTAACAAGGCTGAACAACATTCTTAAAAGTTTGTGGAGAACCAACTACAAAGAAATAATTCAATAAACATTTAACCCTTCTAAATAAATTTAACGTGCACAACCTTAAGCTTAAAACTTACTCTGGTTATAAATTTGTCATTAGCTACAACAATTTTCAAAAGGAATTTAGGATTTGCACATTATCAATTGAAATTTTCAACAAAAGCAAGTCAGGGGCATTCGAATAAAAGAAAAAAATATAAAATTATTCAAGTTAAAATAAATTATTTTTCATATACTTAAGAAACTATACAGGCAATAATTGACATTATGCATTTGAATCACGTCTTTTTATTACAAGAATCGAATATATATATATATATATATATATATATATATATATATATATATATAATTTTAAGGACTAAATAGTTCGTTTTTAATTTTAAAACTAAAATTCGAATTATATTTTAGGAATTAAAAATAAAAAATAAATACATTTATTAAACTAAAATAAATTACAAATTAAAAAATAGATAACATAACAAAAAAAATAAATAAAAAAATAAATATATATATATATATATATATATATATATATATATATATATATATATATATATATATATATATATATATATATATATATGAGTTCCACTAATTTAAAACTCATTTCTCCTATAAAACTTCTAAGTTAAATGACACAAACTTATTTTTATGAATTCAAATTTATTCCTTCTCACTTGAGTTTCTCCAAGGTCACGATTTCATGTTACTAATCACGCATTAAACATCTCCTATTTTATTTTTCATCAAATATTACAACTTAGATTTTATCAGTTCTAATTTGCGTATTTGAAATATAAACATTCCAAATGCATGTATTTTTTGTTAAAATTGATGAGCCAATATTTTACAATCAAGAGGAGGGTGAATTGATTTTTTCAAACTTTGGTTTGTTCTTTCACTTTAAAACAATTTTTAAAAGGTCTTCAATCAATTAACACACTACATATAATAATGCATAGTTTTAAACATTTAAAATTAACAAGATACCAAAAGATGATGAAAGAAAAGCACAAGAAGCACCAGATTTATAATGGTTCGATTCAAACGAATCTACATCTGGTTTCAAGCAACCCTAGCTAAAAATTCCACTAAATCAAGAATTAGGAGTACAAGATCCACTTACGTAACACCAAAACTTTAGATATGAAAAATCTTGAAAAAATCTTTAAGAAATTCAACTAAGGTAATGCTACACACAATTACCTATACCTATACTTTCATAGTGAAGGAAATAATAAAAACAACAACAAAAAGATCTGAAATGAATCTATCTGAAAAATATGCAAAATTTTACATTACAATCATATGCCAAGTAAGAAAAACTTTAGAACCAATTCAATCTTTTTTTAGTCTTGATGAAAACTTGAAAAACAGTGAAGAATAGTGATGAACTCTCCAAGAACCATCTAATTTATCTTTCTCTAATATTTGTTATAAGTTCTTTTAAAACTAATGCATAGTTTTAATTTGTAAGCAAGATAGTTTTCTCACATAATTAATTGATTAGGTAATCAATTAATCTGATTGCAATGTTAATTATCACTCTTCAGACTTAACCTAATTGATTAGATTAACAACCTAATCAATTATTATGACAATTTTAACATTTTTAACATACATTACATTTAAAAATAATTCGGTTCATGTCATAATTGTCTCTAATTGATCATGTTGTGATTAAATTGATTTTAAGGATAATCTAACTTGACTCAACATATCTAGACACATATTTATAATCTATTAAGATCTACCTATTCTAAACCATTTTTTATATATGAACATCATCAAAAACAATAACTTGATCTCCTTTTACATAGTAACAACATTTTTAAACTTACACTTCACAATTTTACAACGTGAAATTTAACCTACTATATGAAATTAATAACGGACTCAATTAATTCTTAAAATCTATCATTAAAGTTTTTTGAAATGTTTTCATCGATTGCAGTTTTTAATATTATGTAAACTTGTAGTACTTTAAGTAATTATATTTTAACTTAGGTGTAATATGGGTAGAATAATAGAAAATATTGGTAAAGCTTTAAGAATTAATTAAGTTGTAAATAATTCATAAATTTAATACTTTTAATTATTTTTAATAATTTTTTATATTATATTGAGTGTTTAAAATGCTTTTTATTTTTAAAATATTTTTTCGTTTGTTTTATTATTAATAGAGATAATATAACCGCTATTCATGTCTTCTCATTTCTAATTTATTAATAACTTACTTATTTTTTCTAACTCGTCAATCAACTATTATCATCTATATAAAAAGGAGTTAACTAATGAGTTAAAATAAAATAAAGATGAAAAGAACGAGATGATAATCAAATTGATAACGAAAAAGATAGGAATTATAATTAAATTTTTCCAGAAAAATAAAACCGCATAATACTTAAACAAAAAAAAATTGTAAATGTAAAAATCAATTTTTTTACTATGAACTCAATTAAAATATACAAATTTATAATACACTTAAATTTAACAAAGTTAATCTTTAAATTAAAGAAAAAACTATAAAAGTAAAATTTCGTTATTCTTTTATTTTTAAGGTTTTGGCTATTAAAAGTAACACCTAAAAGTTTATTTCCTTAATTTTTTTTTGAAAGGAAGTAAAAAAAGAATTGTCCAAATCCTGCAAAGTGTTCTATATTTGTCTTTAAATGCTCCAACTTTATCTTTTATAAAGTCTTCTTTTCCCCTTTCACACGTCCCCTTCGTTTTTAGATGTCATTTCAATAAAGCCTTTTTTATTTTTGAAGAATATGTTAAAAACACAATTCAGATTATTATTTTTCTTTATTGTCTGAAATAAAAACGACTTAAATCATAAATAATAACATTTCTAAAGAAATCTTCAATTTTAATAAATTCATATTCATAAAGTCTGCGCTAAGATATTATATTTACTAATAAAGAAAGTTCGTGTAAACAACTTTAATGTTCTTAGTAAACTAAGTATTTTTAAAATAATAGTAGCTGTAATAATTACTTAATAATTTCTATAAAAGGAAGTACTTCATTAATTAACTAAGTGATAAAGTGTGAATTTCTTCACATATTCAACAAGTAAGAATAATTAAATTTTACTTACTTAATTAATTAATTAATTAATCCCACAAACAGACACTGCTCCACATGGAAACTAGTGACTGGAATGAGTCCATTATGTATGCATTGTCAAACCTCACGGGCCCCACTTTTCTCTTCACGCGCGCTCTCATCAAACGGTTCGGATCACACCCGCAATAAACGGAAGTGCATTTCCAAGAACCATGCTCATTCCATCCAACGGCTCACATTTCTTTCTCTCTTTCTCTCTCCTTCAAATCCTTAGACAAAAGAAAATTGCTCCAAAGGCAAAACGCATTCTGGCCGAAATTCTCTGCTTCTTCTTCTTCATCACTTCCCTTCACTGATTCCTCTTTCATTTCGTCTTTTTTTTCTAACAAAATCTTAGGTCTTGATCTGTCACTTTGATCTTTGACTCCCAATTTGTTCGGTTCAAACGTTGCGGTCAATTTTGGTAAAAGTAATTGTTTTTGTGCTGGTGAGGTTCCAGTTTTAAGATCTGTATCGTAAAGTTTGTTTCTTTTTTAAATAACAAGGATATATACTTGTGATGAGTTTTGCTCTACTGTTAGCTAGGGTTTTCTTTCTGAAATTGATTTTCTGTTTTAGTGGGGGGCTTAGTTTGATGCAAAGTTTGGAACTTTACTGTGTAGCTGGCTGTGAAAATTCGTTTATGTTAATGGGTATGTACGTTGAGCGATGGATTATGTGATTCAGATTAGATTTAGGATTTTTCTGAGGATAATCGTGATGCTTTACTGTTATTTCTAGAAAAATCTTGCCTTTACGTTTTAGTATTTTGGAGCTAGATTGAAATGTTTTGTTCTTGAGTCCTTTGGTTACTCTTTTATGGATGGTTGCTTCTTGATTTTAAGATCAAGCCTTACTTTGACACTTTGTTCAGTTTCAGGTTTTGGGGTTTGTCTTATCTGATAATCTGGAGTGGAGCTAAGACAAGATGCCGTGGGTTTCCTTGTTTGTGGATCACAAAAGAAATTGTGTTCGCTTGGTGGTGTTTTTTCGTGTGATTCTGTAAATTAGTTTGCTCAGGTGAGTGTCAATTTGCTTCTACAGTTTGTAGAACTATTCTTGTTTTATATTTTTGTCTTCGATGAAATTTTGATTGGAATGTGTCTTGTAACAGTTTTATGTCTATTTCATGCCATGGAATGAAAACGACTGTGATGTTGGTACAATTGTTTTGTTTCATGGAGAACATGTATCGTTCCTATGACTTGAGACTTATTAATATGTGAAAGGATAAATTGAACATAGCTGCCATAGTTTATGTTTTATGAACATTTTATGGAATCTCATATTATATTGTTTCTTGTCATTGGAGGTGCAGTCCCCATTAGGTTGCAAAGGAACTCTTTTGATTAGTTTTTCTCCATTTCACATCCAAAGCTGTTGGGGGATTTGAGGATGTACTTTGCCATAACAATAAAGAGATACCGAGCTGTGAAGGAAGTTGGACAAATTAAAATGAGTGTTGGAGTCATTGCGTACAACCAATTGATGCTTGTTTGCCAGGTAAGTTTTTCATCTTCCCCACTTTTCTGTTGCCACGGAGGATTTGGGATTTCAACATCAGATGACATTTTTTTATCTTTAGTTTCTAAAAGTATCAATGAGTTTCATTATCTTATTGTGGCTAATAGCTTTACAAAGCAACAGGTTTGAAGGTTTATGATAATGATAACATTTTAAAATGTAAAACATACTTTTGAATGGGGTGGAAGTTCTCTATAATTGTATAAATAGGATCTTGTAGATTTGGTACTGTTATTGCTAACAAGAAATTCAGTTTTGGTTTTCCCCCTTACTACTATTACTGCTGTTTTACACCATTTTTGTTTTGCAGGCTGAGTATTTTCGTCAGTTGCTAAAACCTGTTACGTAGTGTAGCTTTGAGGGACATTGGTTTGGGGGTGGGGATTGCCTTGTATTGTACTTCATCATTAATCATTCAAAAGCTGCAGAGAGATGAAGTTTTAGTTTGGAAAAGTTGGCACTTGATGTTAGATGGAAATTGGAATCACCTTAGCGCCTGCTGTTTAGTTTTAACATTCCTTTAGGAACTTCCTTCCACCTTTAGTACAGAATAATTGCCAGTTGCATAGGCTAAATCAGCATTGCTTCTTGAAATTCAGTCAGATTGAACACATAATATAATGCAGACACAGGAATATTTTCTCCCGGAGAAGATGGTTCTTCCTTTGGCAGATGACTCCATTGATGCTAATGCTCATATGCATGCTCCACTTGCTTCTGCCTTTGATGCTTTTTTACCTTCAGGTGTGGGGCAGATAACACCCTTTGAAAGATTTAAATTGCAGCCCTCTGAGGCATGCCCCAAGAATTTTGTTATCTTTGATCAAACAGATCAGCGAAGTAGGATTATGTTCCATCCTGCAATGACCTACAAATTTAACAGTCCTGGTTTGAATGTTCATGCTAATTTTTCTCAAGATTTTGAGAAGAATAAAGTCAATCAAATAGAAAGAGAATTGTCATCTCCTTTTGAAGAAGATCCTAATGACATTGATGCATTGTTGAGCATAGGAGCTGATGACCTAGAAGACTTTGATGAGGAAGAAGTAAGCACAGCAAGGACTCATGAAAATTATGAAAATTTGTCTGATACTTGCTCCAGTTATTGCTCAAAATCAAGGAAGAAGAGGCTGTCATCATCTTCTGTACACAAGTCTTCTGAAGCTAATGATGGGAATAACAGGGAGATAAAGAGGATGGTGAGGATATTGAGAAAGATTGTGCCTGGTGGAGGTAATCAAATGGACTCTGTTGCTGTTTTAGATGAAGCTGTTAAATATCTTAAGTCTCTTAAAGTTGAGGTGGAACAATTTGGAGTTGAACCATGAAGATTTCAGATGCTGCTGCAACAACAATTGACTATTTCTCCCACCTCGTTTGTTACTACCCTCTCTCACCATCCAAGTTATGACAACAGGTCTTGCAATCTGAGTAATAAATTATGACTGACATTTTACTGATTCAGGTTATGTAAGAAAATACTATAAATAATTGTACTTTTAGGTTGAGCTTTACTGTGTTGCTATGCTGGCCTAAAACTCAATTTTTATTATGCATGCTGTTATGTTATGAATGTACCATAAATATATATGGCTCAAGATAAGTGCTTCTGGTACCCTTGTGAGAATGAGGTTTTTTATGCTGCTGCCAAGCGCCGCTTTAATTTCATTTGATAGTGCGCTCAGTTTGAAGTATGTTTCTTGCAATTGTTGACTTCATTTGCTTTTAAATATGTTTCCAGGCTAAAAGGTCTTTTCCAGAAACAACGGTGTTTTTATGTTGTAACATGGCTGCTAAAGTTGTGGTTGACTGTTTTTTCTTTTTCTATATTTGATGTGCCATATTATCTTGTAAAAGTGTAAATTTCAAGCAACAAAGATGGTGTTGCATGCATTGTGTGTTTAGGTGCTCTTGTCCCCCAATTAGTTTTGCAGTGTTAGTGGCGCACCATTGAAAAAACCTTTTTCAGTGGGCATCCACCTTTTATGCCGTTTCAGGCCCCATAGTGATTCAAAATCCATTTAGTTGCCTAACCGTTGCCACTGAGATTCTGAATTTTGTACGTATTCCTTTATCGGCATTGCTATAAAGGTAATTAAAGAATTGAGAGATAAAAGCATTTTTTAGAAATTACTGAAAGTACAGTTTTCTGGGCAGTTTGGGATAAAACTTCGTATAACTGTCATCAACACATAAGAAGAATCAAATGAAATCTTCCGTTAATTTATCAAAACTCTCGTTGGATTAACCGAGTTTGGAAAGGTGTAACTTATCAAAACTTTTATTTGTTTTTATTTTCTACAGAAAGCACTCATGGATCCTTTATTTAAAACACATCCTAGAACAATAAATCGTATACGGTTTTAATAAAATTTCCACTTTTTAATTGTTCAGCAAACTACTAATATTTTATGATTCTTTCATTTTTCTTTTTCCTTTCCATTTTATGGACCAACAGTACAAACTCTAATAAGATCGAATTAAACCATACACGAAATGATTATGGATCTTCAAACTGTTCCAACCTAATTTCAAGCAGAAATTTCAAATCACGGATCTGATTATGCATCCCGCATCCTGGTGGAGGCTTAAATTGAAGCATATTTTGTTCTAAAATTGTAAATGTCGTGATGAATTTCAGGGGTACAGGATTTGAGTCACATTTTCCCTAGGAGTTAAAAAAGAACTGTTATGATCAGCTGTACCCATAGTCAGTCAAGTCAGCATGATTTGGACAAAAAATAATCTTTCTCGAGATCGATTAATTCATTCAGCTTGGAAGCAGGCTAACATGGTCACCCTGCAACAGCCATATTCATGTCGGACGGGAGTTATTCAAGCTCTGAAAAATACCCAACCAGCATTGAAACAGTAGCGTCCCAAAATTTGTAAAAAGAAAAGAATTTTTCATATATCAAATTGCTGATATATACATTTAGATTTAGATTATAAATACAGTGGGAAGGGAAACCTCTCAGCCTTAAGCACTTGCATCCATCATATCATTTTCTCTTATGCGCTCTTAGGGTTAAACATATTCTGAGGATATCTCAATAAGCTGTCCAAACTCCAGCAGAACAAGACATTTGCAAAGGTTAATGCATAATTATATAGGACTCGCTCTTGATATCTGCAATACTAGCAGCATTTATATCACTAACAGTTCTTATGCATCTTCAAAGCCACACATGACAAAAGCATAACTACTATAAGACTAATAAATGAGCCATGCTTGCTGGTTCACTAGATAAGGTTATATTCTGGATTCCCCTAATGCAATGCCTTTTTATTCTCTTAGGGAAACAATATGATTGTGAACAAGTTTCAAAGCAATCCATGTTCATATGAAAAAAAAACAATTTTCAACAGATGAAGGGATAAGAGAAAAAAATAATTTAGACAATGACGTGAAACGGTTTGCATATTCTGAAATCACTGCATGGATAATTTAACCAAAGGAAGATATATATGATATAGGCACCTGATTCTGCATGCTTGTTGCCGTAGTCCAGCGTTGAGGATGATGAATTGCAATTGAACTATCAGCAACAAAAGTTATTGTTCTAGATTCTTCTGGTACGCCAGCAGCTTCTGCAGGTGGTAATTCTCTCATTACCCACAGTATCACTGCTGAAGGTATTGATGAACCTGGAAGAAGCATCATATTCAGATATAAAGGAGATGAAACCACTTCAGAAAGTTATTGACAATAATACGTTATGCGAAAATTGAACGGAGAACATAAACCAATTATTAAACAGCAGACTTTGTAACACTGTTTCAAATACTGTCACGGAATGAATAGAAGATTTCTGCAAGTGGACTAGTAACTGGTAACTGAATTAACAGCACATACCCACAAAATAATACAAAACGAGTATAAGAGAGGTGTAAGCATCATTCAGACGCTGTTGATGCCAGCTATACTGCATCTGCAATAATAAAAAATAACATAACAAGAAAGTTCAGGAAATCTTAAACCTTTTATCAAGAAAAAAGTAGAATTCTTGCACTCATTTCACTCATACATACAGGGATGTCAGTTAAAAGTTCTACACATGAACTTGATGTGAAGCATAGTACAGAGACAATAGTTAAACCTGCAACCTGAGAAAAATGAATCCGTTAACAATGTATTAAAATTTAATAAACACACAAGCATCACAGCAGAAGCCTGTATATTTCTATCTCAACATACGTCAATATATTTAAAACTAAAATAAGCATATAAATTATGCATCAGATGAAAAGTTCGATTAAATGATGGCAGCCATGGGTGTCAGAGACTAGCATGCCCTCAAAAAAGATTCAAAATCACGAAGGCTAAACATTGTCAAATACTCCAGTGGGAACAGAAATGTAGTACCTTCCACATTTCAGATGAAGGTTTCTCGGCTCTCACTTTGCTCATTTTCAAGCATAATAGGATTCCTGTTTAGAAAATACAGCACATTAAAGTAAAAACAGTTGACATAATAACTTACTAGGCATCAACAATTTAACCCTCACCAAACTATGACCAGCACCTTTTAGCGTATAATTCATCTAACGTTATTATAAAATGAATTTTTATTTGCAAATGGAAATATCTACTCCATGATATTAATACAAGAATAAGAGATCGGAACCTTAATTATTCTTGCATTAATATTCAAGCTATGCTAGTTTAAGTACAACCCATACATTATAGCTTGGTGTTTTATTATCCATATTATTGTCGATCGGTGTTTTATTATCCGGATTATTATCCCTAACCAAGCTATCTATATGGATTGTTTGTGGTGAGTAATAATGCATATAAAAAAAACATCTTTTCCAACCTGCCAACTAATCAGGGTCAAATGTTATCACAAGAGTCCTGTAACTAAGCAAGAAATGGCACTTAACTATAATTTTGGAAGTTGTCTGAAAAGGCTTTGTTGGAGGAGGATTGTGGTTTGGGAAATCATGCAAATTATAAAATATTATTAAATTTGGAAACAAGAAGCTGCTTTAGTGCAGGTTATGAGTTGTGCAGGTATGCGTACACATGCAAGTACCTCAGCTCAATTTGCTAGACAACAAAATTAGGTTAGGTATCTCACAGATAGGTGAAAGTTTCATTAATCTTTCGGTCAATTTTTCCTAAAGTACATTTTTATATTAAAATGAAGGTAAGGAAGCCGGAAGGCAGAGAAAGCATGATATATAACCTCTACCTGATTGGAGAGTAGTTAGTTGTTAATAAAAACATAACATGTAATTTAGTGCATAATAATCCATCTTTACCAAAGCCCATATCATCCTAGCATTATATGCTTAGACTTCTTTTGTCATATAAAATTTATTTATGGAACACTACTCTCAATATGTTGGTATAAGCTAGATACTTTTTGTTGCACAATCCGAGGGGAGAAACACTTGGAAGACTTCACGAATCACAAATGGGTTACAAGCCAACACATGTAAGAAAATATGATATCACCTTCAACCTGCAACCTACGAAGGCAATAAGTTTGTGGGTATTACTCACTTATATGCTTACCCATCTTGCCCAACTCACTCTCCAACTCCAAACACCAACCAACTCCCCTTCAAGTCTGCGTCTCCACATCATAACATTTGGATGCTAGGAAGATTTTTGATAAAAAAGAATCATTTGCACATGGGATTCACCACCAATTCTATTACTCGTCTAAGCCAATCACCAAGGCAAACCATCAACTTTGACCCATTAGTTAAGATTTCCCTGCCATTTCTCTCACTTAGATTTCCCAACAATGGTATCAAAGTCTTTTTGTTGATCAACTTAGACAACTATGAATGGTGCTAGTGTGTAAATGATCACTCGTATCAAAGGTGCTTCTGACATTGAATCCAAGCAACGTGCTGGCTAGGTGAATGGCAATGCAAGTAAGGATCACCATTGAGTACTTGTGGACAAGCAAGCGCTCGCACTTGAAGGGGAGTTTACAATGTGGAAGGGACTTACTTGAGAAGGAGTTTGTTAGAATTCAAATATGAGTTGAAGTTCTACATTGTGTAGAAAGGGGCAGGCCAAGCAACATAAAAGTGAGACAAACCCACAAACCTATAACCTTAAAGTTTTCGGTTGAAGGTAGTGTCTTGTTCTCTTATTAGTTTGGCTTATGATCCTTTGGTGGAGTTCTTACCGCTGGATTTCCCAACAAGTGGTCATAGAGGCTTTGATAGATTGTTACCATGTTGAATTTATTCTCAACCAATTGATGTTAAGTGAAGTTGCCTAACAAGTCCCTAGTAATTAGGGCAGACAATGCTGGATTGCCCCATATCTTCTGCGTATACCTCCCAAATTTGGAAATACATGATAGAAACCATATGAATGTTAGAGTTCCACTTCACAAACCTCGGAAGCAACAACAATGCCTATCAGCATTAATATCATATTGTGAACAATGGTGGGTCTAACTTCCTTACAAAAGTGACATCAAAGATGAAGAATTTCCCGAGATTTGTAAGGAGTATTCTAATCATTATTCCTATCTGATTTGGGACATCTCAACACATCCCTAACAATTACGACTGAACATTTGCAGCATGATGCATGCAGGATTAGACATTTTCAAAGATTAGATAGCCTCTAAAAGCATATTAGAGTTCATCTTAAAACTAATTGGCGTTAAGTTGCCTAACAAGTATATAAACTGTGCCTCAGTAATTGACTTGGACCTAATGATTGGAATTTTCCCACATGGTACCGAGTATGCTACTCTTTTATGTATATTCAATCTTGGGTATCATAAAAAAGTACAGTATTTTTTTTTATCAAGAACAATCCTAGGTATGTTACTATAACAGCAAGTACGTTTTTGAACTATACATGTTATTATTTGTCTATATTTGTATTTGTAAATCACAAGGAATAATAATCAAATCCTACCTCTTTTCGTAGTTATAAGCATAAAATAAAGATCAAAATTTTCTTGTTCTCAAATATAAACAAATTTTAACTACTTTTACTTCATATAATGATAATTTTCCTAAAATACCCTAACTTTAATTAATGTCTGACTTTTGGTTAAAAAATAAAGATAATCAGCTTAATATATATATATATATATGTATCTAGGTTCAGCATTGCTCATCAACACATGCATTTCCTCAGACAAATTAGGTATATATCCACTCAAGCACAAGAAAAAAATTGCATTCAAATTTACTGAAACTCAATGGAGAAATAGAATAGTAGTTGCTCACCATAACAGGCTAATGCTCCTCCCAACAAAATCATTCCAATAGCAGAAAGATCTAAATATACCTGCAAGATAATTTTGGTCACAAACCATACTTCAAAGGGTTTTTCGAATCAGCACAGCACTGCTATAATACCAAAATAGGTCCTAATTCAATCTTCTAGTTGGCCTGCTACACTAAACTGCTTCACTACAGCAGCCCCTCACTACAGCAGCCCCTGCAGGCAGGGTCCGCTTAACTGTTATAGCAGAGCTATAGTGTGCTACTTCAAACATTGATTATAAACAATACTAACCAAAGCCTTGTTCCACTGGGTATTGGCTATATGAATCAAATGATAACATTGTATTTTGTCATTAACTAAATACTCAGCAAGTCCATTTTAGATCCAAGTCCTTTTTCATTGATCGATTATAAGCAAAAGCTAAAATGACAGTGCCCATACCTGAGCTGTCACTTCAGAATCAATGGGATTATTTCCTATACCAATCCAGATTACCAAAGCAAATGCCATCATGGTAATGAAAACTAGCAATGTAACCTGGAAAATCATTAATCATCATTATACACAAATGAAATACATTTTAAAGTAAATTATTAGACAACAGTCATAATAAAGAGGAAAAAGGATACCACAATCGGAATTACATAACAAAAAACCATTGTTTCCCATACCAAAATCACAATCTTTTGCCGATTTCCAACACGAGAGAGCCGAAGAGGAAAGCACTTTCGATGGCTATCTATGTTTGCTATGTTTGATTCATTGGATGTCTTTTCCAGCAGAGGGTTCTCACAAAAACTTCCTTCGTAGTCATCATCATCATCTGCCTGATGGCAAAGGTCAACCCTGCAAAAGGAAGCCCCAGCACGAAGAAACTAGTTCATATTTAGCTATGCAACAATAACAACAAATCTTTATCCCACTAGATAAGGTTGGCTGCACATATCACACAATAACAATAACCCGTTATGGCTTGATTTTATTTTATTTTTGTTTGAGATGCTTCTGTCTAACAAAAGACAATTAATAACTAATAATATCATGTCTAAGAGATTCAAATCACAATAAAATCAAATTAAAACACCACAAATTTCAAGTTCAAAACTTAACATAACAACAAAACATAGTGAAGGAGTTGCTAGTTCAACGTGTGTAGGGTGGACTTGCAGTCTGCGACAGCAGACATAATGATGGCATCAGCATAAATGGTAGGGTCAACGGAAGCAGGAGCAATGGCAGTGGCAGCAATGGCATCAGCAGCAGGGTTCAGCGAGTCTGCTCAATACTGAAGGAGACTGTTTGTTCAATACGGGTAGGGTGTCTTACGTCAATGTTTTGTTGTGATGTTTGGTTTGGGTTGAGTTGTACGACCCAGCTCACCTTTTTAAAAGAAAAAACACTTAGGCTGACTCCCGCTGGGAAAATAAGAAAAGAAAGAAGATCAAGGTTTCACTATCTTGGGTCGGGTCACACAGACCAGAGTCTTCTTCTCACTGATGCTACTGGTTCTTTCGGATGTGCGCCATTGCTACTCCTCTGATTCGCACAGGCATGACTGCTACTCTTTCATTTCACGGTGCCACACTGGCACTCTGCAACTTCTTCCATGACTGTCCCGCAATGCTATTTTGTGACACCACCATGACTGCCACTTGGATGCCAATAAAAAACTGCATTGCCACCACCATGTTGTGGTGGCAAGCTATAAATCCACTGATTTTTGCCATAGGAACACTGACTAACAAATAATGTGGTGATCTACGTAGAGAATCTTTTCATGAATTACATGATAGTCAATCTCACCACTGTTCATTTATTCATGCAAAATTGGATTAGGAGGCGAAGTACAATGTGGTAAGAGCCATAAGCCTGTACTGTGCCTCTATATTGGACATTGCAAAAAGAGAAGACACTTGGGCTGACTATCCGTTGAGAAAATAAGAAGAAAAGAAAGAATATTAGGGTTTTCACTATCTTAGGTTGGATCATGCGGACCCAAGTTTTCTACTCCTTTGTTTCGCATAAGCGTTGCTCTACTCCTTTGGTTTGCACGAGCACCAAGCTTCACTTTCATTTCCCATGGGCACCGTGATGCCACTCCATAACTCTGACCATGTTTGCTTTGTGACGACGCTCTGCGATGGGTCACCATGGAAAACCTACATTGCCACTGCCATGTTGTGGTGGGTGGCAAGCTATAACTCTGCCACCGATTTCCACCATAGCGTTGCTATAACGGATTTTTTACAACACTGGAAATGAATATGTTGTTAGGAGTACAATAGCCATTAAATCACCTATTAGTTGGACAACCTGTTGAAGTTCATGTGAGTTAGAGTCTCACATTGTATAGAAATTGACAAATTGAGTAATATAACTTAGAAAGACCCACAAATCTATTATCTTCAGATTTTTAGCTGAAGGTAAAGTTTTAAATCTCATATGTGGTTGCCTAGTGGCCCATTAGTGAAATTGTCCCCCAAGTTTTTCTTCCCTTTGGATTGCCCAACAAGTAGTACAAGAGTTGATGGTTTATCTTATTGATAAGCTTAGACGAGTACAATGGAGTTCCTAGTGGATCAATAAGTCACCCTTGTATTGAATGTTTTCCTAGGAGGGATATATACGCGATAAATTTTGTTGAGGTGAATGACAATAAAAATATGGATACTCATGGATCAGCGCTTATGGTTGAGGGAAAGCGTACCAATGTGATAAGGACTCTCTTGTGGGGGAGATTGTTGGAGTTTAAGCATGAGTTGGAGTCGCACATAAGAATCAAGTAAATACACCGGTTATAAGAACATATTTATAGAACACTTAGCAGTTTGCTTCATTCTGTTCATCTGTTCAGTGGGCTTGCGCGACTCGCATTTGCAGTGCGGGGGTGCGGCGGTGGGGCGACAGTGGTGCGGTGGTGGTCGCACGACGATGCAGTGGTCCTCTGTTCTGAGCAGGGAGGTTTCTTTTGTTTTGTGCTGGGAGAGTGTTTCTGATTTTAGGGTCAACGTGGTGATTGTGGCGCACCTAGCCTTTTGTGCTTTCATGAGTGAACAAATAATCCTATGGCTTTTTTGGTGGCTAAGAATTGGGCCTGTTTTTAACCTAAAATTTTAACTCATTTAATTTAAAATATTTAAAGTGCAATTCGTAAATGGTAACTACTTCTAAAATTAATAATGCACCCAAAAGAAAAAAAAGGTGACTATGGAAAATAGTCATTGAATTAATCAATTTGCCCATCTCGACCTACTCTGTTCATGGAAATCCAATGATATCTAACAATAGATTTACTAAGAAGGGAATACACGTCCAAGTATGATTGGATTATAAAATTTTTATTTCATCAATCATGGCTTCTTGCCAACCTGGGTGAGAAGTACTTCATGAGGAGACTTAGAAATAGTTGAAGAAGACAATGGAGAAACAAAAGCATACTATGAAGGTGATAATATGAGATAATTGAGAAAACTGTCGATGGGATGATGATAGGACAATTATGCAGGTATAAAGAAGGGAAGAAGAAGAGGGATATGGTCCACAATGCTTTGCATTCTCACGCATCCTCGTACAATGAATTGCATTATTTTGTACCTTACTATTGACTTTTTGCTTTCCATTCTTCACCACCAAACAGTTGCAAGTTTGCAACCATCACGGGTCAAAGTTGAAATCATTTGTTGTGTGCATGACATTGTACATGTTGGTTCTATCATATGCACAAATGAAACCCCTCACCACCCTTAACGACCTCTTTCAAACAATACTTAATCAAGATATTTGATATGTTCAAAATCTACATGAGAACAATCACATCATATATTAGGTGCATCTTTACTTTTGGGTCATGCTATAGGTTCCAACTTTTTCTTCCCGTACCGAATGTGATTATTTACTTTTACAAAAGCTTCCACTTTCCTCTCAAACTTATTTTCAACTTTTTTATTTTTTTTGTTTAAGTCCAAAACACATGGATACACGCTCATTGGTATAGATATAGGCATCACAGTTACAACCAACATAAGTATGGGTCCGCATATAGGTGCTCATTGGTAGGGTTATTGAAAGGTTGCTTGTAATTTTGCATCTTGTACACTCTTGAGAGTACTCTTAATTATAATTAAGAAGAGATATGATAAAATAAGGAACAAAATCAATAACTAATAATGGGAAATATTTGCTAAGATATTTACCTATTTTTGTAATCAAATCATATTTCCCTATTTAATGTAAATCAAATCATATCTTTAACACTCCTCAAGTTGGAGCATATGTGTATCATGTGATTCAAGCTTGTTATGAATGTCATAAACATGAGATCCATTGAGAGACTTAATGAACAAGTCAGTCAGTTGATTGGAGTTGACAAAGTCAATAATGACAAAGCTTCATGCATCAATTTGGTCCAAATGCGTCAAGAGACAAGTCATGGAGCTAGTGGCCCATGGCAACTATTGGTCCAGAGTTAGGTACCATACCATAATGGTTGCTAAAGAAGGGAAACTCTGTTCGCGATAAGGTTTGTTTGACTAACAAAGAGAAAACAATGGTCAAATAGGGTGGTGGATAGCAAAGAGCAAAAATGCTCAAAGAGTGTGGTGGTTGCCCAAGAGCAAGGACGCCCTAAGAGTGCGACAACTGACATGAAGCAAAATGCTCAAAGGGCGCTCAAAGCTGCAGAAGAGCAAAAATGAATAGAGAGTGCTCGCAACTACCAAAGACCAAAAGTACTAAGAGGACGTGATTACTTCTAGAGAGCAAAAAATGCTCCAAGGACGCAGAGGCTGCCAAAGAGAAATTTTTTTTGCAACGGGTATTGTTTACTCAAGAGAGTCAAAGTAATGAAGTTGAGGGTATTGTTTAACCCAAGAGAAAAAAAGTCAAGTTGTGGCCAATGTCCCTAGAGAAAAAGTCATTATCTAACAGCAGATGAATGACAAAATAGGCGAGAATGGTACTACTACTCTTATTTCATATTGTAATAATTGCTTGTGATTGTGTATTATTTTGTACACACGAGTGCTCTATTTATATTGAAGAGATGAAATAATAAGGAACAAAATCATTACCTAATAATAGAAAACATTTGCTAAGATGTTACCCTATTCGATGTAATCAAATCATACAAATTCCCTATTTAATGTAATCCAATCATATCTTTAAAAGGGGTAATGTCATTAAATTTACCACCTACATAAGCATGTGGGTATTGGAACATGTAATTTTACCAAGCACCTATCCATTGACATCCCTACTAAAGAGGGTTTGCAAGTACTTGCTATAAGTAAATTTTTCTAGCAACCAGTGCCAGTTAATCAAACAAATTTAAATGTCATAACAATAAGCAAGATTACATACCAGAAGGATAAAAGAAGAAGAAATGCTGCAAAAAAAAGTACTTTGGGGAAAGCTGCAAAACAATTTTCAACAATTCAAACATTTTAATTTAGGATGAAAATATATCACAGGTGTCTAGTCAATAAAGAATGGAGGCCTACCCATAAACATGAAACCACAAGAGTGTGACCAAAAGGTCCATCCCTTGCAAGAAGCAACAAGTGTCAATGCCAAATAAAGGACATAACCTGAAATTTTAAAATCAGTAGTTTAGAAGGATTAAAGAGAAACCAAGGGGAGGATATGAATTATGGACAGCTCATATTTTATTCATCGATGCATGCACTTAGTTACAAGTTAATAAAAGAGAACCTTTCACATATTGAACAACAGACGACAAAGACGTTATCAAAAGAATGCCTCTTTTGCACAGAAGAACTGTTATGCATGAAAGTAAGGTGGTTTTACATTAAGCTCATTGCCCAGACCCTAACTTATGCCAAAGCTGACTTAGGTTATTTAGATGGGCATGCAAGGCACCCATGATATCAGCCTTTGCAATCTTGGAAGGCCATAATAATGTGAGACTTGCCAAGTTTTCAATTATGATCAAGGAGCATGAACATTGAATTCACCTTGATAAAGTTATAAGGCAAAATTGGGGCCCCATTTCAGTGCACAATCAAATATATCATGATCTATGAAAAGATACTCGAAATCTGTTTTCCATTAAATGCAAGATTCCCAATATATGTCTGCCTTTCACTGTACAACAGATAAGAGTTGGACTAACTGCCAGAGTCCAAGACTTCAGTACTTGACCTATACATTTAAAGAATTTTTACAATTAACATGAAATAGCATGATTTTCATTTTGAATTTCTAACCCGCAAGTGGATTTGGTGAAATATTCATAATAGAAATTTAGTCTATACGCACACATACATGGAAGAGAGGAGAGGGGAATTGAAACTATAGTTTCTAAAGGTTGTAACAGGGTACTGCCTCTGCAGCAGACTTACTATCAAGTTTAACAATATGCTAAAGAATGCTGACCAAGGCCCAAGCTGTCAGTCCTATAGCCTTTAGGGGTCAATCTGGGATTCATTCCCATCTTCAGCACCCATTCTCATGAAAAATGGAAAAGAAAATGCTCAGGAATAAGGAATACAAATCCTTTTCTCCGTGGCATTCAAATTCTGAGTATATTTAGCACTGCCAATAGTGTAGCAAGTACTGGACAAAATATCAAAATGGGCTCCTATAGTGTAGCAAGCCTGAAATGCTAAATGGCTTAAATTAACCAGAGGTACAAGAGAGGAAATGATGACAAATACGTAACACATAACAATATACTTGAACATCAAAAGTAAAATACAACTAACCCAAGTTAGAAGAGCCGATCAACAGATGGAACACCTGCAATGCACCATATTTACATTTCATTAGAAGCTTAATATGTATAAAAAGAATCTTGAGGTAATAGCAAGTAAAAAAGCCTAGAACTGAGTAGAGCATGGAAACTAAAAATCCATAAAAGTTTATACATTCATAAAATTCAAAGATATAAGTAGAATATTACTATGAGCAATGTTATACAAATGCCTAACTGTATTGCAATATTTCTGTCCTTGCTTATTATAAAGCACGGCACTAACTTGAACTATTTCATAGACAGTCGGACATTACATTGTGATGAGAAATTGTTGCATACATTCAGCATTCAAGATTCTTATCTAACCCCGCAAATCATCAGAAAAATATACAAAGGATGCAAAGCAGAAAGGATAAAGAAGGGCGGTTGAACTCCACAGTGAGAGCAGCACAGACTTTCTTCCATCTAGAAATTAGGAAACAAGTAGTCACAAAAACACATTCTTCTAGCCTTCAATATACACACATTTGACCAATAACTCATCCTAAAGCTCTAGTGAATGCTACAATGGAAACCCTCTCAAATTTTCATAATTAGTATAGACATTATTCCAACGGCACTGTTATACACAGAGGCTACAGCACTACCAGTAAGTGGCGAATGGCAACCGAAAATTTAATAAATTTACAATATATACAGATTTATCTATTTAGAAAAGATCCAGTTATAGCAGATAATTCGACAAGTAGCCTTTAAAACGCACTTACTTTTTGCCGAGTCAAACCAAGCTGCGCGTTTCTCAAGTGAATCCTCATCAACTGGAGCACCCAACAAAAAAGAAAAGAAAAACCCGACAATAAGTAAACGCAAATAACTTCAATCTTCAGCACTTCCACTTTAGCACAGAGCTTAATATCTCAAATCAGTTTCATCGAATTCCAAAAACTTAACAGTGACGAAGTGCAACCACAAAAAGTCAACTTAAAGTGTGGCAAAAATTAAACCAATTAACCACTCAAGCATACTACTAAAACTGACAATTGAATATTTAAAACAACCGGTTACACAAAAAACCCTGAAAATGAAAACTGCTCATAACATCAAATGATTGAATTCGGGAAACCGTCACTGCTCACGATGACGGAGAAGAAACAGACAAAAAGGCTCAAAATGCACGTTTCGTTTATCCTCCCGAATTTAACACATTCTCTCGTTTAAGCACGTTCCTTATCGAAATTAAAGGAGAAAACCTAAATTGCGGAGTGAGGCAAAAATGCAGGAAGCGGCGTAAGCGAAAACCTGAAAGAAGGCAAGGGAAGCAACGAGAGCGTGAAGAAAAGCGAGAGCGAGATTCACAACGAGGACAAGACGCGGAAAACAGTGAGCGTCTCTGAATCCCGACATGGCCTCGTGCGTTTGAAACAAACAAACACCGCTTGCGTTGTTCTTTCTCCTTCTCCTCTGTTCTACTCACTCCTCCAGATCTACGCGTATATACGCATATGCATGTGATGCGTGGGTGTATCGTATCGCATCGCAGATTCATTCACAGCATCCACGGCACCAACAAAACGTGACACAGTTAGCTTATTTAGTGGAGGGGCATCCATCGGAAAATAAAATAAAATAAAATAAAATATAAAAGCTAATAATAAATATAGTAATTAATTAATTAATTAATTAATAATATAAGGGGAACCCACGATAAGAATTATGGTCGTGGGTGAGAAAGCAAGGGCCACTTCATCTCTTGCTTCTTTTCCGTCACACACTGTACATAAACATTGTCGCCTTTTTAGTTTTTTTCTTTTTAGATAAAATAAAGCCACCACCTCCTTTCGTTGACTTTCTGCTTTGACTCTTCTTTCCCAATGTCACGTGCGGCTTTTAAATCATTTTGTCTTTAATTAATAGCTACTTATTTGCTTGATTAATTCATTAATTGTGTTCTTCTCTCCACACTCCATGTTGGGCCTACAATTGGTGGGCTAATTGGCCTTTAAATTATTTAATTTTTGTTTATGATGTTTTTTAACTTTATATTTTGGTTTTATCCCTCAACGTCATCTTAGACACTATTTATTTTGTTGTTTAAAACGATGTATTTTTTTAACCAAAAACAAATACAAAAATTATTTTAGAGACTAAATAAAGTTAATAAATAGAAACTAAAGTTAAATAACTTATAAAGTTAAAAATAAATAATAATAAGACGTAAATCTCATTTTTGTCACTAGTAATTTGACTTGTGCTAAATCAATTTCTATACTTACCAAATTATTGCTTTGTAAATGTAATAATGGGAAATGAAGATTGAGGTGACTTTGTGAACAAAGTCATGTTATGTTGTGACTAAGGATGGCAACGGGTCGGGTCGGGCACGGATAGTGCTATCCGCAACCCGACCCGCAAAAAAAAAAAATTCGTTCGTTACCCGCCCGTTTACCCGTCAGGTATCCGCTTAAAAAATATCCACAGATATTTTTAAAACCCGCGGGTACCCATGGATACCCGATACACGCAAATATTTTAAAAAAATATGTATTTTATAATATTTTTAACATAAAATTATAAAAATAAAATATAAATTAAATTAAATTAAATTATAATTATAATTAAATTTGACATAATAAAATATATTGTTACTTCTAATTTTAATTAAATTTAACTTAATAAAATATAAATTAAATTTTAATTTTAATTTTTTGCGAGTAACAGGTGTCCGCGGGTACGGATAGTATGATACCCGTACCCGACCCGTTTATAAGCGGGTATTAAAATACCCGCTACCCGCTACCCGCTACCCGCAGGTAATAAATACCTGCGGGTAGTATAAAATCTGCGGATATCCGCGGGCACGAGTATTTTTGCCATCCCTAGTTGTGACAACTTCAGTTTTGAATAACTGAACTAAGGCCGAGTCATGTTGTGACTATGACGACTTCAGTTCTCTAAAATTGAAATCATCATAACATAACACGACTTCAGTTCATTTCGTTCAAAACTGAAGTCATCACAATGTGGTACGACTTCATTTCAATTTATTTCAGAATTGAAGTTGTCTCAAGCTACGACGACGATTTCACTTTTAATATAAGACTTCTTCGTTATAAAAGTCATGTCAACTTGACATGACTTGCCTATATGCATGACATGACTTGCCTATATGCATTTTTTTTTGAACTTGCACCATTCTAAATGAAATTATACCAAATGGTGAAAAAGATCTAAGATATGCTATAGGTTTGTTTGATTTTTGATATTTACTTTTATCAATTACGAAGAATTAATATAGGAAGAATAATGTATATACATATTTTATAAACATATTAGAGTCTTTTTAGTGTTTTATTATAAATATAAATATTTTTTACTGGTAAAAAACAGAGAATAGATATATTATTATCTCTATATATTGGATAAATCTATGTTTATATATAAAATAAATTTTAGATATATTTATAATGTTAAAAAGTATTTATATTTTAATATTAAATTTCTAGTTAAAGCAAATCTCATAAAATAGTAAATTCTAAGAAGAATTATTACTAATCTAAATTAATTTATGTTAAACATATTACTCGATAATTTACATGTTAAAAAATGTCTAAATTAATATATGTAGTAAATATTACATGATTTAAATGAATACATGAAATTAATTTAATTAGGTTTTAAAAGATTATTAATCAACTTATTCACTTACAAATAACTTTAATTTTAATTCCATTTTCACAATATCAAAATTAAAATATTTATAAATTAAATAAATAGAAATAAATAGAAACAAAATTAAAAAATAATCATACAGAAGAGTGTTATATATATATATATATATATATATATATATATTGTCTTTAAAAAATAAAAATGATGTGTAATTGGTGTAAAACATAAAATATTAATATAAGAAAATATTATATACCAAAGTAATATACCTCTAATAAGAAGGAGCACAAATATTCTATCAAAGTTAATCATTGTATAAAAGGTTGATATACACTTTTTTTTTTCTTTGGGTACTTAAACCACCTTCATCTACGATGACATGAACAAATGTGTTATGCTCACCAGTAAATATTGTATATATATAAGAAGCATCATGATCATAGAAGTATTGAAGGAATATAACTACATCAATTAGTCTCTCTTCCTACCATATATGTTTGGTATTATATGATCTAGTGCAACTAAAATGAAAAATTGTATAGAAAAGACAAAAGAACACAATATGATAAGAAACAATGATATATTTTATTGATAAGTTCGTGATAAACACATGCAATAATTGAATACAACAATTCACAAAGTGCTAAAATAACAAAAAAGTGAATAATAGATTACAAAATGTTAGTAATACTATTATATAACTAACAATATAATGGAATGACATAAAGTCTTGAATAACTAATAGTATAAACCATCTAAGAATAATCAATAGTAGACACTTGAGCTACAAAAGATTATATCAAGCACTCAAGCCATATATTGTTTATTAGATTTTCCACCAATGTAAGACAACATCATACACATATTCAACAAACTCCATCCTGTCATGGTTTTATTACATCTTACATGCACATTAGTGTAACCATATGATTATTATCTACAATCAATATCTAACAAAATCTCAAGACTACATGAACTTGCTTCAAGAAACATGTTTGGTAAACATGACAGATGCATTATCCTTCCTATGTTTGACAATTCATCATGTTCTTCAATGTGAATAAAGTGACACCTGATGTCAATGTGTTTGGTTCGCTGATGATGAACTTGATCCTTTGCTAAGAAAACTGCATTAATACTATCATAGAAAGTACTTTTCTTCTTCTATGTAAAACTTGTATCAATAGTTAGACCCTTCAGTTAGATTCATTTATTTGTTGTCTTTGCAAGAGGCGTATATTATGCTTTAATAGTAGGCAATGTTATCATAGGTTGCAAAATTATACTCCAACTGAATAATGAGCCCCCTATTCTGAAAGTATAACTAGTGATAAATCATTTTACATCCAAATCACTACATAGTCAGAATTAAGGTATTTGACAATAGTACAATGTCACCCTTATAGACGATTCAAACACCAAACACACCCTTAAGGTACCTAAGAATGTGCTTCATCATTTGCTAATTCATCATGTTCTTACTTACTAGACTAACTACTCGTGCAATGTCTGGTCTAATGCACACCATCACATGCATTATACTCCCCACTGCACTAGCATAAGAAACATGAAATAGGTATTTCTTCTAATAGAGTATATTGGTTACAAATAGACGAATGGATGATGTCAATAGAGTAACAATTAACTTGACATTACTAATGCTAAAATGGTCAAGGACCTTCTAAGTGCACTCATATTGACTTAGAAAAAGCTTATTCCGAGCATGATCACGTCTAATCTCCATGCGCAAATTTTGACCAACAAAACTCTAAGTTCTTCATCTTAAACTCACTACTCAATAGTGCGAAAAATAGGTTAAATATACAAAAACAAATGATTAAGTGTGTTTTAAATTTTTTTGCTATAGTACACAAAAACAACTTATGATATAACGATCAAACAATTTTTTAGTCGACAAACTCATTATCAATATGTTTTTACAAATCTTGTTTAAAAGGAAACTCTTTCTCTATCCAGTTAAATAAGTTTGATAATATGTAATTATTAAGTGTTCAATAAAAAGAATGTGCTACAAATTTTTATATTGGTTCGTCTATAGTCAAGACCCCACATAGTTCTTAATTAACACGATCATGTTCCACTAAGTAAACTAACGCTGCACAATACAAATAAAGTATTCTTTAGAGAACATTGGAGTGTTATATTAACTATAAGAGAGTTAACATTCTAAGATGAATTCAAGATTTAGGTTCACCCTTTTAGGTTGTTAATTAGAGAACATTGGAGTGTTATATTAACATGCTAGATTGTAAGCATTTTCTCTTAAGATTTTATGATTTCTATAACACGGTTAGACCATTCATGAGCAAAAGTTCTTTCTTCTTCAAATTGTCTTCTATTTATGGAGGTTATGAAGATAGTCTTTACAAATATTTTTTAGCCATTGAGTCTTGATGAATTCTTCGTTCATCAAGTTACATTTGATGTTGTAGACAATGAGGGTTGAAATAAATGCTCTTCACACATCATTTCATGCAAACCTCTTCAAGAAAAATTTTGATGCTTAACCTAACTTGCCAAACCTAATTCAAATAGCTTTTATCTCATATTGAATAAAAGTTAGGGTTATACAAGGTGGATGGTCCATGCAAAGGTGATAAGTAGTCCTTTCAAAAGTGTTTTTGGTATAAAGTAGCTTTGACACACACTTTGATAGATCTTTGATATTTTCATTTCTTATGAGATCCTCTTGATGGTCAAATAAGAGAAAATTATGTGCAAAACATAGTTCACGCATTTATAAGCCTTTGAATAGTACTATGAAATGTTGAAAACTACATGTCTTATAATTTGTCTAAGCTCGAGCTAATCAGACATAAATATATATGTAAAATGCTTTTGTGTCTATGGTTATCAGATGAAGCAGTTGTTTATGTTGATATTTGATACTTAGAAACAAATATATCATAAGTGCCCAATTTACTCATAATTTCTATGCTTTCTAACACTTATCTTACTTTATTTGTTGTGTAAAAGAGATTTTTTACCCACTAATACTTAAGAATTCAACAAAAGCATTTGGATAAGAACATGTGAGGCTAACTAGTACAATTTCTTATGGATTTTAGTAATTTTTTAAGAAATATAGCTTAATAGCTTAAGCCCCAAAATTGCAGCTTGAGCACTGAAAGACGATTTTAAGATAATTCCAAATTTTCTTTTATAGCCCAAGCAAAAAAAATGGTACCTGAGCCATGCAAAGAAAACTTCAAGAAAAAGGTTTAGGCTATGAAGTAATCTGAAACACCCAACTTGGAGCTCAACCATAGATGAAACCCCTTTGAAAGAATGTTTTTGAATTGAACATCAAGAAAAAGGTTTAGGATACGAGGAAACCCTTTATGGAGGGAAAACTCTCAAGATTGGCCACCATGTTTGGAGTTGCAACAAACTTCCCAAAGTCTATAAATTAAAGGGTTGACCTCTATTTTAATATGCAAAGTTCCATAGTCAGATTCTTAGACTTCTCGCTAGGATCTCTTTCTCTCATTTCACTTGTAAAATCTTTTAGAATAAAAAATACATGATGAGGTTACAACAACTCCTAAGATTGAATGTTAGAATCAACATGAGTGTTCAATCTCCTTGTGTTGGGATTGGATGTAGCAATCTGAAATTCTATATTGGTACTATTTTATATAAGTGTTATTTCATAAGTGATGAATTAATCACTCATCCATTGCATATATAACTCGAGTTAGCCAAAAGCTAAATAATCTTATAGATCCAATTGAATAGTCTAATATTTTTAGGTGGAAGAAATACATCTATATGCTTTAGCTGGTTAAAGAGTCCTAACCTTAATGCAAAGCCTCTTCACCAGGACATGGAGAATTCACCTGAGTTAGAATGCTTTTAGGTCCTTAGCTGCAAACATGGGTTTAGGATTAAATTAGTGTACTTCCAGGAACAATGAATGAAACTTTTTAATTCAATGAAACAATAACCATGCTTAAGTAAAGAGTTATGAAACCCAATCCCAATATGTTTATTTTCTTGAGTTCTTAAATCTCGATGATGAGTTTTGTATCATTCTCTATTTTATTACCAACCTGTTCAAATACAAATCCAAATGGAAGTCTAGTTTTCGATAAAGATTGATCAAACCCCTGTGGATACAATACTTTGTACTACAATTAGACCATGCACGTGTTGGTGTGATTGCCCACCTCACTCAAGGAGTCATCAATATATTGTATGTTTAATACTTTGTTGTAAAACACTTAATCAAAATCACTTAGAGTAATGTTATGTTTGTTGATTTTTTTTCTAACAGAAGGTCACACATTCAATCCTCCACCTTTGTTCATAAGTGTGAAGTATGGATACTAGATGTGAGAGATGCTTACTTTCTTTGAGTCATGCCATGTCGACATGTTGTATGTTCTTAGGAATGGGCACCACGTTCTACTAGATGACATGCAAAATCCTATACCAAAGGTTAAGTGGATTGAAGAACCAAAACATTATTACTAGATGAATATAAGAGCATGTAACTCTCTCATATGTTTCATCAATATTAGTTGTTTAACATGAAGCAAAATGACATCGCAAAACCATGTTTCAACGTGTTTTAGTAAAATTATGAGAACTTTGTCGACTCTATGGAAATCTCAAGAAACAACCTTGAAAATGTTTAAGGACTCAAACACATTATTTTGGAGGAGTTCATCGGCATCCTGAGTTGTTTCAATTCAACATTCATAAAAGCAAAAGCAAAAGCAAATCTTTTGGCCCTCAATGCTTAAAGCAGAAGAAGGTTGGACCTCTAAAGTGTTAGAAGCAATAGATGATTCATCAAACTCTAACATGTCAAACTATGGAGACGAGTTCTCCTTCCTAAGTCATAAGTTCAATAAGATGCTTAAAAAAGATGAAGAATTAGGATATGAAAGAAGATAACAAAAAGAGGTTCAAAAAACATGAAAAAAATAACACTTATATTTTCCACATTTTTAATCATAATTAGTTATAGAAATTTATTAGGCAAAATTTATGAGAAATATTGTATGTTTTCCATGAAATAATTTAAGGACAAATTCTTATGGGAAGGTTGTCATGAAATAAATTAATAAGAAATTACTCATAAAAAGAAAAAATTATAGAAAACATTTTCTATAAATATATTACTTATTCAATTATGACCAGAGAAAATCCATGGGAAAGACAATACCACTCATGAATATTTCTCATAAATTTTAACCATGAAAAATTTCAATTTTTCTTATAATAGTTACTGAAATAAAAAGTCGAGAAAAGAGTCGAGAAAGTTATTGGAATTTGTACTTTTATAAAAACTTCTAATTTGATATATATATATATATATATATATATATATATATATATATATATATATATATTTATTTATTTATATATAGAGTCTCCTTAGATGAAAAAAAAATTCAATGGTTATCTCATTTAAATAATTTGTGCCTCTAATTAAGCAATAATCTTTGATATATAACATAATGATTAGTTTATATAAAATATTTAACAACTTATATAGTCAATAATTTATGTCTCAAAACCAATATGAACTTTTATACCTTCTTCTTGTTTATTGTTTCAAATGATTATAAAATTGAATGAAAATGAAACATGAATCCATGAATTTGAAAGCAACTTTATTCCATAATGCAAAGAAAAACTCCTCAAAATAAGATAACATATATCCTAAGTCAAACAAAATAAGCATATTTGTCACCATGGTTTAACATAAAAATATATTCCTACCAAAATTCAAATATTAAACATAATTCTAATGATGCTGGCAACAAATCACAATAGTAGCATTGCTCATTAAGACCACTGAAATGGAGGAAAATAAAAGTCATCTCTTAGCTCATTTTCAATGTCCATAAAAGGGTTAATCTCTCGTTGTTGATTCAAATGGGAGGAGGAGAGGAGAGGACATCTATCATTTCCACCACCATTCTCATTGCCTACATCGTAAGACAAAGGAGTCATTATCTTAACATTGATTTGAATAAGAGAGGGAAAACTCATAACTACCTCTTATTTTGATAGTCTCATTATTTGCATTGGGTAGAAATAAGTTATTTCCATGGGATTGATTTGAACATGAAGAAAATATATGAGTACTTCCAATACTTCCACTTGCATCAATAGGGTTAAGTCCTTGCACTTGTTTTGTAGGAAAAGAAGATGAAATAGATTTACCACTACCATCAACAAAAAAACTATATCCATGATAAAGATATTTGTGAGGGTAAACAATATCAAACAAATCTTCCCTACGTTCACCATATGGAAAAAAATTGAAGTTTTTCCCTTCGTCTATGGGACTAAAAGAAATATCAGGAAGAATACTTTCAGTTGCAACACTTCCATAAGCTTCATTATTGGCACCAAAGACAACATCAGATATGTTATTTCCTCTTGTGTAATTAGGGTAGAAATTGAATCCATTCACTTGATTTGGGGGAGCTAAAACAACAACAACACCAAAATGTTATCACATTCCACTTAAGATTAGTTTGAAAAACATGATAAAATCATTAATCAAAGCAAACAATAAGTAAGATTCATAATAATAATAGTAAAATCACTTACCATGAGATGACTTATCTTTCTCCCCACGCTTGATAGAAAGTTCATTTTCCAATTTTTGTTTGAGTTCGATAAAAGAAGCCCTCATTTCTTTGGCTTGTTCATGAGTAAGATATTTAGCCTCCCACCAACCATGGGCATTTCTTGTCTTCAAAATCTCTCTAAGTTCTTTCTCACGTTCTTCCTCATAGTGCATTTGATCTATAAGTCTCTTATTTTTTGCACAAAGTTCATCTATCTCTAATTTTGTTTGATCCTCCACAAGAAGATTAATAACATCTTCAGAAGGGTTTTGTTTATCACAAGAAGTTGTCATCACTAGGTGAGAAGGTTCTCCGTAGCTAAACCAGTTTCCAGATGAAGTATGCATAACTATATCAACTTTTGCTCCACAAAGAGTTGATAACTCACTAGCTTTCTTGTGAATGTCACGTTTTCTTTTGGTGAAAGTAATGAGAAGATCCCTATTATTCTTAATTTTCTTAATCTCTAGTTTTTGTTTTTGTTTGATAAGTTTTCCTTCCATTATGATTGATAGAACAAAGGAAGGAAGATATGTAGTGATGAACCTTTTTGTATCTGGCTTGGAGTTGTGATGTTAATAGAAAGAAACAAAATGTATGTAATTAATGCAATATTTATAATATAATTAAATATTACGTATTTCATACATTTCATTTGTTTTCCCAATTTTGGTATGCTTGTAAAGTTTTCTAATAATAGAGATTCATAATTTATTTATACTTATATATACATAAAATGTCACATTAATAAAATTCTTAATGTTTCAAGAATAGTTATGTGTATGCATGCATGGCAATGATTTTATTTATGAATTTAAAAAAATGTAAGGATTTGATCGGCCAATAATTAATGATAATAAAATGTATATTGACATACAAGGTAAATAAAACATATAGTTTATGTCTTTTAAGAATTTTAAATGTATAAATAAATAAATAAAACATTAATATATTACCTTTATTGTTTGTATTTGTTAATTAAAAAGTTATTTTTATTATTTCTTTATCTAATAATAGAATATTTTTATTACGTATAATTAAGGTAAAACAATAAATATATAGTGTAATTCTTCATTTTCAATAAATTTCCTGCATTATTATGCTCGATATTATATTGATTACACGAAAAAATATTTTTTAAATTAAATCATTAATCTCTTAAGTGATAAAACAAAATTCATTAATTTAATCAGATACTAATTTAAATTTAATTTTTACTATGTAACTAAAATATTAGTGGCTAATGTTAAAGACTAATTTAAATATTGATTTACAAGGTACCATAATATAAAAATAATATAAGAATAATCTATTGATAAATTATATACAAATCAATTTAATGATCATGTTATGTAAAAAACAATTACTAATCATATTGTATAGAAATCAATTCAATGATCAAAGTATATAGAACCTAGCTAGTATAAATTTGAATAGATCCATAAATTTTGATTTCTGCAAACACACATTTCTTTATCATTGTGAGGAGAAATAGAATATAACGCATCATGTGTACTTGCATTATCTTGTATCGCGATACTCGCTACATTACATTTATTATGAGCAAATTTAATGTATCAAAAAGTGCAAACACTAGATCTATCCATTTATTATTTTGTGCAAAGAATATTTTCTAAAGATGTTTTAAGTTTTTAAGTCAATAGTTGTTCTTGCTACAACTACATTGTTTTAAGTTTTAAGTTTTAAGGCTCTATCAAAAGGTTCATCTTTAGCATAAAGGAGATTTGTTGTACTTGCTACAACTACATTGTTGTACAACAACTTGATAATGTCTAGCCTTCGTGTAAAATCACTCTATCTAAGACACTCTATGTAAGTTGAGTAAATAACATGGGCTATAATATAAAGTCTTCAAAAGGTGAAAATCCTTTAATGCCTTTATTATTGCATGTGGAGCATTAAATGTCACAATAATGATCTAATCATATGATGGAAGAAAGAAGAAGTATAAAAGCTTGTCCAAGAAGTCTTTAAAAACTATCGTAAACACAACAAGTGGCTTTTAAAAAAACTTGTATATAAGGAATAAATATCATAATCTATAAAGAATGTACATGAGGACAAATACATCAATGCGATTCTCAAGCTATTTAATTTCAGGCAAATTTTATTTTATATACAATTTGTGCATAAGCTTTGAAAAACCTATGTAAATCTTATCATTCTTTCATATCCTTGAGAGATTATACAAACCTAGAGTGAGTACATTATTAGATTTTTCTTTGAGATATAAGACTACTCTAGTTTGTTTAGTACAAGACATGCGTGTTTAGAATTCTATAATCTCTTTTGTTGTGTAAGCCAAGGATGACCATTTATGAAAGAATGTTTACTCCATACAAGTTTAAGAAAACTATAAAAAAAATACAAGAATTGATATGAACTTGGAAAAGTTGTGAAAGAATATATGTAATTAGAAACAATAAAACTTTTATTGTTTAGTCAATGGTTACCAATATTTGTCAAGGATTGGGAGTATCATGTTAAGACAAACCAACATAAACATTTGTGTTTGTTTCTCTATATTCCTCATATATGCATAATCTTCTATAAATCTCTTTGAGATATAAGACTACTTTAGTTTGTTTAGTATAAGACATGCGTGTTTAGAATTTTATTATCTCTTTTGTTGTGTAAGCCAAGGATGGTCATTTATGAAATAATGTTTACTCCATACAAGTTTAAGAAAACTATAAAAGAAAAAAAATACAAGAATTGATATGAGCTTGGGAAAGTTGTGAAAGAATATATGTAATTAGAAATGTTAGAAGTGAACTTTAAGCCTAACTCAACCCCACAAAACCGGCTTGTAAGGTGAGGATTGTTCCCACTTCCAACACACTCCCTCACGCCGAGGTATATTCATCTCGTGCGTGGGAAAAGAAATTAGTGGGTGGTCCGTTAGCGGCCTGATATCGGGTGGAACAGAATGTCCAAGAAAGTTTGCTAGGATAGACTTTAACTTGGCTCTGATACCATGTTAGAAGTGGGCTTTAAGCCTAACTCAACCCACAAAACCAGCTTGTAAGGTGAGGATTGCACCCACTTATATATTGTGAATTGGCCTTATCTCTAGTCGATGTGGAACTTCAAACACACTCCCTCACACCGAGGTATATTCATCTCGTGCGTGGGACAAGGAATTAGTGGGTGGTCCGTTAGCGGCCCGATATCGGGTGGAACAGAATGTCCAAGAAAGCTCGCTAGGATAGGCTCTAACTTGGCTTTGATACCATGTTATAAGTGAATTTTAAGCCTAACTCAACCCCACAAAACTGACTTATAAGGTGAGGATTACTCCCACTTATATATTGTGAATTAGCCTTATCTCTAGTCGATATGGAACTTCCAACAAGAAACAATAAAACTTTTGTTGTTTAGTCAATGGTTAACAATATTTGTCAAGGATTGGTTGTATCATGTTGAGATGAACCAACATAAACATTTGTGTTTGTTTCTCTATATTCCTCCTATATGCATACTTTATATATTTATGTTTGATGTTCAATAAGTGTCTTAATCTTTTAAAAATTGTTGATAAAACATAATTCTATGTATGGTTTTTATGAAATTAATATATCATTTGTTAAATGATAAGTTTTAATACATTTTTCATCTCTTTCAAACAATATAGATGGTAAATTGGTCATTTTTTTTTCTGTGTTATAGTTTGTTATTAGAGCTAAGTTTTAAGGGGTTAAGCACCTACCATGTGTAGAGAGAAGGTGGATGGGATAGAAGAACAACTCATTGTTGAAGGAGCATTTCTAACAACTAACATTTCTTGAAAGAAGATTATTTCTATTTATGGTATATAATGAAAATGTTTATCAAACCACTCAATATCTATTTCACGACTAAATGTGATATTATCATCCTAATACTTGAAAAATAATGTACTTAAGAAGATTTTAACATCATGAAAATAAGGTACACCTTCATGTGCATTATATCTAAAAATAAATATAAAAATATATGCAAGTTAAAACAATTGAGATTCCTTAATTATCAACTTTGTCGGCAATAAGAATATTCAACTACAAAAACTTGTTATTGTCACCATACATTATGATATCTTTACAATGAAAGGGAAATAGGGTAGTTGAAAGGAAAACTAGGAGTGCATGAGAAATGGTTAAGGTTATGGGTTAAGGTTATGAAGACTTTCTATTATGTGCAAAACAAAATATATATTAGTCCATTATTGAATCAGACTCTTAATAAATCATGGAGAGGAAAAATACTCATCCTAGCTTGTTTTCACTTTTTTAGGTATGAATGTTTCATCCTTAATACCAAAGATCAACCATGAATATTTAATTTCACAATAGATAAAGGTATATTTTTGGGTTATATTGATAGATTCAATGCCTATAGAGTTTATTATCTTAAAACATTGGACGTTGAAGAAACCATAAATGTAATTTTGATTATGTTTTACAGATTAATAAGAAGTTCTTATAAAAAATCCTTTATGCCCTAAGCTAGACCATTTAATGTAAGAAAATCTAAACTATTGTCTTGATATCTATTTATAGACCTATAAATAAGTAATTCTCACTCCTTTTTAAGGTAATGGCATTGTGTATCAAGGCATTGTATGTTCATGGGGTTTGGCCCCAAAGTTACATTTGTGACAAACACTACTATCAAGGGTGTTTTGAGGGTTAGTTACCATTTTGTGCATCCTTGAATATCATACCTAAGTGAAGAATTTACTTAGGGCTCATGATATTTGGGTCATGTTTTTGTTGAAAAAGATTGAGTCCAAAATGGGATGAATTGAGCCTTTAAAATATTTCCTCAGTTTTTTCAAAATGTTGAACATTTATCGAATTTTCTTTGAATCAAATCAATCGAAGAAGTAATTCTTGATCAAGGTTTGTCTAAGACGTTATATAAATTTCATTATATTCATAACAAAAAGACAATATGTTTTCAAGATTAAGATATGTAAATTGTAAAGAGTAAGAAAAAACACAAGAAATTCATATTGGTTCCCCTTTCCAAACTAGTTGCTTGATCATACTAATCCCGCTAATTCACTAAATTCAAGTTTGTACATGCACTCTACAACAAAACAAATAATAACACTTGATCTTGAACCCTTGCGAAACCCCTTCCCAAGCAAACCTTGATCACCTTGATTAAGAGAACAACAAAAACAACAACTCACATTATTATCAAAGACATGGTGATTTTCACTAAGGAGTAATGTTTAACAATGCTTCAATGTTGATCTTGAAAAGGGTTTTTCATAAATAACTTTTAAAAAAGTATATTTAGTTATGAGAATATCGCAAGTTTGTAATTTCGAACGTCTAATTTGTTTTAATGAAACTCATGTATTTAAACACAAGATTTTAAGTTTCGAAAAACAAATATGGTATAATAAACCAATTGAAAAACATTCTAATCAATTGATCCAAAGTGTATTATGACTCAAATAGCAATTCCAACTCATTGAATTGCATTTTAATAAATTTAAATAAATTAAATTAACTTTTTATTAATTTCAATCAATTCATTAGCATTTCAACTAATTGAAACATAGTAAATATGCTTTCTGGTGAAAGTTTCATAAATTTAAAATGTTGAAATCACATTTCAATTAGTTTAAATGTTCAAACATGATATTTTGCACATTATGAACATTTCAAGTGCTTAAAAGTGATTTTAATTGATTAAAATTTCCTGTCTGACATTAAAAGTAAACTAAAACCATTTAAAAACCAATATTCAAAAGCGTGTTTTTATCAAATCAAGCATTATAAGTTTACTCACAACTACATGACATTAAGAATAACATCAATGACCAAATCTTCATCAAGACACTTGTTCAAAGGGGTTAGAAGCATCAAATCAAATTTTCAAGTCTAACAGATTTATCACATTGGATAAATATCAATTAAGACAACAAATGTGTTATCTAACATCCAAGTTGAAGGGAGATTAATGGTACAAAAATTATATCTTGAAAATGATTTGTATATGTGCATACTACAAAAGTAAGCAATATAAAAGCAAACAAATCTAAATTATCATATGATGACCCTCCATTTCAATATTTGCCTTTAATTCTCCACCATAGATGAAAGATTGAAAATATATCTTATCTCATCCAAAATAAATATCCTTGCAGATCAAATTGGAGGAATTAGAACTAGATAATTTTTCATAGAACAACCATCATATAACTTTTGTGTATAAAATTTTACCAAAGTATGAGGAATAAGAAGCTCCAATAAATGATTATTGGATTGTTTCAAAGTAGAAGAACTAAATCTTTTTGTTATAAAAATGTATGGACATTATTATATCTTTAAAAATGTACAAAGAACCATTGGAACATGATGGGTGTTCAAAAACAAGTTGTGTTGATAACAAAAATAGTAAGAATTAAAGTTAGATTAATAGTTCAAGGTTATAACCAACAAGAATTATTGATTTCAAGAAAACCACACGTATAAGTTATATACTATTTATGTAAAATGGTCAAACACTATTGATTCATGCTTAAAGTTATACACTAATTTAAAACATTTCCATGCAGTTTTCCTGTAAAATAATTTATAAACTATTATACTTTGATTGATCGAAGCATGGGTTAACTAAGCTGGTTAATCAATGGTTTATTTCAATTATACTCAAACTTGTTAAAATCCTTTTAACTTAGACAATGTTTTATCTATATCTAGCATAAGTTAAAGAAAACTTGTTCTTTATATATATATATATATATATATATATATATATATATATATATATATATATATATATATATATATATATATATATATATATCACCTTCATCTCTTCCTTTTCCCCTACGTCTATCATTTCTATCACATGCAGACTCGTTTGCTCATGCAATAAAAGCGACCATTGTAAAAGAAGCAATAAAAAAACCACCAAACAAAGAAAGGTAAGCTAGAGTTATTAAAATTGTACTAACAATTTGATATCATGACCATAATAAAATATCACACTTATATACATATAATTGAACATATTAAAACACTTTGGACACAATAACAGACCCATCATATAATGTATTCATAAATTATTTCATTTAACAAACAATGCCTCAATACATCACATAATCTCATATGGCACATTCACATTCTTTCAAAGACATCATACCATAAACAAGATCTCTAGATGACTCAATGTATTGATTAGGCTCTGAGACCATGTACCTGTTATACTCACCCCTACATTTCTAAGGCCCTTCCTCGCCATCCCATGGCCATACCTCAATCCAACAAGTATAACAAGGTAAATCATTCATATGTAGTTTTAGTCATGAAGCCAAAACTACACTTGATGACCTCTTTCAACTCTTACTCTAAGTAGTTTTCTCTTTGTGAGTCCAATATTTAGTAGAGTCAAGATAGTCTAATATTTAGTAGAGTTCACACATAATTCAAACCTTAGCATCTCCACCTTGGAAATTACTTGTTCTTATTCCAATCCACACAATTCATATCAAACCAAAATAAAAACAACTTCTTAAAAACACATACAACATTCACACTTCGTTCATTCATTACATTCTCACATAAATATTAAATTATCACAACATGTCATTCATATGTTTCCTACTTTCATCCAAACTCATCAATATAATTCAATTCAATTGAATAATTAATAATTAGAGATAACAACAGGTCGGGTCAAACACGAATAGTACCTACCCGCTACCCGACCCACAAAAAAAGAAATCTACACACTACCCCGCCCGTTTACTCCCTAAGTACCTGCTTAAAAAATATCCGCAGATACCCGTGAATACCCGCATACCCACAAATATTTAAAAAAGATATATATTTTATAAATTTTTAAATAAAATTGAAATAAAATTATAAAAATAATATAAATTATAATATAAATTAAATTTTAATTTTAATTTTAATTAAATTTAACCTAATAAAATATAAATTAATGTCTAAATTTAATTTAATATAACTTAATAAAATATAAATTAAATTTTAATTTTTTGCAGGTAATGGATACCTGCAGGTACGAGTAGTATGATACCCGCATCCGATCCGTTTATAAACGATATTAAGATACTCGCCACCCATGGGTACAAACTATATGTGTCATGAATTTTATCAGTGGATACCCATGTGCACATGTATTTTTGCCATCCTTATTAATAATACACCATTCATTGTATATTACGTTAGGTTAAAATTTAATTACCATGTTTCCATTAAATACATCAAAACAGTGAAAATCATTTATGTAACCATAGACTTCAAATTCATTTTTTTTTTAATTTTAGACAAAAATATATCAAAATTTCGGATGAATTTTTTTTTTATTTTACCTCAAAGTTTAGGGACTAAAAACATACTTTACTATTATAATAAAACATATTATTATAAAGAAAATAAACACATGCTCGTAGCACGTGTATTCTCACTAATATTTAATAAAAATAATTATTGTTTATGTCACTTGACCTAACGTTAAAATTAAACTATAAGAAGTTAATTAAAAAAATGAAGATTTTAGATATTTAATAAATATAAATTTCTAAGAAAGATTCAATTAAAAATATTTAAATGAAAAACTAAAAATTTAATTATAATTTCTTTATTCTTCATATAAATACATATAATCATGACAATATAAAATAACAGTTACATCATTCCATTATAAAACTCAAATAAGATAAAATGCTTGAACACTTAATACAACAAAATATTTAATAAAAAATCAATTAAAAATAGTGAACTTTAGTAGAACTTCAAACTTAACTAAGTTTTATTTTTATTTTAAGAAAATGTCAAGTAACAAAACAAATTGATCAGTTTAATCTTACAATTTTCTTTGCGTGTACTTAATTTAAATTTTGCGTGGTACAAAGGAAACCTACCAGTATGTTGGTGTCTTGAACCTTTGACCATCTTTGATTGATTTTTCTAATGCAGAAAAGTATTTATTCAAGTTGTTACTTTTCTTTGTTTCCTCGTCACTCTGTAATACAATGTCTTTGTTGTTGGAAATGTACCTTTTCTTTGACCAGTTTTCTCGCAATATTCCTCACTTTTGAGGTCCTTTTTCATTGACTAAGTCTTCAGCTAAAATCCATGAAAATTGGAAAAACTATCTAAATTAAATATACAAATATTATTCTTCTTTCGCGAATGGACTTGCAAAATATATATTTTTTTATTTTTCTATTTTAATTTTCTGATAGAAAAAATATTCAAGTAAACTTCTAATTGTCATTGATGTGTAGTGAAAAGTCTAGATCTCGTGATAATGTGAAATGAAATATTTTCTTTGAACCATTATCTAAGAAAATTATATGGTTTAAATATCTTTTTCGTCATCATTGCGTAATATTTGTTGCAGATGGTCCTCATTTTGACAGAATGTTTAAAATGGTCGTCATTAGTACCGAATGTTTGAAATAGTCCTCATTCTCGCAATTTGTGTTTTATTTGGTCATTTTTTGTGACGCCGTTTAAATAAGTAACGGAGCACTGTATAGGTACACGTAACACACTCAATGCAACGTAATACAAACAGTACCACTTGTACAGTGCTCCGTTACTGATTTAAACGGCATCACATAAAATGACCAAATAAAACACGAATTGCCAAAATGAGGACTATTTTAAACCTTCGGTAAAAATGAGGATCATTTTAAACATTCTGTCAAAATGAGGATCATCTGCAACAAACACTACGAAAATGAGGACGAAAAAGGTATTTAAGCCAAATTATATTTATCTTTTCAGTATTATGATAAATAATTTTCATGTTCTTTAGTTATTTTCGTTATCTTGTTAATAAGATAGACATTCATCAATTATATTTCTAAGAAATTTATTGTCATCTCCCATATTCTGTTTATGACTTTTCTTTTAACTTTTACTCATAAAAAATCTTTAATTTTTATACATTAAAATTTTCATTTTCAACTTTTTATTTGGCTTTATTTAAAATAAAGTAAGAAAAATAAAATGAGTGACACTTCTTAAATATTAAAAAGATGAATTTGTATTTAAAAAATATAAAAACAATATGTTGTAATTTTGTTAGAAAATATAATATATATATATATATATATATATATATATATATATATATATATATATATATATATATATATTCTTGAATTAAGAATATTTGCTAATATCATTTATCATTTTAGGGATGAGCAACGGTTTGGTTAGGCCGAATTCAGGCCCAACACGACTAATGAGCACAATCTAAAATTTAACGTTTCAAACTCATATTTGATCGTTGAATCATTTAGGTTAGTTGGATTCTTGTAATTTTGAATACAATTAACTGTGGATGGATGACAAGTTATTTGAATATGCCGCTACGCGCAACTAGGGATGGCAACAGGGTGGGGTGGAGACGAGTTTTGCTATCTGATATTTATTCTCTAAAAAAAAAATTCATCTCATCCTCATTTTCAAATCCAACGGGTATAAAATTTTTATCTCACCCTCATCCCTATCAAATGACGGGTATACTCTCGTATACTCATGTATGTATCTACTTTCTTACTATTTGAATATCAATTAATTACTTTTTATAAAATCATAAAAAATTACGACAAATGAAGGGTAATATTATCAAATATTCAACATTCAAATAACATAATATCATTTCTTCATTATCACATATTTAGAAAGAAATTATTACAAGTGTATATGTTTCAAATTATTGTATCAAATAAAATTTCATAAAAAGCAAAAAAAAAAATATTAAATTTGATGAAACAAAGTTGATAGAATTTAAAAATATTTTAAATGTTATAAAAATATAACAAATATTCAAATTTAAAAATATTTAAATGTTTATTTACTTCCATTCTTTAAATTCTAATGAAATCTTTTTTTTATACACTAATAAAAGTTATAATACATCACTTCAACGAAATCATACAAAGAACAAAGATTAAATTAATAATAATTGAAATTTAGCAAAGATATTTCATCTTTTGGACTTCAATATATGTTGGATGATGATAAACAAGATTATGATAATGATATTAAATTATTATATTATGGTGAATGAAATGTTGTTATACAATTACAGTGATAAAATTACACTTATGATAACGAGTTAGAAAATAAAAATAATTATATAAAAACTATTAAAGCAGTATTCTACATGATAAAACTAAACAAAACATAAAAATATTAAAAAAAAATGATCAAATGTGTGTGTTAGAAACAATTTTATACACCATTGAATGAAGTCGCATAAAGGACAACAAATGTGTAATTAAATGTATGATAAGATGAAAAATACCTTAAAGATTTGAGAAAACTTTTCAAATATCAAACTAGTTGAATGTTCTCCGAAAACAAAAATGTTATCCAAATTAAATAAAAATTAAGAATAAGAGAATAAATTTTTAAAATTACCTAGTAAATGAATGATTTATTTTATTGAACACTTAAATTGAAAGTTAAACATTCTCATATGAAATAAATACACAATAAATAAAAATTAAAAAATAAGTATAAATATGCACATGTGAGATATAAAAAGTATTTAATTGACATACATTATTTGAATATAACTACGTAAAGGTTGTGTTAAAAGAAAAATATTTTCGTGACAAGTCAAATAATTTAAAAAGAGAGAAAAAGGTGTATTGGTAAAAAAATTATAAAACTAAAGATTAAGAATAATATATATATATTTTAATAAGGGTTAAATATGTTTTTGGTCCCTTAACTTTCGATGAATTTTGGAAGTAGTCCATTTTGAAACTTTGGACCAATTTAGTCCTTCATCTCTCGGAATATGTGGATTTAGTCCTTTTAATCAAATTTTGTTAGGTTTATTTGATGTTTCGTACGCATTTTAGGATTGTATTTGAGTTGTTTATACTGTTGGCAAATTTTTGCTTTAATGTTAAGTCAAATACAATTGTGAAACACGCTTGAAATGTCAACTAAACTTAACAAAATTTGATGAAAAGGACTAAATCCACGTATTTCAAAAGATGAAGGACTAAATTGGTTCAAAATTTCAAAATGGACTAATTCCAAAATTCACTGAAAGTTAAGGGACCAAAAATATATTTAACCCTTTTAATAATTTAAACAGATATAACAGATGAATATTAGGATAAGTATAAGTCAGAGAAGGTACAGGACTTCCGTGAAAACGGAAACAAATTGGGATAATATCTATCGGGACAAATTTATTTGTCATATCCCTGTGCACAGCAATCGCCACAGCCAACACAAGTAGATCTATGCGCACATAACTGCAGAACGCAAGCTTCATGGCCGTAGTAGATCGCGAGTTCAGATCTCCACCGTGCTAGAAAACCATTGTAGAGGGTGTCAGAACAAGAAAATGTCGAAGATCGTACCATCACAGCCTCTCCGGAGCTTCACGCACACAACACACATAGTTTCGCAGACAACCACCGCAAAAACGTGAAGGCAAATCGCGAGCTTCATCATCACCTACCTCACTACGCAGATCAGAGCCACTACCACGCCGAAACAGCGCCGACGACCCACCGTTAGTCTTTGTCAGAGCCATGAGCAACCACGAACCACCAGCACGACCCATAACCATCACGCATCGCAGCAAATATGTTCGCACATCGCTAGCGTTCTACAGAGAACCACTACTAGATAGGAATGTGCGAAAAGAAAAAGAAGAATAAAAAAGTGTTCAAGAGCTATTATGGTTCTTCCGTTAGAGAGTGTTTTCACTCTTAAAATATTATAATAATTAAATAACAGTCGCAGATCGAGTCGAATATTTATAAATATTGTTTCCCATATTCATATCCAACCATTTAAACCTATTTTACCCATTTTAGTTTATCAATTTATCCAATTTTATTCATATCCGTGAAAAATCGACCCGTTACTTATTTTCTCCATAGATTTGATCGGATGTGGTGGGATTAACTCATTTTGTTCATCCCTACATCGTCCATCAGGTAAAAGTCAAATTTCCCACATCTATTTTATTTTTGTTTTCTCAACCTTAAGGCTTTGTTCCTACGAGGTAGTCGATATGTGAGAGAGTGGGAAGATGAATTTATGTAGATTTGAGTCGATAAATTTTTGTATTTTTTGAATAGATTTAGAGAGTAAAATTGGTGGATTTGGAGATAAGTTTTGTGAAAGTTAGTGAAAAATTTAATTGATGTGATAGATAAAATTAATTATTAAAATAAATATATTTATTAAATTACCATAATACCCCTGTGTAAAAAGAGATGAATTTTTTGAATTGATGTTGTTAAAATAATTTATAAATTAATTAATTTTAATCATAAAAATAATTAAAATTAATTCAAAAATAAAAAATAAAATATTTGAACTTTTATTAATGTCAAAAAAGTACTACAATAAAGTACTACAAAATTGTGTTTTCACTGTTAAAAAAAGGAAGAAGAAGACAAAAGTTCTTGTGCTGCTTCAGGTCATGAAGACTCAGGGTCAAACCGGAGCAAGAATGGTGAACCGGTGGTGGTGAATCCTGCGCCAAAAGAAGGTGGAAAAGGAAGAAAATCTTCATCGGGTCAGTTGAAGAATAGTAGTAATAGTAATAATCCTCACGGGAAGAGAAAAGTGAAGGTAGCTAGATAGCTTGTTTGTACTTTGAACTTATATGCTAATTTATTTTTCTTTCTCTTCTACGATTGGTTTCAGTGAAGGTAGCTAGTGTCATGAGACACGAGTCATGTGCAACTGTATCAGCTATGGAGGTTCACAACTCCGGCATCCGGCAACTCGCGACCTGCAACTCCCCGCAACGCCTTCACATGCAAACAAACCAAACAACGTAAAAAATAACTCATTCTGGCGAACAAACCACCAGGTCTGGCCGTCTAACTTCCCCAGTAGTGCAGACACAGCTCCTAGGGCAACTCTGACAACTTCAACCAACTCCTCCACCTGCAAAAAAACAAAACTGAACGTAAAAACTAAAATAAAATAAAAACCATCGACACCGATGTCGTAACCGGTGTCATTCTTTTATCAATCAAGGCACCGGTTACCTAACCGGTGCCATCCACCTCTCAAAAATTCCAGCACCGAAGCACCGGTTCATATAACCACCCAACCACGTCCATGTCCAACCACACCACCTCAACAAAGCAAGGCCACCCTTCATGGCATTCCTCGACCACCACACCCCAAACCACCTCATCTTCTTCCCCTCCATGCACTCAACAATCACACACACACATCATAACTCACCTCTCAAAACACCAGCGGATCACATTCACAAGCACACTACTACAGGCCACAAGCACACTACATTCACATTCACAACTTCCATTTTAAAATGAGCTTCGAAAAAAAAAGCAAGGACGAAGGAATCTTGATCAGAAATATGGTTCAGGAATCTTGGCAGAGGAAGGCATAGGAAGAATCTGTGCATATGCTTTTGGAAACGGGAAACCACAGCGAGAGTAGTTTTGTAGTCTGTACAAAATATATGCAATATCTTCGCGCTTTTGAGGGGATGGATTAATTCATCCATCCCCAAATCGTTTCTCGCACATCCCTTCAAATAATCACAAATGAATGCATTGGATTACAAAATCGGCTCTCTCAAATTTGTTTCAACAGTACAATTGCCTCAAACGAACACTGCGTAAATCCACGTGTTTATTGACATTATAAAGGCTATCATCACATCAACATCCATGAAAATTGTGAAACTTCCTAATTTAAATATATGAAGATTTTTCAAAATTCGTTCGTGGACATGCAAAATATTGGCGATGTTTGTTTTTTAGTATTCTAGATTCAATTCAAAGAATAAATTAGCTTTGCAATATATTTATTTATTTTTCAAAACAAAGTGATTTTTTTTTTCAAAATATTTATTTTTGAAAAATTTCTTAAATAAAAAACATTAGAACATTATTTCTAGGGGTGGCAATGCGGGCCGGCCCGCCCCGTTTAGGCCCGCCCCGCATAAGGCCCGCATATCGCGGGCCGGCCCGCCCCGCCCCGCACATTTTATGCGGGCCGCATACTCTGGCCCGCCCCGCATA